>Ga0123355_10012238_pt1 | contig 13288 bp, 5 predicted proteins | sample TergutEmb28metaG_3_FD_89872 | JGI IMG/M metagenome (GOLD analysis project Ga0123355, IMG submission 89872) | Embiratermes neotenicus P1 segment gut microbial communities from Petit-Saut dam, French Guiana - Emb289 P1 | ecosystem: Host-associated > Arthropoda: Insects > Digestive system > Gut ... | reverse complement strand
GGTGTTTTTTTTTTTTGTTTGGTTGTTTTTGTTTTTGGTTTTGTTTTTTTTTTTTTTGTTGTGTTTGTTGTTATTTTTGTTTTTTTTTTTTTGTGGTGAGTTTTTTTTTTTTTTTTTTTTTTTTTTTTTTGCTCAGGCGCGTGTAACTGCTGTACCATAATTTACGTGTTCGCTGTACTGGATTAAGTACTTAGGTTTCGTACATTTTACATGAATTTATCGTGCATGGGCTTCTATGTAGTGATGAAAGACGATACTAAATATCTTAGAATAGCCACTGGAACATTGCGGTACAATGAAGGAAGTGAACGTAGCTGTCAGATTACAGACATGTACTTAACGAGTGTGCAGCTGGAGCAGTTAACGTTCTGCGTCGTAATTTGAACGTCTCTGGCTTAAGTCTTGGCACAAAGACCGGCAGTGTCTGCTGATAATTTTCGTTTATTTCCTCACTGCCTGCTCGCGAACAAAAATTTGACGGGGACCTCGTCTACTTTCTTTCTGTTTCTCTCTTTTGTAGTCGTTCTCTCATCTGATGGCGTTATCTCAGTTTCTGACAACATTGAAGACGGTCCTATTCTGGGATGTTAGGCAGCGGAGGTTGGTAGTTGGTTCACGACGCTTCGGCACAGCTTCTGCGTCCAATCTTCAAAGGTCAGACATTTCAAGCCTGGACTGCCAGACCCTTGAAGATAAGACTGATAGACTGCGCCGAAATGTCGGTAACCAACTGCCAACCTACGAATCGTATAGTTACAGAAGAGCGAAAACCCCAGCCACATCGCGGCGGAATCCTGCAATCTCGCATATTGACAATGTTGTTACATAAACCATAGCCTACAGAAATAGAATTTTATATCTAGGACGTAAAAATACGGATTTATACCGGATTTCATTCTCACACTACGTTTTCGTGTTTTTCCATCGTCTCCGGACGAATTACTGGACTGTACATATGTTCAACTAGGCCACGAACGTTTTAGGACAAATCCATGTCTGCCCATCATTAGCGAGTTTCCGTATCATTTGATTATATGAACTGTGCAGTAGAAAATGTGCTGTGTTGCAACTCAAAAATATATGAACTCCCCCCCCCCCCCTGCAGTCTGTTAGATGAGTAACGTTTAGGACTAGTGTTTCGGCGGTATCCAGTTGGGAGTGTGTACCGTATTACCTAGTTACCCTGCTACTTTCTTCGTATGTTCATCTCTTTCTCCAGGAAGTTTAATGGACAGTATTGTAATTCCACAGTGTCAGTATTGTCCGACATGCCTGCCCTCTTGTGTTGTGCTAGTGACTAACAGCGTGATATGTGACAGTACGGTGAGGATTCGTTACAGAAATGAAATCAGCCACGTATTACACGCGGGCGGCAGAAGATAGGTCTCCTGAACTTGCAGTGCGTTCCTTACGGACTGGTCTGTAATAGATACTGAAAGAAATAGTTACAATTTATTGAACCTCTGTAGGTGATGTGTTTAGTAGATTTATGTTTGGTACCGATATTGTCGGTTCAGAATTGAAGTTTGTGACTTGAATAAATATATGCCTTTTAGTAATACCGATTCAGTAATGGACTTACTGCGGGCCGTCTGCATGTGTTTCTTCAGTCATTCCAGGCAAACTCAAATATATACGATGTGTGTGACCACATTAAGAGAACAACTACGTAGTGAAGAATTATTGAAAAGCTGATGCTAGCTTAGCTAATCAAGAAATTACACGTCTCTTACGGAATTCGGTGTACAGTGTTGTGTTCACAAGATCCCAGTGCTGGATCCTATCCTGAGCTCACTGACACCATTCCAGTCGTCACACCCCATTGATTTCAGGTATATTCTAATAATGTGCAATTTTCTGGGATGCGACGTCGTTTTGGTAAATGGACGCCACCGTTTTGTAGGAATTCTGTGCCTCCTTTTTCAGGGCAGAAGGCTGAAGCTGGAGTCAGAAAGTTCCTCCGAAACGTTTGTACCAAACTTGAGGTGTTCACACCCCAGAAGGTGTATTCTTTTCAGTAAGAGTGAGAGTCTCAAATATGGCACTGTTTTGAAAATAGCCACGTTTAGGAACTATTCATATGTCATAATGAAGTAGCTTTCATATTTCAACGTTTAGTTGTAATGAGTGTTGTAGTGGTAGCTTGTATTCTAGTAGGGTAGTTAATTTGACAGTGAATGGGGTTGCATTGGTACCAGTGGGACCATCAGGGAGGGTTAAGGTGAGAAAAACATCATGCCAAATTTTGCAAAGTAAAAGTTTGTATAATTATATGAATTATATTTTTCCATGTTAGTTAATTACTGGAGGTGGGTACCAGTGCTTCGGAGGACAGTGGTGTCTGTGTTGCGGAGGATAATGCTCCATGCTGTCGTCGGTTTTTCCGACTTGAAATGGTTAGTGTGAGGAAACGCCTGCAATCCGAAGCGTCTGTAATTTAAATAACGATGCTTTTAGTCGCGATATCTTGCAATAAAAGCCAGTAAATTGTAACATTTGGAGCTGCTTATTGTTCTGTGTGTTACTGTTGCTAATTAGTGCAGTCGGATGTCAGCAATTCAATCTGCTGCAGTCCCTGCGGGGACCACGTCATGTCGCTTCGTCCCAACGGACAAAACCAATCCTTGCTGTCCGTCCTACGAATAATATTTAGTTGTGTGGCATTTGGCCATATATTCACATGGCAATAAATGCTTACACTACGCTGTAACACGTCATGGTTCCAGATATAATCACATACAACTGGCCTTATATTAACACTGTTCCGATTGAGTTATTTTCTGTAGTTCCATTAATTAATAACGAACAAATGTGGATAACTTATTCCACTTTCCTGTTTTAAACAAAAAACAACGTGTCTCTGAGATCATTATGCTCTATGTGTTTTTTTTTTTTTGCGTCTTCGAATCAGCTGACCAGTAACCACGGAACTTGGTAAGAATTTCGTGCCATCTAAGACATAGACATCCTCAGCTGAGTATCTTTTTAACTTCCTATAAAAAGGTAAAGTGTTCCCGTTACAGGCCCGGTGTGGCTCAGAGGGTGGGTAGAGGTATAGCTCTACTCTTCCATGACCGCGGCACTTGAAGGGGGTGAGTGGTCAGCAGCACGCCCCGGCCTCACTTTACCCCCGGGAAAGACCCGGTACCCATTTTACAGGAGACTGGTTGGGCCCCAGGGTCGGTCTGGACGGGCGGAAAATCTCGTCCCCACCGGGATTCGATCCCAGACCGTCCAATCCGTATTCAGTCGCTATACCGACTGAGCTACCCGACCTTTTAACTTCCTATATTTGGTTATAACAACATGGTGGGCAAGCGAATTTGTGGGATGGGAGGGGCAGTAACGCAGTTTACTGTAGGGCCTTGAAATTGTGTATATTAATACACTTGGGAAAATCCGCAACTTTTGTGAAGACAATATTTTTCATAATTTATACGACACAGCTTCCTTGCGAAAAATTTCTTTATCTATTCGGTTGATGACGGTAAGTAATTAGTCATTTCAGCTGGGAATGTGGTACTTGGTAGAGAGATATAGCATACACGTGACCTGCTTATGCAGACACAGAAGAAGGGTTGGGTGTATCTCCACCTACAGGATGTAGGGTGAAAAAGTTTCTTCAGGTAGACAATTAAAATACTTTCGACGTGTAGATAATCTGTGGGCTACTTATTACGTAATTTATTCACAGGAATAAAAATGGATAACTATTGTAATGCAGTAATAGAGCTGCTCTGCTAGAGCAGTGTTTCTCAACAGCCGGGCCGTGGCCCGGTACCGGGCCCTGGCTTCAATTGTACCTGGCCGCGAGAGGTTCTCCTGGAATTTGTCATTTTAATTTTCTAAGCAATTTTCATGAATAAATGTTTTATAGTGGAAATATTCTGAGGAGAAAAAATATTCGTGAATGTTTCGAAAACTCAGACCCAGATGTTGGCCTGAGGAAACTACAATATGCTAAAAGATTTCATTAGTCCATTGATTGATAACTAATTTAAATGTAATTATATATTTGTCAACATGCCACACCATATACATAAGTGTACTAATACTCTTTATGATTATGCCATAATTAATTATTAATATTTATGTTAGTTTAATGTACGAACTTAAAAAAATGGAAAGGTATTTACGAGTAAATCTGTTGGGTCCAGGCCCCTGTCTTATGAAAACATTATTTACTGGGCCGCGGTCTCACGAAGGTTGAGAAACACTTTGTTAGAGGACTGCACAAAAGGGACAGTATTCTTGTGAGTTCTAGGAACTCTATTTCTGGCAATAGGACTTCTGAAAAATAGCCCTACCGATATTTTTAAGGTGATTATATTCGCGTTAAACCTTTTTCGAGAAACTTGAGGTGAAGAGAATATTCGGAAGACATAGATGTAGATGACAGGGTAATATTCAAATGGATCTTAACAATAGAGGCGGGAAATGTGTGGTGTATTTAGTTGGCTCAGTTTAAGCTGTCAGGGAACTCCGGTTTCCATATCAGGTAACTGGGGGACTATTTGTTCCGCAAGCAAAATTTCACTGCATATCCGTGAGTGCGGTCATATACAACCTACATACGTTCCAACGTGTTGTCGTATCTCGTAACGTTGCCGCAAGGCTGCTACTATTTACCAGTGGCTCAAAATAGGACTAATTTAAGGGGATTATTAGTTTTGCTTACATACGCAAAGGGGTGCTGATAAGTCCTTAGCCCGATCAGGAAGGAAACAAGCTAATGTTTCTGTCAGAATGGCGTGAATTTCCTTCGGCGCCTTGCCTTGCAGGAAAAGAAATTTGATGACAGCTAGAATCTCGATGTTGTTGAAATCGCGCGCGTCCCTGACATGCTTCCGAGTTTTTTTTTCCTTCCTGGTCGGGTTAAGGACTTATCAGCACTCCGGGTAAGTACTTGCAGCGACAGAAATCAGGAGAGTGCCACTGAGTAAGGTGACCACAAATATACTTATTTGATTTCTTGTTTAGAAAAAAAAGATCATTGCCTGTCATATGAATTGTAGTAAGTTCATACATTTTGAATAAAGGCGAACAGTTATGCCATTGATAATGAAATAAATAAAATTATCTACAGGTATGCGAAATTCAAGGCTTCCCCGACAGTGCTGATGAAGGTTTCCGTACTGTGTGATGCCGCGCAGTGTAGATTGATAGATCTATAGGTGGTTAGGTTTCGAAGGATCTTGTTGCTTCCATCTTCAGTTTCATGAAGGCGTAATGGAAGATGAAGGCAGCATGTTTCTCTGAAACATTAGTATCTACGTATCATTGTACACACTGTCATAACCAACAAGATGGGAACATTTTTATTTCAAGTAGACTAGTGTTCCATTTTAATCGTTACTTCGCTGTACTCGTATATAAGGATGTGTAATGGACATATTCAAGGAAACAGTTCGGACCTTGTGTACAAGAAACTAGGGACAACAGAACATGAACTTACTACTGAACCCCATATATCGATGTCGTCACCCATTCTTGTGGTCCAGAATTGTCAACTGTAGACCTATAAAACTTAAAGTAAAAATAAAGTTGCCTGTGTGCACGTCATGAAAGCATACGCGGGGGTGGAGGTACAGCCGTACTGATTTGTGACACTGGCGCTAGATAGAAACAAGTGAACATCTTCACACCTCGCCGCTCTGCCCCGGGAAGGAGCGTGCGGTGCCGATTTGAATAGGAAGGTAGGTGCGCCTTTAGTGGGTTTGGAAAGCTTAGAGGGGGAGATAAGTCTCTTGGCTTCGTCGGCAATTAAACCACGGTTCGTCCGTTGTTAACACCCGCAGCTTTGTTACTGTGCCGACTATGTCTTTCCGGCAACTATATAGAAAGTAACCTGCTAGGTACTGCTTGTGTATTTTACCCTTTTTGTCCAGTTGCTAAGATATGAATATGGAAAGTACCCGACTCGAAAACCCTTATGTGGCCAAAATCGCTTCACACAAAGTGTTTTCGAGCAAGTTACTCTCTCCAGTGCGGATGCCTGGTTATTTTGTTAAAATTATTCTCAACAACCTCCTTCCATTCCGTAGCTACTCACTCTTTCTGTTTTTGAAAGGATATTGTGAGACGCGTGTTACAGAAGCGACTTCCGGATCGAAAACCATAGTGCCGTGTGCCATTCAATCTAAGTACAGTGTCTTACAATAAGTACACCAACATGTCGTACTGTACCTAAGTGCATGGTTTCTTAACCTAGTGTTAGTTTTACTGAAGATTAAAGACTAAGTTTTGGCCTCCCTGTGGCTCCGTCACGTCAGCTCTGTCGGTGGATGTAATGGGTCGGGTAATTGCACACCTGTTCTGCCACGCAGCCGTTTACTTTTCGCGTCAGCAGAAAACTGCTCGAAGGAGAAACCAGAATGCAAGGGCCTGTGCCCGACCAACAAGGGAGAGACCGGTAATGTTTTGCATTGCGGAAACTGCAATTCTGTAACGTCCGTGCAGCGTCACACCCATACTAATTACGCAGACACTTGGCCTCACCCTAAGGGAAGACTGTAGATGGAGGGTGCTTGAGAACGGAGTGCTGTGAAGAATGTTTCTGTCCAAGAGAATGGCAGCAATAAGAGAATGAAAGAAACTTTCTAATGAGAAACCTCTTAATTAGTAGTCTTCACCGAATGTTTTAGGGGACCGTGGTGGCACAGAGGTTAAGGCTCTGCGCCACCAATCGGAAGGTCGCTGGTTCGATCCCAGCTGGTGTCATTGGAATTTTTCATTGACATAAAATCCTTCCGATCGCACTATGGCCCTAGGGTCGACTCAGCCTCTAACAGAAATGAGTACCAGTAGCATTTCCAGGGGTAAAGGCGGCCGGTGAGTAAGGCTGACAAAATTACCGCTATCCTGTGCCGTTGTCATGAAATCTGGGAACCTTAACTTCCTGTAACACTCTAGGCCACTCCAGGCCTGTAATGGGACTGCTTTACTTTTACCGAACGTTTTAAGTATCGGTACTTTATTTAATGACGCTGTAAGTAACCAGACCAAATACAGTCGAATGGGAATACGATTAGTGAATTGTGACGGGTGTGGAAGGAAGAGATGTGGCTTCAGCTGAGGTGCTGTATAATATCCGCATTTTACAGGAGAGACCTAAGATGTTTACGATTAACTTGTCAGTGTAGTCTTTGGTCCGACAGAGATTTGTCTCGAATCGTGGTCAGGGCTTTACCGCTTGAACCAGCTTGACATTTATTTTACCGAATGTTATTTTGGTGACGACGTTCTGCGACATGTTACTTAAAGAAATGCTAAAAGAAATATCGGACATATGTGGTTAGATTTGCCATTGATTTATAACCACAATAAACGATGTTCAAATCAAACGAGGTACGCAAAATAGCAAATACCACATTTTGAACTGTACTTCAATTTTTGCGTCTTTGTACTCTCGCTTATATCGCGAATAACCATTTAATTACATGACTGTTGGAAGTGCGTAGGTAGTAAAGCTACAAATTGATTAACAAATTTAATTAAATCCGACCACATATTATGCCCTGGTGACTTCAAAAAATGGGGTTTAATTTTAAAAAAGTTTGGCATTGATTAAAAATATCTCTTCGTCCAGCAAACAGTGGGTAGTGAGATCAGCAACCATAGTTTTATCGACATTACACAAACTGACCTCCCATTTTTAGTTGATCCCCCTTCCCCAGAAATGAAGGAAATGCCTAGGCTTATGAGATCATCTTGCTGTGTTTGTATGTGTATATATATATGTTTGTGTGTGTGTGTGTATGTGTGCGTGTTTGGGTTGTTAACTCTCAAAACAACTGACTGACTTCTGATTTGAACGCTGTGTCACTGGGAGAATCTTCCACGCTCTAATTTTAATTCCTTCGATCACTAATAGGTGACGTACATGCTACCTCCTGTGGAGGGATTGACATTAACATAATGTCCTTTATTTCTTCGGCAAAAATCGTCTTTTATTTAACGCGAAATCTAGAATGTAAACTAACCAAATGGTTACCTTGGTTTCGTTTGGATGGCGATACTAATGCACCTTTTGGGTTGCGCGTGCGGACATTGTCGCGGAAATAAGACGTAGGCATGGCCACACGTGATGTAAATACGGCTTTTTGTGTGCCGTTACAAGTACGGCGACGGTGAGGAACTCTGTGGTTATATAAAACAAATTTAACGTATAGAGAATCTGTACGTAAATCATATCGGCCCATTGTCGAGTGAGACTCGACCGCGCTTTCCGCTGCACCAAGACCAGTATCGAGCTCAAACCGACACGTTATTTTACGATGTTGTGTTGGTTTTCCATAAGATTATTTTGTCTTGTGATAGCTTTTGAAATTATTTTATCTGTAGAAAATTGATTCGGGTCAAAACTGTTGGAACTCTCAAGAATAGTTTGGACTCCAAGGAGTTAAGTAGACCTAGTAAGTAAAGGTACATTTTTCCTTGTGTTCTGCACAGTGAAGCTCCACGGTGTAGTGGAAGCGCAGCTACTAGTTCTTGATATCGGCAGTAGCTGCTGGTGAGTGGTAATTTTCCCGCTCCAGCCTTTTACTTCCCGAAGAAGGAGCCCCGGTATTCAGCGACTAGAAGCATGGTGTCCTCCAGAGAAAATCTGGATGCTGTGGAGAAGAAAAAAATCCTTTACACGTGCTGGGAATTAAACAACAATTCCTCGGTTTTTTCGAGCCTGCGGTCGAGTCATTACGCTGATTAACTCAAGTGTTAAATTCACAACAAACAGAAAAAAAGAAAGAAAGAAAGAAGGAAGGAATGACAGTACTAACAGATCCGCAGAACTGTAACTGTATATGCAGCGGGAAGTGGACTTGGAAGTGTGCTGCTGTTCGTGTTGTTAACAAGGATGCAATGTTCTTAGGAATTTCGTTGCAGCTGCCTGTATTGTATTTACGTAGGTGCTTTGTGACTTCCAGGATTTACTCCCGTATTACGATATAAGGAATACCATGACTATTTAATTAAATTTCTTGGGCCTCTTCGTAGAAAGAGAATGCGAGATAGAGACGGCAGTACAGTATGTGCTGTCTCGTTTGTGTTAGCTGTCACACTGTTGCTGAGGCGCCTCAATTTGATCGACAGCGTGCGTCGTGTCTCTGTCCACAGGGGAACTCATCGTCAGCAATACCGCTGATTTGCGACGTTAAATGATGGCCCTGTAGTTCCGTCGTGTTATGACTCCCTGTCGGTTTAGTGCGGCAGAGCTGTACAATGCAGTGTGGGCCACATCAGAGGTTACAGTACACATCAGCCAGGCGACTTCTGTGCGTTATGTATTCTTTTGTAAAGAAACATTTTCAGACGTACTGGCCAGTGAAATGACTTGCATCTCTGGATGAGCTTCATTGGTGGACTGTAACGAACTGCCGTGTTGTGTAAAGACTGAGAATTTTAGTGTTTCTGCTTTATGGCGTCTCGTCATAGTAGATTTTCGTCGTATGATTACCATTAGATGAAGCTTCCTGTCTTCGTCACCACTTTCAACCTGGTTCCAGGTTTCTTTTTCATGCAGTGGGTACTTACGGGGTAGAGCTGCCGGAGCACGAAGCTCACAATACCTTTATTTTAATGTCCAATTTAAAAATGCGTGAAATTGGATCCACCTATCAAACTTCATTGCACGGTGTGGTGCTTAGAGTCATCGTTATAAATTACGAAATGCTTGTTGTACTTAACCTTTTAAAGCCTACTGGTTACGTGATGCACCAACAGTTTAACATTCAACAACTGTACGCTCTGCTCACACTGTATTTATGTGTTTTGTATTTATCTGAGAACAAACAGCGAGTTGTGCCACTTACATCATAAACTGATTGGTTTTTATAACCGCGATGAAAAGTGTTTACAGCGCGGTACGGACTGGGTCTTTAAATAAAGCAGTCTGCGCTTCGTCTTTAAAGGGTTAACTTAAAATATTTCTTGATAGACATGAAAAAACCTTGAAATATAACACACAAAAAACCAGTAAACTTAAACATGTATTTGTTTAGTTGTAAAGCTAGTCTTTTGTCATTATTGTCATTGACTGTAATTTGTCTTCTTTCTTTTTTTTAGTCAGACATCTTATATCTACGCATTGTAGGTATACAGGTCTATTGTGGTACCTGATCAAACCCAGTGACACACGGTAGAACTCCTCTGGACGAGGTATCGGCCAGTCGCAGAGACCTCTACCTGACAAAAATCGAACATTCACAATAGACAGACGTAAATGCCCACCCGACTAAATTCGAACTTTCAGTCCCAGCATGCGAGCGGTCGCAGATTCACATGTCAGACTGTAATTTAATCTTGGCTTATATTCGGGATCAGACGGTCGCTTGTTCTTTATCACTTCATAATGACTGGCGAGGAGCTTGGGCAGAACGCCTGATGCATGTTGTCCTACTGCACGGACGGTAGCGTAAATCGTAATCCAACAACATGAAACTATGTAGGTTTGTATTTGGGAGGTACCTGGTTCAAATCCCTGTTGGGACACCCACTAAACTGGTTGCAGTTCCTTGTGGTTTCCGCCAGTTTTTTCAATCAAGTAATGAGAAAATAGGCCTCACTTAAATTCGTTTATTATCCTAACCTTCCACATGTTTTTGGACAGATTAATCACTCTCAATCTGCTGTGCAACAGCACGCGGTCTGCGTTGCTGGCTGTACAACTGTCGGATTTGTCTCTAGTGTAGACGGTCATGAAAACGAATTTTGATCAAGTCAAATAGGGTTGTTTGCAATTGCAAATTTGTTACACGTCATTATTACTTATTTTGGAAGAAAAACATTACTTAAGTTGAGGTTCTGGGAAAATTTTCGGACACAATCGTATAGTTTCGCCCAGTCGCCAATTTTTATATATTTTGAATTAGGACTATTTGATACAAATTCTCACGTATGATTGCTATATAAATCCGAACCAAGGCTCCAGTTGTTCGCTTATGGCCGCCATCGAACCGACAGCAAAGTACAGGTAATATGCAAGCACTATTGTTTGCTCTGGGGACCATAAAAATATTACATTAAACATTTTCTTAACTTTCAAAGCTCTGTGACCAAACATAGCCCCAAGTCTTGACCCTCGTGCCAATGTTTCTCTCACCTGAGAACTCGTATCAGCCTCGTTGTTATTACCAAGTGCGTAAAATTATACAGGGCAATTGGACGGTCTCTGTTAGGAAGATTTGAATATCTCTTTCGGTGATAATCAGTCAAATGCTTCAAAACTTTGAAGGACATACACACAAACACAAACACACACACACACATATATATATATATATACACATACACACAGACAGACACATGAGAACCTTATGATGAACTTATCATCCTACTTTCGTTCCATAAGAAAGGAAGGTATGCTTAAAACAGGGGAGGAATTTCTTGTTCAGAGAGGAATTCGAGGCAGCGATTCCAGTGTGTAGGGGGCCTGAGGCGGCTAAACCAACCGAATCGATGTTTATGTTGTGCAGAAATAATTTTAGTGTTTCCTCGTGGTTCATTTAACGGGAAATGGTAACCTATTTGTTACCGATACAGTAATGCTGCCGCAGTTACCTGGAATCCTAAAGGAGCTTTTCACTGTTTCTTCTAAGAATTTCTGCCTCTTTAGTCAACAGATTTCCAGCAGATATTTCAACATACTTCTACATATATTTTTTATTTTATTAAACATTCGGTTATTACGGGGGCGGGTATTAAGATTAAGTCTTGTGAAATATGACACCGTGTTGTCTGGTGGATAGTTACTAACGCTTCAGCCTGCTTCTTTCATCTTCTACGTTCATGGCTAATGCCTTCGTGTGATTTAGCAGAAAGGGTCCAACTTTTCGGACGGCTTTGCTGCCTAGTGGGGTAGCAGCTGATGACTGTAGGCTTCTGTCGACGTTGGCACCTTTTGTCAGTTAACACTGCGTAACATCCTTAAAAAACCCTATTGTTCAAAATCTTGTTTATATCCTGTTAATAGGGGCAAGAGATTCCTCCGAAAGGTTCCTACAATCTACCTAACAACACGACACTTTATCCCACATTCTTTTTACTTTAAATGGCTTAAATATTTAAGAGTTGGAGATAAATGTGTTTCACGGTACTTCGGGAAAGCTAAAATGTCGGATTAGAAGGATCTGTGGTTTTAATCGAATTGCATCGTGCGTTGCTTTTATTGGGCTAAGACTTTTTGTGATATGATGGCTGTTAATAATATCTATCAGCATTTATAAGCTAATTAATTTATGATCTTCGTGAAAAAAATCTGCGAACAGGATACCATTGGTGGTCATTTCATAGTGGAACTGTACTACTTCTACAAAAGGTACAAAAGAAAGCATGAACTGAAGGCACGTTTTTCAAAATTTTTCAAAATACTCTATGGATTTCGGTGGAATTTGCTACTGAAGGCTTTAATGAAAATGCGGGTTCATTAAAGATCATTTGGATCTAATTAGAATGCATTATGTATTTTATATCGTACTTTTAACATTTTTTGAAACAAAAAATATCAGAGAATCCGGTACATGGTGTGTGGATTACGTTGAAATCTAAAAGTTTGTTGAGTGGACTCTAAGGAATACAGTGAAATGTGTTATGAATATCGTGGTTAATTTTTGAAAACAAATGGAGTTTAAGCTGCAATAACCGAATATATTAAAGGACGATTTTAAAGTCACTATAAGCGCATTTAAAAATGTAGTATACTCCAGCGAACACTTGTGTGACTAAAGTACAAATAACATATGAAATGCGAGTTCCTGCGACAGAGAACACTGACAAAAGCAGTCGGTTAATATCGTATAGAGAAATAATTACTTTGTTTTCTGAAAATTGCACGGAATATAGAATACATTCCGTGAGCAATATTCAGAGTTTTTGTAGGTTAGAATGAAATTAAACAATTGTCTTGTTTGGAGGGTAACATCTAATTTCCGCCTATCTTATCGGAGCCTGAAAAGTTTCAAATTTATTTTGTTATTCTATACGAGGGACTCGATAAAGATGTCGGGTAATTACAATTTTCAACCACACTACCCATATTAATGCCCGCGTTTGAGGCCATAAATGGATTTTTTTCACGTGTGTCATAAACCTTCAATAAACTCTTATCGTCAAGCCGGTAAAGAAGTTCGCTGTTGCAGCAACTATTCTGAGTTGTGTTCGGGAGGTTCCGGGTTCAAATTTCGGCCAGAACACTGATGATCCTGGATTATTGTGGTTTTTCTTAGCCTCTCCATGCTTATGCCTTGATAGAGAGATAGGTGTTTAATTTAACATTTCTGTCAGTTTCTAAGGC
>Ga0123355_10012237_pt1 | contig 13288 bp, 10 predicted proteins | sample TergutEmb28metaG_3_FD_89872 | JGI IMG/M metagenome (GOLD analysis project Ga0123355, IMG submission 89872) | Embiratermes neotenicus P1 segment gut microbial communities from Petit-Saut dam, French Guiana - Emb289 P1 | ecosystem: Host-associated > Arthropoda: Insects > Digestive system > Gut ... | reverse complement strand
GTCACTGAAAAGAGGGCCGAGTGGATTCCGGGAGTAATGCTGATGGCTGGAAGCATTCGATAAGTAAGCTTGTTGTGGTAGGTTCCGCCGTTGGCGACCACGCTCTTCCAGAAATTGGCGCGCTGGAAGGCGTCGGGGTACTGCGTATTGCCCACATTTACTCCATCTAACGTGAAGTCATGGTTCTGTACCATTGGCGACTGCGCCAGAACGCTGAGTGGTACTCTGCCTCCTAGGCAGCTTTTGTCAGCCGCCAAAGGAGAAAAGGTCTTACCTTCAATATGAATCACTAGCGGAACCACATCGACAATAGTGGTTGTCGTTCCGTTCGTGCTTAGCGGGCTGTTTCCGACCATAACGCCGGTAAATTTTTTCCCTTTGTCGGGGCCTCTTCTGGTTGAGGTGACGGAGTAGCGCCACATTTTCAGGCCGGTGCCTGCGGCAGACTCTTCGGCAATTTTCGCCTGGTTCGCGCCCACCAGCGGCTTTACCCAAAAAATAAGGTTTTTGCCGCGAATGTCTTCTTGTCCAAAGGCGCTGGGTACGTGGGTAATGAGAACGGCACAGAATGCAGCCAAGGCGGTGGAGAGCATGCGGATGGTCCTAAATTTCATCGTTCCTCCATTGAAGTTTGGCCAGTTTGACCTGCATTAAGCCTGAGGCTCAAAGGTTTGCAAGCGAGCGGACGACTGGTGGTTGTTCCGGCTGACCGCGTCCGTCATTACAGTCTGACTGAGTGCAATCCGTCCGCCATCTTTGATGGCGGGAATGCGGAAATCATTTCCCCGGCAAGTTGGGAACTGTAGTGGTAGTTGATGGTTTCATGTTCATTCTCCGCTGCGCCGGTTAAACCGGCAAGATGTTGTGAATCAGAGCGTTGACGGTTTAGCGAACCACAGAAATTTATCCGGTAGCGTATAGCGGACTGGCGCCTCGCGCCGTGGATCCAGAAATGGCTCAAGGCGGGCGGGCTCGAAGAGGGCAAGCGGGTTCAGACTCAGACAGGAACCGTTCAGGGCGATCGTATCAGTGCGCTCTGGTCGAACATCTATGTCCACAGTGTTCTCGATCTCCGGGTGAAGCGGACGGAGAGGCAAGCGCACGGGCATGTAGTCGTTCGTTTTGCCGATGACTTTGTGACGGGATTCGAGCATCGCCAATCCGCGAAAGCAGTTCGGGATCGACTTTGCGGCAAAACCCAGGTCAGTCTCAATGGCATGCATATAACATATGCCTGATATTAATGTAACTTGTGGGATGATTCAGGGCGGAGTCGGTGAGGCCGAATAACCGCTAACGTGCGTGTCATCAATAGTCTATCTTGGGTCCGATAGGCCAGAAACAGGAGCGTCAAGCGGCATTTTATTCCGCGGGACGGCGACTGCTAGCAAATGTCGCCGTAAACCCGCTGTCTTCAGGCATGGGGATATAAGGCGACGAATTTTCTTGTATTCAGTAGCTAACCTCTCGCTGTATAACATCTTCTTGATCGAGTAAAAAAGCAACAATAACGTGGTGTATTCCTGCAGGTACCATGTTGTCTGGTGCCCGAAGTAGCGTCGTCCAGCATTTGACAAAGCCGGTGGACAGCCGTTTGAAGCAAGTCGTTGTGGGGGTCGCCGGGGAAGTTCGGGCGGAAATAATAGAGGTGGAAGTAATGCCGGACCATGTACACCTGCGGGTAGAAGTAGACCTGTAATTCGGCATCCATCCCTTGGTGCGGCACATGGAAGGCCGAAGCTCGCGGCTCTTGCGGCAGCAATTCCGTTGGCTCACAACCCGATTGCCCACTTTGTGGACGAATTCATAATTCGTTTCGACCGTCGGCGGTGCGCCTGGGTCGGCCGTAAAACAATACATCGAGAACCAAAAACGGAGTGGACCCCGGTGAAATGCCCAAGGTTTATCGATTCCGGATGGACCCGACGCCGCTCGAAGCCGATGAGTTGGACCGCATGGCCTCGGTGTCGCGCTATATCTACAACTGGAGCCTTGAGCGCTCGAAGGCATACTACGAGCAATACGGCAAAACCAAGCCTTTCGGGGCGGAGATGACGCAGCTCAAGCAAACCCAGAAGTGGCTCTACGATTTCGATTCCCAAGCGCCCCGGAGCGTATTTCCGTGAAAGAAGCTGCCCAGTCTCCGTACCTGGCCCGCTTCGACTCGTTCGAAGTCAATCTGCGGTCGGGAGAGCTGTCGAAAAACGGAGAAAGGATCAGGCTGCCCGAGCAGTCGTTCCAGATTCTTACCCTGTTACTGGAGCGGCCGGGCGAAGTAATCATTCGGCAAGAGATTCAACAACGACTCTGGCCCAATGGCACGGTGGTCGAGTTCGAAACGAGCATCAACGCGGTCATCAGGCGGCTTCGGGCCGCCTTAGGTGACTCGGCCGAGCAGCCCAGATATGTCGAGACCCTGGCGCGCCGCGGGTATCGCTTTAAGGCACCGGTCGAGTGGGCCGCGCCACTGCTTTCAGAAGCGCAAGCAAATGCGCTTCCGATTACGCCGCCGCCGGTAGATTCTCCGGCCTCTCACCTGATTGGCAAGAAAGTTTCTCATTACCGGGCACTCGAGATCCTGGGTGGCGGGGGTATGGGAGTCGTCTACAAGGCGGAAGACCTAACGCTGGGCCGCTCGGTGGCGATGAAATTTCTGCCGGAAGAACTGGGAGAGGATTCGAAAGCGCGTGAGCGCTTCGAGGGCGAGGCGCGCGCAGTTTCGGCGCTCAGCCACCCCAACGTTTGCCCGATCTACGAATTCGACAAGCACCAAGGCCAGCCCTTCATCGTGATGGAGCTGCTACACGGCAAGACGCTGCGCGAGCATCTCGCCGCCGGCGCCTTTCGCTTGACCGATCCTCGGGGACTGGATATCGCGCTACAGGTCGCCAGAGGTCTCGAAGCGGCCCACGAAAAGGGCATCATCCATCGCGACATTAAGCCCGCGAACATCTTCGTCACCGAGCAGAATGTCGCGAAGATTCTGGACTTCGGGTTGGCCCAGGTGCTCGAAGCTGGCGAGCCTCAGGAACTCGCAGCGGCGGCTAGCCGAGAAGGGCTCTCGTCGAAGCCGGTCGAGGCGGAGCTTACCGGCACGGGATTGAAGCCAGGTACCGCGGGTTACATGTCCCCCGAGCAGATTCGTGGCGAGCCGCTCGATGTCCGTACCGACATTTTCTCGTTTGGACTCGTGCTCTACGAGATGGCAACCGGCGAGCGTGCCTTCGGAGGCGAAACGGAAGCCATCCAGCAGAAAGCCGTCCTTAGAGACAACCCTACGCCAGTGCGGGAATTGACCCCTGCGATCCCGCCGGAACTGGAGGTGGTGGTAACCAAGTGCCTGGAGAAAGCGCGCGACGACCGCTATCGAAACGGGTCGGAATTACACCAGGCATTGATGCAAGTCGAGCACGGTAAGCCCGGCTCGCAACACGAGAAATTTAAGTCTTGGGCGGCAAGGCGTTGGGTCTCAAGCTCGCTGATCGCCATGGCATTCGCGTCGGGGATAACCGGTGGCGTCGAGTATTGGCGCTCCCACCGGACCCTAAAGCTCACGGACAAAGACACGATTGTGCTCTCCGACTTCACCAACACTACCGGCGACCCGGTTTTTGACGACACCCTGAAGCAGGGACTCTCGGTTCAGCTTGAGCAATCGCCGTTTCTCAAGCTGCTTTCCGAGAGCAAGGTGAACGGCACTCTAAAGCTGATGGGGCGCGGTGCTGGTGACAGCGTGACTCCGGCCGTCGCGCGCGAGATCTGCCAGCGCACCGGCAGCAAGGCGACAGTGATGGGCTCAATCGCCGCGCTCGGCAGCCAGTATGTGATTGGCCTGAAGGCGGTCGACTGCCAGACCGGCGACACGCTGGCAGAAGCGCAGCGGCAGGCGGCGAGCAAGGAAGCGGTGCTTAAGGCGCTGGACAGCGCGGCGGCGACGATGCGCAGCCGGCTCGGCGAGTCGTTGAGCTCGGTCCAGAGTTACGGAACTCCGCTTGAGGAAACCACGCCGTCGTTGGAGGCGCTAAAAGCCTTCAGTCTGGGATATAAGACGGCCTACGCCAAAGGCGCTACGGCCGCATTGCCCATTTTTCAACGAGCGGTGGAGCTCGACCCGAATTTCGCCATGGCTTACCAAGCCATGGCGGTGATGTACGCCGACCTCAACGAAGATGGCCGGGGAGCGGAAAATGCGCGCAAGGCTTTCGAGCTGCGGGAGAAGGTGAGCGAACGGGAGCGGCTCTCCATCGCGGCAGAATACTACTCCTTCGCGACCGGAGAACTGGAGAAGGCCGCACAGGTCTACGAACTGTGGCGGCAAACTTACCCGAGAAGCGCTACGCCTCACATCAACCTCGGAGCCGTGTCCGCTGCCCTCGGGAATCATGAAGAGGCGTTGAATGAAACCAGGGAGGCGATGCAGCTGGAGTCGGGCGAGGCGAGCGCCTATACCTATGGCAACCTGGGCGGTGACTACATGGACCTCAACCGTCTGGAAGAGGCCGGGGCAGTGTTCAAACAAGCGGAGGAGCACAAGCTCGAAAGCGAGCCCTTGCTGCTTAACCGCTATGAGTTGGCTTTCCTGAACGGCGACACGGCGCAGATGGAAGGGTTGGCGGCCAGTGCCATGGGCAGGCCGGGCATGGAAGACTTGCTCCTGGCCGCGCAAGCTGACACGGAGGCCTGGTACGGAAGGTTAGGAAAAGCGCGCGAGCTGACCCGGCGTGCGATGGATTCAGCCCAGCACAACGACGCCAAAGAGAGTGCTGCCGGGTATCAGGCAGCTGCCGGGCTGCGCGAGGTAGAGTCGGGCAATCCGGACGAGGCCCGGGCCGATGTCCATGCAGCGCTAAAGCTGGCCCCGAGCCGCGACGTGCGAGCCATTGCGGCATTAGTCTCGTCCCGGGTAGGCGATACGCGAGCGGCGGAGAAACTGGCTGCCAACCTCGACAAGGAATTTCCCTTGGACACGGTGGTCCAGAGGTATTGGCTGCCTACGATTCGGGCCGGGGTCGCCCTAGAGCGCAAAGACCCGCGCCGGGCCATCGAACTACTACGGGCATCGAGCACGATCGAGCTGGGCAACCCGACAGCGAACGTTATCTTGTGCCCCGTTTACTTGAGAGGAGAAGCCTATCTCCTGCTGCACGATGGCAACGGCGCGGCAGCAGAATTTCAAAAGTTTATCGACCATTGGGGACTGGTGGACAATTTTTCATGGGGAGCGCTGGCCCGCCTCGGATTGGCGCGCGCTTACGCCATCCAGGGTGACACCACCAGGGCCCGTTCCGCGTACCAGAATTTCCTCACGCTCTGGAAAGGCGCTGATCCGGAAGTTCCTATCTTGAAGCAAGCCAAAACAGAGTATGCAAAGTTTCAAAAATAGAGATGGGTCAGAAGTTTTACCCGGCTGCTCACCGAACGCGGAAAGAGGCATAGTCAGGGATGCGCCCCGGTTCCCGAGGAGCGTTCCGGACATGTACTTGCGAGTTTCGAGGGCCGACTCAGTAGGGCTAACATAGCCGGTTATCTTGTTTGTTGTAGCTTCGCGGAGTATTACCGCCGGGTTGGTTCGAACCGGAAAATTGAGCTCGAACTTTGAGCTCGAGAAACCACGGAATCACATTCGCGGGGGTCTGAATGTTCCGTAGTGGTCTACTCTTAGTCTTCGCCCTGGCCTTCTTCAGCTCCATCTCATCGGCGGCCGAAAACCAAGTGCTGGCCGAGCTCCGCTTCGAGGCCCACAACCGGGCGGAAAAGACCGCCGGCGTGTGGGTAGACGGGCAATATGTCGGCTACGCACAAGAGCTCACCGGCCGTAAGAAAGTGCTGCTTCTTCCCGGCAAACATGAGATCGTTGTGCGCCAGCCCTGGTACGCGGACTATGTCGCGCAGCCGGTGCTTGAGCCCGGCGAGGTACATCCCATCAACCTCGCGCTGGTGAAGGACGGGCATAGACCGCGTAACGACGCCACCGGTGAGCTCAAGATTGACGCCAGTCCGGCGAGAGCTGCCGTATTTGTGGACAACGTCTTCGCAGGGCACGTTAACGAGTTTGGCGGAGTGGGCAAAGCCATGCTGCTTACGCCCGGCGCACACCACCTTCGCATTGCATTGCCAGGCTACCTGCCGTTTGAGACCGTTGTCGACCTCCGCCCGCACCAGAAGCTGAAAATCGAAACCCAGCTCGAGAAGGGAAGCGTTCAAGAATCCGGTGCGCTGGTGAGCCAGAAATAAAACGGCGCGCGGCCTCGGCCTCGGAAACTACGTTTGCTGTCCGCTACCCCCTGGATTGAATCGATAGCCCACCCACGGCTCGGTAATGATGTAGGAGGAAGAGTCGCTCTCCGGCTCGAGCTTCTTGCGCAAGTGGCCTACGAAAACACGCAGATATTCAGGCTGTTCCACGCTGTTTGGCCCCCAGACGGCCCCGAGCAGGGCGCGATGGGTAATTACTTTTCCGGGGTGCTTGGCGAGGTAGACCAGCAGGTCGAATTCTTTCGGGGTCAGATGAATCTCGCGCTTGTTCACGGTGACTGCGCGGGAGGGAACATCGATGCAGAAATCTCCCACTTCAATCGGCCGCCCGTCGAGAGCCTCGGGAGCGGTGGCCCGGCGAAAGGCCGCTCGCACCCGCGCCAGCAGCTCGTTCACGCTGAAGGGTTTGGTGATGTAGTCATCGGCGCCGGCGTCAAGCGCTTCCACCTTGATAGCCTCCTCGCCTTTGACCGACAAAACAATGATGGGTATGCGGGAGGTTTTACGAACCCGCCGGCATAGTTCAAGTCCGTCCATTCTGGGCATGCGCAAGTCGGTGATGATCAGATCCGGCGCCCACGATTTCATCTCGTCGAGAGCCTCTTCGCCGTCCATCGCGCTGCGCACTCCGTAGCCCTGGCTCGACAGAGTTGTCTTGAGCACCCGGGTGATCTGCGGCTCGTCATCGACCACCAGAATGTTTCCTTTGTTCTCGACATCCGGCATTCGGTTTACTTCATTTCCTGGGTGACGATGTGAACGTCCACCGGGGGAGCATCGCGCAAAAATTTGTGTATGGCGGAAAGATAAAAATACTTGCGCAGGCCTTTTTGCGCCGAGCGCCCGAACACCACTTGAGTGATATGTTTCTCACGCACCACCTTCGCAACTTCCGCGGCCACGCTCTTGCCATTGGTGCGGATGATCTTGCCGCCCAGGTTTTCACCGAATTGCAGGTTCTGGGCGAGGCTGCGCTGGTCTTGCGGGCCGTCGTCGCTGCCGGTATTCACATAGATGATGTAGAGCTCGCCGTCGATTCTCTGGGCCATGCGGGCGGCCCGCGCGATCAGGTACTGGGCCGCCGGACTGGAGCTCACACATACGGCGATCCGCTCCCGCAGCGCGAGATTCGCGCCTAGGCCCTGTTTTTCGAGATACGATTCGAGGCTGCGATCCACCGCCCGCGCCACCTGCTGCAAGGCCAGTTCGCGCAGCGCAATCAGATTGCCGGGCTTAAAGAAATGACCGAGAGCCCGCTCTACCCTCTCCCGCGGATAGACGTCTCCCCGGCGAATTCGAGTTTGCAGCGCCTCCGGGGTCAAATCCGCAAGCACGATTTCATTGACTTTTTGCATCACCCAGTCCGGCACCGTCTCGCGGACCTGAATGCCGGTGATGTTCAACACCGCCGGCACCTGGCTTTCGATGTGCTGCACGTTCATCGTGGAAAGCACGTCGATGCCGGCATCGAGCAGTTCTATGACGTCCTGGTAGCGCTTGGGATGTTTGCTGCCCTCGATATTGGTATGGGCCAATTCGTCGACCAGCGCCACTCCGGGTTGTCGCGCCAGGATTTGATCCACATCCATTTCTTCAAACGATGTGCCTTTGTACTCGATCGCGCGCCGCGGCACGGCCTCCAATTTCGAAGCGAGCTCTGCAATTCCGCTGCGGCCGTGGGTCTCGACCACCCCGATCACGACATCCTCTCCGCGGCTGTGGCGGCGGATGCCCTCGCTCAGCATGTTGAAAGTCTTGCCTACTCCGGGGGCATACCCCAGAAAAAGCTTAAAAATCCCCAGCTTTTTTGGCGCTGCGGTTTCTTCTAACCACTGCTCAGGTGTTTTGGGCACGTTATGTATTATGCTCAGTTTTTGATTTAAATCGGACCGGATCATCCCAACGCGTGAAACGCGGCACATCGAATCCGATACTACGCTTCGTGGCATCGGCCGCCATCGTAGGCGCGGTCACGCTTTTATATTTTCGCTGGTTCCACGTGAATCCGGCTACTGTCGGATTTACTTTTCTTCTCGTGGTTCTGTTTATCTCTGCCTGCTGGGGCCTGCGCTGTGCCATTTTTGCTTCCATCCTCGCGACCACAGCTTACAACTACTTCTTTTTGCCCCCGCTGTTGAGGTTCACGATTGCAGACCCGCAGAACTGGGTGGCGCTGGCCGCCTTCCTGATCACCGCGGCGGCGGTGAGCCAGTTCTCCGAACGCGCCCGGCAAAGCGCCCTGAACGCGGATAACCGCAGGCGGGAAGTGGAGCGGCTCTACTCCTTCAGCCAGCAATTGTGGCTGAGCGACAATGTATTCGAGCTCTTGAACCTGATCCCGAAACACATTGTAGATTCGTTCGAAGTGAGCGGGGCCGCACTCTTCCTCGACGCCCGTCAGGAAGCCTACTTCTTCGATGAGCACAGCCGTGCCCTGTTTCCCATCGCCCTGCTGAAGTCCATCAGCGATCGCGGCGAGCCCGTGCTCGACCGGCGAAATCGCAACTGCTTTATGCCCTTGCGGATGGGCGTGCGGACAGTGGGTGCTCTCGCCATCGCCGGCTGCGAATTTGCGCGCGAAAGTCTGGAGGCGCTGGGCGGTCTGGTGGCGATTGCCATTGAGCGCACCCACACCGTCGAAAGACTTACGAAGAGCGAGGCCGCCCGCGAAGGTGACCGCTTGCGCTCGGTTCTGCTCGATTCGGTCACTCACGAGTTTCGCACGCCCCTGACCGCCATCAAGGCATCGGCAGAAACTCTGCTCTCGGAAGGCAATCTGGATAAGCCGCAGAGAAGGGACCTGCTGGTGGTCATCAATCAGGAAAGCGACCGGTTGAACCGCCTGGTGGGTGAGGCCGCAGAGGTGTCGCAGCTCGACTCCGGTCAAATTCAACTTCATCTCGAAAAGCATACGATTCGGGAAGCGATCGATCGAGGTATTGCCAATTCGCAGCCAGCTTTGCGCAGCCACAGGCTGGAAGTGACGGTGGCCCCCGATGCTCCGCGGGTGCGTATAGATCTCGAGCGGATCGCCGAAGTCATCACCCAACTGCTGGATAACGCGGGCAAATATTCGCCGCCGGATAGCGCGATTCACGTCACCGCCGAATTACAGGGCTCCGAGGTGATGACGAGCGTGGCTGACCATGGCCCGGGCATCGACGCTATGGAACAGGAAATGATTTTTGAAAAATTCTATCGCGGACGCGATCAACGGATGCTGATTCCGGGCACAGGCATGGGCTTGCCCATCGCTAAAACCATTGTCGGGTTGCACGGTGGAAAAATGGGATTGACTAGCCAGCTGGGCCGGGGATCCGTGTTCTACTTCTCCTTGCCTGCAGCCGAATGACGGCCGTTCGGGTCCCTCATCATTCCGCAAAGCCCCTTTGGCCCGGCACTTTCCTCATCCCATTTTGCGATCATCGATATGCGTCGTCCTGTTCTCTATCGTGGAAACCATCCAGGGAGACGGTCTCAGACTCATTTTGACAGGGATGAATGAGACTCCACGCCTGCCTTTTGTTTAAGTTATGCTTCTCAATATTCGCGACCCCGTAGCGTGAAAAAGCCTTCCTTGTCCAACTCTACATTTGCAGTGCACTAACAGGGCTTACCAAATAAGCTTCCCACCGCTGGTAGGCGGTCGTACAATTCCGAGCAAGTGAATGCCTTTCATTTCGAACGTAGATGACCTCGCCGCGAACTCCCGGGGTGTGTAGCAATACCTCCTTGGCATGATACCGAGTGAATTCTTAATCTGAATACCTTCCGGTCTCAAGACCACTAACGGGCTGAACAAAGACCAGAATCGACAGGGGTGCGAATATGAACGCCGTGATCGTACTTGTAGAGGTCCTGCAAACAGGGTTACCCACAACATCAAAGCACTCACAGCTAAGAAAAAGATTGAATCGCGCTCACGAAGCACAGAAAACCGTTTATTGTAAACGATGAATTGTTTGGTCCATTTCAACTTAATAGACGTGTCGGGAGTACCAAGGCAATGCCCTTTGGATTCGAATCGTCCGCGTGTCCGGCTCGCTACATGGGCCCATTTCGGACAAAGCGAAAACAACGCCGCGTTCACCAATCGTCAGGGTCTGGCGGAGCGTGAATCATGTGCGACTAAGTAATGCGATGCAAGAATAAGTAATGATCGGACCACTGTGAAATTTGTTTCTACGCGATCGGGGCTCAAGCCTTCTTGCGGACAGGAGGGTATTTCAAGAAACTGGAGCCATGAGCTTAGATAACCTCGAAGTTGTGGATGCGATCGGCACCGAGATAGGTACTGACACTGTTGTGCTTAGCATTATGGATTCGTGGGACTGGACAGACCAACGGGAGCACTTGGCCGCCCTTCAAGCCAAGCTCAATTCATACTTCGGTTTTGTTGAGTCAGGACAAATTTATGATACTTATCCGCAAGCGGCCAGAAAATCCTTGCGGATCGATATTGTGAGTCGATATTCAATGCCGGAGGCAGGTCTAAGATTCCTGGAAAAAGCATCAGCCGTTGCATCGAGACTCAATCTAACGATAACGCATCGGATGCATTGACGTTTTTCAGAAAGGACGCGAGAAGTTGAGATCGTTGATGATGATCTCGGCCGTTCGGCTGCAGGCATGGTCGCTCGATCCGCTTCCGAGCGCATGGTAGCCGAGGTTTGTTCAGGCAAAGTAGGAGCCGTGGCCGCTCGGGAATTATCTCGTTTCGCCAGGAATTCGACCACGCGCAGAGTTCGACGAGTTGTTGCCAATCACGCGGTTACGGTCCTGATTTGATCAAGACACGGTATACGCGCCGCCGCCAGCAAAGGCAGTTTGAATGCAGCAAAGCACACAGTTTGCGGGCGAGAATGAATGGGTCTTCTCAAGCCCAGTCAACCTAGTTCGTCAGCCTCTGAGTCACGCGCATATCTGGCAGTCGTTTCAGGACGCGTTTAGGCTCGTTTGCTTCGAGCGGAGAATCCAGAGCGGAACGCTATATTGAGAGTGCTTACCATTCGCTTTATCGCCGGCTCCAATCGGTGTCCTAGCTTCGCAGCTGCTTCGACATGGGCTGGATGTACGTAAACCGTCACAGCATCGCATACAACTTCCGCAGCAGCATCGACGTCATCGATCTTGTACTCCTTCTTCCGCACGCCATCCGCGAGAATCCTGGCGATTAGGCTTGTCATTCTGGCGGCATAATCGTGAATAAGGCCTGGACGTTCGTCGACCACGCGTCGATAGAGCTGATACACCTCGGGATCGTTCGTAAAGCGCTCAAGCTTTCGCTTGTGCAGGGCCAGCACAAGGCCTTCCAGCCGTTCAGACGCAGCCCCTTCGGAATCGACGAAGGTGTGAGCTAGCTCTTCCTCGTCTTGCATGGCTGCGCCCACGATCGCGTCGAACACTTCCGCCTTGGAACGGAAGCGGCGATAGATGGTGGTATGAGACGTTCCGAGTGCCCGAGCAATGTCGACCACATTAGTCTTCGCTTCACCAAAACGTCGCACCTGATCGCGTGCAGCATCAAGAATCTTCTCGGAACTCAGTCTTTCATCAACCACGGCTTTATCGGTCGTCATCTCTTCTCCCTATACCTAATTTCCTGATTATATCGAACACAGTTCATTTGTTGAACCCTGAACGATACGCCGGCCATCTCATAGGTGAATGGGAGGAAATGGTCATGAATAAGCTTGGCAATATACAGCAGTTGGCTTTCGTTACAGGCGGGTCAGGATTTGTGGGAGGGCGACTCATTCAGGAGCTTGTTGCCCGAGGCTGGCAAGTTCGCGCTCTCGTACGCGGCGAGAAGGCAGCGGCGAGGGTCGCTGCTGTCGGAGCGGTTCCGGTCCTTGGAGAGCTTACGGATCAGGCCGCTCTGTCTAAAGCAATGGCTGGCAGCACGGTGGTGTTCCACGTAGCCGCACTTTTCAAAATGTGGGGTAAACAGAAAGAGTTCAACGTCGTGAACGTGGATGGCACACGCACGCTGGTAGACGCCGCGGTCGACACGCCGTCGGTGCGAAAGGTCATCATGGTCAGCGCTGCCGCCGTAGTTCAAGGCGATCCTGAGCCCATGGTGAATATCGACGAACGCATCCCCGCTCAGCAACGCAGCTTCGCCCCCTACAGCGCTTCGAAAGCTGCAGCCGAACAAATTCTCCTGGCCGCGAGCGGACGGCGCGACGGATTCCAAACAATTGCAATCCGTCCTCCGATGATATGGGGCACCGGCATGCCGACGCTCGATCAGATGGTGGAGGTAGTCAAAGCGGGTAACTGGCAGTGGCCGGATGGAGGAAATCAGGCCATGTCGACCTGTCACGTCAACAATCTTATCGACGCACTTTTGCTGTCGGTGGATCACGGGCACGGAGCCTACTTCGTGGCCGATGCTGAAGAAGGCACTCTCAAGAGCGTGATCGGCGATCTGCTTGCGACACGCGGCGTCAAGGCGGGAGACAAGTCTGTCTCTTTTGTCGTGGCTTGGATGCTCGCCGGGGTAATGGGCTTCTTTTGGAGACTTTTCAACCTGAAAGGCGAACCGCCTATCACGCGACAGATGCTGCGCATGATCGGGAAGCCCTTCACGCTCAATATCAGTAAGGCGCGGCGCGAGCTTACCTATGCTCCCCGTGTGAGCTGGAAACAGGGCATCGCCGAGATGCAATCTTCTCTATAGGGTCTAGGGGCGAGCCTTGTTGAAGTGCTCACGCGCAACCTGTTAGCACTCCGTGTCAGTCGCCAGCGTTCGGTACCCGGAGGTCGGTTGTGTTCCCGGAGAGAGAAAACAATGCGCCCCTATCATCACCTCACCTTTTCCTTGAGTCCGGTCTGTCCAGACTACTGGAGTCGATAAGCACACCTGATCACCGATAAGAATTACTACGGAGTCTCAGAGTACCGGCACCGCGTCCAACCCAGATATAGCCTCTATGTTATGCGGGAATTTACAAGAATTACAAGAGAAGGAGCCATCCATGAAGCTTGAGAACAGGACGATTCTCATTACCGGGGGAAGCAGCGGCATGGG
>Ga0123355_10012236_pt1 | contig 13288 bp, 11 predicted proteins | sample TergutEmb28metaG_3_FD_89872 | JGI IMG/M metagenome (GOLD analysis project Ga0123355, IMG submission 89872) | Embiratermes neotenicus P1 segment gut microbial communities from Petit-Saut dam, French Guiana - Emb289 P1 | ecosystem: Host-associated > Arthropoda: Insects > Digestive system > Gut ... | reverse complement strand
TCTACAACGTCGCATTTGTTCATGAAAACAACGATTTTTGGTACGTTTACCTGACGAGCAAGAAGAATATGCTCGCGGGTTTGGCTCATAACGCCATCTGTAGCAGATACTACAAGGATAGCACCGTCCATTTGAGCGGCACCTGTGATCATGTTTTTAACATAGTCAGCATGGCCTGGGCAGTCTACATGGGCGTAATGGCGGCTAGGTGTCTCGTATTCTACGTGTGTTGTAGAAATTGTGATACCTCTTGCTTTCTCTTCAGGAGCTTTGTCGATTTTGTCAAAATCTACAGCAGAGCTGATGTTATAACGCTCTGACAATGTTTTTGTAATAGCTGCCGTAAGAGTTGTTTTACCATGGTCAACGTGACCGATGGTGCCGATATTAATATGCGGCTTTAAACGTTCAAATTTTGCTTTTCCCATTGGAATCTCCTCCTAGTTTTTGTTGATAACAGTATATCAATTTTTGTTATTATTGCAAGTTAAATTTCAAAACCTTGAGGCCATGCCCCAAACTCCGCAAACTTTTGAAAAAGCTTGACCAAAACTTTAACTTTGTATATCGCTACTCCAAGTTAAGTCCCAAAATCGTGTGAATTCATGATTTTAAACTTTGTACTTGGTATGGCTAATACACAGTATCGGGGGCAAGGGGTCGCGTCCCCCTCATGGCATTATCAGTCTCTCTTCGTCCCTGACGTCAACTTCTCTTGTACACTCTTTGGAACAGGCTCGTAGTGGTCTACTTCCATGGTGTAGGTGCCGCGCCCTTGGGTTTTAGAACGCAAGTCAGTTGCGTAGCCAAACATTTCTGCCAGCGGTACAAAGGAGTGTACAACCTGTGCATTTCCACGGGCTTCCATACCTTCAATTTTACCACGGCGGCTGTTAATGTCGCCAATAACATCACCCATATATTCTTCAGGAACGGTAACGTCTACTTTCATTATAGGCTCAAGAAGTGCAGGGTCGGATTTACGCATTGCCTCTTTAAATGCCATCGAACCGGCAATCTTAAAGGCCATTTCAGACGAGTCTACATCATGGTAGCTGCCGTCGTGTAGTGTTGCGCGTACGCCAAGTACAGGGAATCCTGCAATTTGGCCGGATTGCATCGCTTCTGCAATACCATTTCTGATGGCTGGGATATATTCTTTCGGAACTACACCGCCCACGATTTTGTCAACAAATTCGAATACATTTTCTTTGTCGTTTGCGTCCATAGGCTCGAACAAAATTTTACAGTGACCATACTGACCACGGCCACCAGATTGGCGCACATATTTACCCTCTACATCGGCAGCTTTGCGGAATGTTTCACGGTAGGCAACCTGTGGTTTACCCACGTTTGCTTCTACTTTAAACTCGCGCAGCAAACGATCAACAATAATTTCTAAGTGGAGTTCTCCCATGCCTGAAATAATCGTTTGGCCGCTATCCTCGTCGGTATAGGTGCGGAAAGTCGGATCTTCTTCGGACAGCTTGGAAAGTGCGAGACCCAATTTGTCGCGCCCTGCCTTGGTTTTAGGCTCAATAGCCTGAGAAATAACCGGCTCAGGGAAGTTCATGGACTCAAGAATTACCTCGTGCTTTTCATCGCACAGCGTATCGCCGGTTGTAGTAAATTTTAGGCCTACAACGGCGGCGATGTCACCTGCATAAATACGGTCAATGTCCTCGCGGTCGTTGGCGTGCATTAGCAGGACGCGACCCATGCGCTCTTTTTTTCCTTTAACTGAGTTATATACATACGAACCCGCTTGAAGCGAACCGGAATACACTCGGAAAAACGCCAGCTTACCCACAAATGGGTCATTCATAATTTTAAATGCCAAAGCGGAAAACGGCTCGCTATCGGAAGCTTTACGCTCGGTAGGTTCTTCCGAAGTTGGCAGAATTCCTTTAATTGCTGGGATATCTATTGGTGCGGGTAGATAGTCTACAACACCGTCAAGCACCCTTTGCACACCTTTTTTCTTATAGGCAGAGCCGCAGAAAACAGGGATGATTGTTGTTGCAATACATGCTTTACGAAGTGCCGCCTTTAGAGTTGGAACGTCTAGCTCCTCGCCGCCAAGGTAGGCCTCCATAAGATCTTCGTCAGTTTCTGCAATGGCTTCAACCAAGTTTTGACGAGCTTCTTCGCAGGCTGCAAGCATATCGGCAGGAATTTCTTCCTGGGTGATTGTTTCACCATGTTCGCCGCTGTAAGTGTAAGCTTTCATTTCAAAAAGGTCTACTTGGCCTTTGAATGTGCTTTCCGAACCTACCGGTAGCTGAACAGGTACTGCATTGTGACCCAGGCGGTCTTTTATCATTTTCACTACATTCAAAAAGTCTGCGCCCAGGATGTCCATTTTGTTTACATAGGCAATACGTGGCACACTGTATTTATCAGCCTGGCGCCAAACGGTTTCGGACTGAGGTTCTACGCCGCTTTTTGCACAAAAAACGCCAACGGCACCGTCAAGTACACGTAAACTACGCTCTACCTCTACGGTAAAGTCCACGTGGCCAGGGGTGTCGATAATGTTTACGCGGTGACCATCCCACTGAGCTGTAGTTGCGGCAGATGTGATTGTTATACCACGTTCCTGCTCTTGCTCCATCCAGTCCATGGTTGCTGTACCGTCGTGGGTGTCGCCAATTTTGTAGTTACGGCCTGTGTAGAACAGAATCCGTTCCGTTAAAGTGGTTTTACCCGCATCGATATGCGCCATAATGCCAATGTTTCTTGTTTTTTCTAAAGGAAAAGCTCTCACTACTATTATGCTCCATTCTTTTTAAGACCGTGGGGCCTTGCCCCACCACCCCACCCACTTTTGAAAAAGTGGGGCAAAACTTTAGTATTTGCGCTAGCTTTATACAGTGCAAATACTGAAATGCGCGCAAGAAGGACAGTGGGCGTAGCAAACGTTTCCCGTCCTATATTGCATTTCAATATTAAAGTTTTTGTCAAACTTTCTTCAAAAAATTCGTGGGGCTTGGGGCAAAGCCCCAAGGTTTTATTACTACCACTTATAATGCGCAAACGCCTTATTAGCGTCGGCCATTCTGTGCATTTCTTCTTTACGGCGAACTGCGCCGCCGGTGTTATTAGACGCATCTACAAGTTCGTTTGCAAGACGGTCTATCATGTTCTTTTCGCTGCGGGCGCGTGCGAACGATACCATCCAGCGCAAGGCTAGAGTTTGGCGACGTTCCGCCCTAATATCCATTGGAACTTGATAGGTTGCACCACCAACACGGCGTGCTTTAACTTCAAGTACTGGCATGATGTTGTTCAGTGCCTCTTCAAAAACGTCGATTGCAGGCACACCTTTTTTGGCAGCCGCTTTTTCGAAAGCACCATAAACTATTTTTTGCGCAACGCCTTTTTTGCCATCAAGCATTACGCCGTTTATCAGCTTGGTTACGATTTTACTTCCGTACATAGGATCCGGCAAAATGACCCTTTTTGATACATGTCCTTTTCTTGGCACGAGACTTCCCTCCTTAACTATTCGAAATACAGTACAGTATGAAAAATCTCAACTGTAAAGTTAGATCATCGGTACTCGTGTTTAGAATTTACACGTTTCGCGCCATGAATACTAACAAATGCCGATTTATACGGCTTTTAATGTTAAATATATATAAGCGCACTTGTGCGAAAACTAAGCTTTTTTAGGTTTCTTTGCCCCGTATTTAGAGCGGGCTTGTTTACGGTTTGCAACACCAGCGGTGTCAAGGGTTCCGCGAACAATGTGATAACGCACACCCGGTACGTCACGCACCCTTCCGCCGCGCATAAGCACGACGCTATGCTCTTGCAGGTTGTGACCTTCGCCAGGGATATAGCATGTGGCCTCCATTTGGTTAGATAGGCGCACACGGGCTATTTTGCGAAGTGCCGAGTTGGGCTTTTTAGGTGTGTCGGTAAACACACGGGTACATACACCACGTTTTTGCGGGCTAGACCGTTCCGTCCGCCTGTCTTTGATGGTGTTTAGGCCCCTTTGCAAAGCCGGGGATTTAGATTTTGTTGTTTTAGATTTACGACCCTGCTTTACTAATTGGTTAAACGTAAGCATTTTTCACCTCCTTGGGTTTGGGATATTTTGAGACATTCAAAACAGAGTGATTTTAACAGGCAGATAGCGGTAAGTCAAGGTTTTTCAAATATTTCTCTTGCGATTTTCTCTCACCAAATCTTTAGCTAGGGGCTAGTTTTGTAGATTTTTAGTACTCCGCAGTTTTCTTTTCCTAATGTTTACCGCAACCAAGCCGCCAATTGCCAACAACATAAGGCAAATAGCTACTATAAGCAGATTATAACTACGGACAGGCTCGTCCGCTTCCAAACAAAACATTACGGGTTCAAAATCAATTCCAATAGGGTCAATATTCCTGGCAAAAGGGCTATAAACTTGAGTTTCTTGGCAAAGGGGGTAACTTTCATTCTCTACAGATAATTCTATTTCAATGGGCTCAAAGCCTATATGAGCGTCCATAGGCATAAAGTCAATTGGGTACGGCGAAGTTTCTTGTGCTGTGCCACCAGCAAACCATATGAAAAACAGCACAATTGCCGCCGCCGCAACTGCCGAAAACGCCACATTCCAGCGGGCAACAGGTTTTAGCTTGTGTATTGGTTGTTTGTTTTTATGCACATAGTTCATTAAATCATTATGAAAATTTTCAGGTAAAGCCGGTTCCGGCAAATTACGCACTTGATTAAAAAGTTTTGCGTATTCGTTGTATTCCGCGGCGCAATTTTGGCATTTTTTTAGATGTTCGGCAACATCTAAAAGCACATCACCAGTGTCGTAATATTCCGAAAATTTTGCCTGTATATCTTTGCAAGTCATATCGTCCACCCATTCTAAAAAACCCGAAAGCCTATATACTAGACCTGTTCCAAACCCTCATTCCGGCGTCTGCGCGACAAATTTCCCGACATGCTACGTCATCGCCGCCTAGCATATATTCTCACGAATATGCGTCGTCGGCGATTTCTTGCATCTCAAAAAAATTTGCTCGCACATTCACCGAAAGCAGGTTTTGGAACAGGTCTACTAATTACAACGTAAAGCAAATAATATTGTTCCACAGTTTCTTGGAAAAATTAGGCTCGCAAATCTGTGCATTCGTTTAGGGTGTGCTCGGTAATTCCATTGTACCAAACACACCCTAATAGGAACACGCCTAGCTTTTACAAACACTCGTAATCGCACAGGGCAGCTCGTCAAATTTGTATATTCCATGCGGCCGTATATCTATGACGGCGGCTTCTTCGCCAAAATGGCAAACAATTATAAAATATTGCAAGCTGTCTATAACATGGCTCTTTATTACAAAGGTGCGCTCGTCCACCCAGTATCCTGCCGCGCCGCATTTGTTTGGGAACACGTTGCCTTTTTGCTTTGCGTAGTCTTGCAGACCAGTTGGCCCCGGTACATGCTTACCATAGCCGAAAGGAATAGTAATTTCGCGTTCTTTCAACTTTAAGCTTAGTATACCCGAATCGGTGCCAAACTCCATGGTAAACCCTTCACAGTTTAGCTTGTTTTTATCTGCGGCATAGTAGCGGCCGCTTACTTTGCTTGCCATATCCGACGTTATCTTGCCGCCTATTTTCCCAGGGGAATATACTTCCGCATTGTTTGCGCGTTCCTGTAACTGCTTGTACGCGTCCTCCTCGTACGGAATGGGTCCGTCTGTGATATGCGGGTACACCAACTGCCAAAAATAATCCATATGAAAAAATTGATACTGACTTTGAAAACCGTTGGCGGCACCTACAAACACAAGCTCTTTATCTGGATGCATTACTATACACTGGCCCGCTAAGCCAAGACATGCAAAGCCATTGCGTTGTGTACGCCAAAATTTGTAGCCATAGTGGGTTCTGCTGGTTTCGCCAGAGGTTGCAGTGCTTCTTCTGGGTATTGCGACCTCTTTGGCCCAGCCCTCGGGCAGTATTTGTTTACCTTCCCATATGCCGTTATTTATATATAGCTGGCCGAATTTTGCCATAGCTTCCGGTGTTAAGTGAAGGCCGCCGCCGCCGTGGTTTATTCCCATTGGGTTAAGTTGCCAAAACAGTTCGTCTCGGCCTACTCCAAGAGGTTCAAAAAGGCGTGGCCACAGATATTCTTCCAATGTTGATTTTGCTAATTTTTGTACAATTTCGCATAATATATGTGTGCCTATGGAATCGTAACCGAATATTGTGCCGGGGTAGTGTAGCGGCTCACTGTTTAAATAGTCACGGGTCCAGTCGTCGGTTCGCATAGTAAAACGGTCGTCATCGCTGACGGTTGACATAGATAGCAGATGTTTTACGGTTAACGCCTTTATATATTGATGCGGCTCACCATCGAGCTTCTCAGGAAAAATATCTACGATACGGTCGTCAAGTGATAAAAGCCCTTCAGCGGCAGCAAAGCCTATGGCAGTTGACGCGAAGCTCTTACTACATGAGCATAAATAGTGGTACACATCCGGTCTAAATGGTTTAAAATGGGCTTCAAAGGCTACTTTGCCCTGCTTAAGTATCATTATATGGTGGGCAATGTACCCCGTTTGGTCTAAAGCGTCAAGATAGTTTAGTAGTACTGTTGGGCTAATGCCTACATCTTCCGGACGCGTACGCTTTAACATTGTTTTCATTTTTATCACCTTTCATTGTGATTTTCTAATTCATGCTTGCAAACATTATAACAGAAAAATTTAGGGGGTGTTCGGTAATTCGCTTGTGCCGAATTTTCGAGTAAAGTCGGCACATTAAAAAAACCTTGAAAAATCTTTCCAAGGTTTTTTTGTAACGTAGAATTATATTTGGCTTTATAACTTCCCTCTTGCCAAATGCGATATGTTTACCGAATGGTCGCCAATGCGTTCTAAGTTGGATAATATTTCAAGATAAATAATACCATCGGCAGCAGTTATGTTGCCTGTCTCCATGCGTGTCATGTGTTTGGCACGCATGTTTTTTTCGTTTGCATCAATTTGCATCTTAAGTTCTTTTACTTGCATAGCAATAATTGGGCTGTTTTTTCTCACAGACCTTACGGCGTTGTCGTAAATTTCTACAAGAGGTTTAAACATATCATTTATTTCTTCAAGAGCATCCTCGGGGAAGCTCAAATCATTATCTATTAAATGTTTTGCACTGCGGGCAATATTACGGGCATGGTCGCTTATGCGCTCTATGTCGTTGGCGGCATGCAGTAAGCCCGCATGGCGAATAGACATCCCCCTGCCCAGCGGCATTTGTGATACTGTGGCAAGGTAGCGTACAATTTCTTTTTCTAACCTATCGACTAATTTTTCTTGCTGTTTTAGCAATTTTAATTTTTGCTTGTCACGCTCCAGCAAACCTTCAATTGAAAGACGAATATTTTGCCCTGCCCAGTCTGCCATGTTTAGCAATTCCTTTTGTGCCAAGTTGATAGCGACCATTGGCGAATTGGTTAGCTTCCAATCCAGGAAGCGAGTGTCTGAACTGGCACCTGCAGTCTTACGTTCGGGAATGATTTTTTCCACAAATTTAACAAAAGGCGTGATAAGCGGCAGGAACACAAACACAATTATCGCGCTAAAAATAGTATGCGCATTTGCTGCTTGACGGGCCACAACCCGGTGGCGTTCCTGGGCGTACAGGCAGTAACTTCTGGTATATCCTTCAACACACGTACATGCAGTTTCGTATGCTGGCACATAACTGGGCGAAATAAAAAGCACAGCATTTTCAAATGTACCCATAAATATAAGTACAATTACCGCACCAAAAACATTTAAAATTACATGCACAGCGGCGGCTCTTTTTGCTGTGGTGGTGCCGCCAATCGATGCCAATACAGCCGTAAAACAGGTGCCGATATTAGCACCAACTATAAGCGCGAGTGCCGCACGCAGTTCAATTAGACCTTCTAATGTCATAAGAATAATAACGCCGGTTACAGCGGTACTGCTTTGCACAATTGCTGTAAATACCAGACCTGCTAAAACGCCAAGGAAGCGATTTTCTCCAAACTGTACAATTAAGTTTTGAAACGCAGGGTCGGTACGCAGTGGTCGCATTGCGTCAGACATTAATGCAAGACCCAACAGAAGCATTGCGAATGCAAATAAAATTTGCCCCACTATTTTTATATTCTTGACCTTTGCAAAGAACAAGACTACAAAACCCAGTGCGGCAAAATAAATCCAAAAATCCGTAATGCTAAAGGCTATCAAATGCCCTGTAAAAGTTGTACCAATATTAGCCCCCATTATAACGGCGGCGGCTTGTTTCAAATTTAAAATAGCGGAGTTTACAAAACTAACCACCATTACGGTAGTTAAGGTCGAACTTTGGACTATTATTGTGATAACTGCGCCAACTAGCATACCAATAACCGGCACAGAGGTTAAAATTTCTAAAACACGATTAAGCTTTTTACCAGCTACTTCTTGAAGTCCGGTGCTTAACGATTTAAGACCATACAAAAATAATGCTAAACCGCCCAGCATCCCAAAAATTATCTGAAAAATATCGATTCTCTCCTAACGCTAATGTGGCACTGCTCCACACCTCAACATTTTAGCAAGCAAAGCCCGCTTACACTTCCTGCGGTAAGCGGCAGGGCTGCTTTTATTTGTGCAAAGCAATGGGCCAAATACAGGTGTTTGCACACACATTTGGCGAATGCCGCATCATCGGATAGATTTATCCACATGATGATAAAAATTTGCCAAAAAGTACTTTATCACTACAAGAAAAAGAATGCAAGAAATTGTTTCTTAGAAGTATAGCCGTATCAAATGTGAACGCAAGCGTTCGCGACCCTATTGTGCAAATTACAAAAGGCGTTTGGGCTAAAAATTACATTTCCCAAACGCCTTTTTCTATGCCGATACAGCATCTTTACTGTATAAAATCTTGCGAATGCTTGCCTCTGAAAGGCAATATTCCAACATTAATTCACATATACTTGCGCCTTCTTTGTAGGCGTCTATTATGTTACCGTTACGCATATGCACTTGGGCACGTGCGCCGTTTTTTTGTCCCCAGCCGATTTTTTCTTCGTCTTTTTTAGGAACATATATTAGCGAACCCCCGGTGTATTTTTGCACCAAGGCCAAAACTTCAGGGGGAAGCACATCCTTTGCGTTTACATATCTCAAACTGTAATACCTCCGAATTGTATAGATTAGCGTATTTATATGAACTGCAGAAATTGTTGTTTTTGTTGATTTTGTTGTTCATCTTCTATTCCTCCTTCTGTTTTTATTTAATGAGACTCTACTACAAGCCTTGCCGCTCCGCTGGCTTAGGACGGGAACGTTCGCGACGTTCACTGCCATTCTCGAAGCTCAGCTACGCTTCCTTCGGCTTTGCCTATGGGAAGTGGCGTAGCCGCTTAGGCTAAATCTGTCATACACATCAAAACAGGGAGGCGCGGTTTTCCGCACCACCCTGTCAGCCTTTTTAGGTTAGGCCAAAAACCACCCTAAATATACCAAATTGATCAGCTCCTTTCTTGGGTTGGAGTGTTACCTGTTTACCAGGCACACGCTCATTCTACTATCTCAATCAAAAAATGGCAATATAAAATTCGGTTATAATCAATTATTATCATATAGTCACAGTTTCTTAAACCAAAAACGCTTCAAACACCAGGTTTGCCAGATCCAGACCTTTGGGGGTCAGCTTCACAAAACCGTTTTGGCGTGTTAATAAACCCTTACCGATTAAATTTTCGACTATTTGGACATCGGGCAATTTTTCCGGAATACCCAGGGTAAGGCGCAGGCCAAGAATAATTTCTTCCGACAAACGCTCTGCATCTGTTAGGCATACGACATCCCTTGGGGCGTAGTCGCCTTCCAGGTACTTTGCCATGCTTGCTGTGTTGCGCCAGCGTTTTTGCCCGTCAAAGGAATGCGCGCCAAGCCCGAAAGCATAATAGGGCACGCACCGCCAACAATTTACATTGTGACGGCTTTCAAAACCGGGTTTTGCGAAGTTGGAAAGTTCGTAATGAATGTAGCCTGCATTTGTGAGAAGTTCTATCGCCATGTGGTACATTGCCCGGTCGATATCGTCGGTTGGTAGGGTTAGGCCGCCTTTTTCGAGAGATTCCCATAGTGGGGTGTTTTCTGCCGGAGTCAGGCTGTAGGCAGAAATGTGGGCAGGGGATAGGGCTATGATTTCTTGCAAAGTTTTCTGCCAATCGGCTATAGTTTGGCCGGGCAGGGCAAACATTAGGTCTATGTTGATATTGTCAAAACCAATTTCGCAAGCGGTGTGATAATTTTCCAAAAAATCTTCCATGCTGTGGGCACGGTTGATTGCAGCCAGTAAATGAGAATGGGTGGTTTGCAGACCCAGGCTTAGGCGGTTTACACCGTGGGCTTTTAAAGCCTGCTGATATTCACGATTTAATGTACCCGGGTTTGCCTCCACAGTAATTTCCACATCCGGGGTTAGTGGGAATTGCTGTACTTTGTCTAAAATTTTGCACAATAAAAGGGAAGGCAATGCCGTGGGCGTGCCTCCCCCGATGTAGACTGTATTAAGGCGTGTTCCTACTAACGAATGTACATTCTTATAGTGGGAACACGCCACAATATGCTGTTGTGATGCCATGCAAATTTCATTTAACAGCGACTCTACGTACTTTTCTGCCCCGGATACATCCGCAAATGATAAAAAATCGCAATAATTGCACTTTTGCAAGCAAAAAGGTATGTGAACATATACTCCTACCGACTTACAATGGGAACACGCCCTAATGTTTTTTTCTACAAAAGCTGCGGCGTCCTCACCATGCATAATACCGGCTCCCTGCTAGTCCTCGTCCAATTTCAAGACATTCATAAACGCCTGCTGCGGCACTTCTACACTACCAATGCTGCGCATACGCTTTTTGCCTTCCTTCTGTTTCTCAAGCAATTTCTTTTTACGGGTAATGTCGCCGCCGTAACACTTCGCCAAAACGTCCTTACGCATTGCGCCAATTGTCTCGCGGGCAACAATACGGCTACCAATTGCCGCCTGTATAGGAATTTCAAACTGGTGTTTGGGTATCTCTTTTTTCAATTTTTCAACTATTTTGCGGCCGCGTTCCTGGGCTGTTTTAGAAAATACAATAAACGACAATGCGTCCACAAGTTCGTGATGCACAAGAACATCCAGCTTAACAAGTTCGGACCTGTCATATCCTTTTAATTCATAATCAAAGGACGCGTAGCCGCGGCTACGGGATTTTAGCGTATCAAAAAAATCGTAGATAATTTCATTAAGCGGCAGTTCATAAGTTAAAATTGCACGGTTATCGTCGATATATTCCATGCCGATATACACGCCGCGCCTTTCCTGACACAATTCCATTATTGGTCCGATGAAAGACGTAGGCAGCATAATTTCCGCTTTAACAATAGGCTCTTCCGTATAGTTAACTCGGGAAGGGTCTGGCCAGTCCGCAGGGTTTGACAGCTCTATTATATCGCCATCGGTCAGGTGAATTTTGTAAATTACACTTGGCGCAGTGGTGATAAGATCAAGATTATATTCTCTTTCGAGACGCTCTTGTATAATTTCCAAATGCAAAAGCCCAAGGAAACCGCAACGGAAGCCAAAGCCCAGTGCAATGGACGTCTCCGGCTCGAAATGAAGTGCCGCATCGTTTAAGCGTAGCTTTTCAAGTGCTTCGCGCAGGTCTACATATTTTGCCCCATCAGCCGGGAATATGCCGCAATAAACCATTGGGTTAACCCGTTTATATCCAGGAAACGGCTCTGCAGTGGGGTTGCCATCTTCCGTAACGGTATCACCAATGGCGGTGTCTGCCACATTTTTAATACTGGCGGTAAAATAACCAACTTCTCCCGCCGTCAAAACCCCGGAGGAGATATATTTACCCGGGCCAAAATATCCGGTGTCCACAACGCTAAAGGTTTTGTCCGTTGCTATCATATGAACGTTCATACCTTTTTTAAGTTCACCGTCTATCACACGCACAAAAACGATAACTCCTTTGTACGCGTCAAAAATAGAGTCGAAAATCAATGCCTTTAGCGGCGCGTTTGGGTCGCCCGCAGGCGGCGGGATTGACTTTACAATGGCATTAAATACATGATCGATATTAATCGACGCTTTTGCGGATATCAGCGGTGCTTCGCTTGCGTCAAGGCCGATAACATTTTCGATATCATCTTTTACTTTTTCCGGGTCGGCGGCGATTAAGTCAATTTTATTAATTACCGGCACAATTTCTAGGTCGTTACCCATGGCAAGGTAGACATTTGCTAGGGTTTGCGCTTCTATGCCCTGGGCAGCGTCTACAACCAAAACAGCACCCTCACAAGCGGCAAGAGAGCGGCTTACCTCGTAGGTAAAGTCTACATGACCGGGGGTGTCTATCAAATTTAAAATATATTCGTGCCCATCTTCTGCGGTGTGGATAAGCCGCACAGACTGGGCTTTTATTGTAATCCCGCGCTCGCGTTCCAAGTCCATATTATCTAAAACCTGGCTTTGCATTTCGCGCTTGGTTAACGCCCCCGCAAGCTCTATAAGTCTGTCTGCAAGGGTGGATTTTCCGTGATCGATATGGGCTATGATACAAAAATTACGGATGTGCTTCATTCAGTTAACTCCGTCCGTTTAGATTACATGCTATCAGTTGAATTTTGGTATATCGGATAGTGCGGCAAATATACCTAGTTCTCATGGGTGCATAAGATTTTGAATATGAAACTTAATATCATCCTCGCGGAATGGTTTGTAAATATAATTTGCGGCACCCAAAGACAGACCTATAGCTTTGTCGTTTTCGTTGTCAAGCCCGGTTAGAAATATAACAGGAATATTTTGAGTATCCGTATCTTCTTTAAGGAGTTTGATAACTTCAAAACCGCTAATTTTAGGCATCATAACATCTAATAATATCACGTCAGGTTTTAGCGATTTTGCGGTCTCCATACAATCTTGGCCACTTTTTTCTATAAAAATAATATAATCCTGAGAAAGCATGTGGGCTAGTGCTATGATATTTACTACTTCATCATCGACAATTAAAACACTGTTTTTTTGTGTATCCAAAATATGCTCCCACACTCTAAAAACTTGCCATAGCCATAGGAATTTAACATAATTACTAGGCATCGTCAATATCTGTGTCCGGATTTATCACGTGAATCTAATTTGATAAATTACACAACGATACCCCCCATTCTTGAAACACTATACCATACAGAGACAACAAAACGACTTCAATTCCTCTGTGGACTCTGTGCCTCTGTGAGAAAAT
>Ga0123355_10012235_pt1 | contig 13289 bp, 9 predicted proteins | sample TergutEmb28metaG_3_FD_89872 | JGI IMG/M metagenome (GOLD analysis project Ga0123355, IMG submission 89872) | Embiratermes neotenicus P1 segment gut microbial communities from Petit-Saut dam, French Guiana - Emb289 P1 | ecosystem: Host-associated > Arthropoda: Insects > Digestive system > Gut ... | reverse complement strand
CCGTTCAACTTTGGATATAGGTGTTTTGGGGTTTTTCGGTATAGTTTAACATAAGGAACACCCTCCCGAAGTCTGGTCCGTTCCTCCTGTTACACCCTGTATATATATATGTATATATATATAATTACGCGTGTATGTGATACACTTTGCGCAAGGGTGCGCCTGAAAATTCGCGTTCCGAAATGATATTTAACCTTGCTTCCCCTTGTAAATTAAGTGCACATATCTACCGGGTTTGAATGCCAGTTTAAATTCTACCCTGATTAAGATTCTAGTGTTACCTTTCTGATCGTCAATAGAACAAGACATCTTCGTTCCCCGACCATACTAAATCATCATCAACTTTTAGTATTAAGTTAGTGTGCCATTAATTTCTGCGCAAGACTTCTGTTGATACTGAACAAAACAAAGCAGAAACCCATACAAGGCTACAAATTTCATTATCATCAGAGGCAATAAATAACCGCGCGTCTTAGGAATCCACATAAACTGCTACTACGTAGTCAACTATCTCCAGTAGCGTGTCCAAACAAAACCGGCAAGTCTCCGTATGAACCAATAAAGGATGAGCAATAGTCGTCCCAGCTGCTAAGAAGTTCAGTAAAATAATCCCTGAACACTCGGCCGTATATTTTACGCTTAGTGGTTTTTTTTATTGCTTAAATTCACTCTACGTGTCAGTTGCGTTGGTAATTTTTTAGTGTTTGCGTGTTGATCCGAAGCAGATAAGAGTAACACAATCGTTTGAAACGGTATTGTTTCGATTGTAAATGTGTCGCCTGGGTTACCATATAAATGAAGAATATGCGAAGAGATTTGTAAGTATTAAGCTACTGCACGTTTTTTCCTAAAATAAAAACGACGTGCTTAGAATTCTGTAGTGTTTTAAGTCCGTGTGACCTGCATCACTGATACAATAATATAAATAGCCAACTAGATGCAACAATAATAATTTTATTAGTAATTTCAATCAGCTCAACAAGTTTCGGGCGATAATTTCGCCCATCCTCAGGAGCACTAGACTGTGTTTACAGCTTGTGGTATAATGCACTGGGGATGCTGCGTGCTGGTGACATCCTGGTCATCAGCAGGCAGCATTGGCAGTGCTTTATACCACAAGCGTAAACACAGTCTAGTGCTCCTGAGGATGGGCGAAATTATCGCCCGAAACATGTCGAGCTGATTGAAATTATTAATAAAATGATTATTGTTGCTTCTAGTTGGCTGTTTATATTATTGTATTCTGTAGTGTTTGTTTTACAGAGACAAACCTATCCCATTCTTCTTATAATAAAAACCAACTAGATGAACTACTTCTCAAATTTATTTTGGTACAGAAATCTACATGTTTCGGACAGGTTTACTGTCCACCATCAGGAGTCTAGTACTGTATACACAGCAATAGGTATTTGTCATACAGGTTATGCTGACTGTCTGCTAGCAGTCAGCATAACCTGTATGACAAATACCTATTCTTGTGTATACAGTACTAGACTCCTGTCAGTAAACCTGTCCGAAACATGTAGAGTTCTATACCAAAATAAATTTGAGAAGTAGTGCATCTCGTTGGCTTTTATTATAAGAATATATCACGATGCACGGTCCTCTGAATGTCAAACATCCCATCATGTTAATTTTTTTTTTTCACTGCGTGAAATGTAATAAATAATTTCATGTAAATGCTTGTATGGCCAGTTCTTATACATTAACATTATGGAAGCAATGGAGAACAAAAATATAATAAATGGGTGTCTGACGTTTGGTTCAGTACAAGCCAAACAGTTTACATTTATGAACAATGGTGTCAGATCTCCAGATACGTTGGCTTAAGAACAATCAATCTCCAGCTCTTACTATTAAATTCAATAATTGCCATTATTTAGATTAAAATAACTGAAATATACATATATGAATTTTAAAATTTTCTTGTTTCTTTAAGAAAAGTGAACTACTCATTATGGTACTTAAAACACGTTTTATTCTCTTACTTACTCCACAGAGCTAAGTCCTTCTTGAGAAGCTAAATGGTTCTCAGTCAAGAAATTCCCCGCATTTTATGGAACCCAAAGGTAAACAAGTGCCCGCCACCTGTCCTATCCTGAGCCATATCCATCCAGTCCGTGCCCCTATATCCGACTTCCTGAAGATCCATCTTAACAATATCTTCCCATCTACGCCTGGGTCTTCCAAGTGGCTTTTTCCTTCAGGTTTCCACATCAAAACCCTGTATAAATCTCTCCTCTCCACCATACATGCTACATGCCCCGCCCATCTTATTCTTCTCGATCTGATCACCCGAACACTGTTAAGTGAGGAGTACAGATCATTACCCCCCTTTTCGTTTTATGATCTGCCGAAAAGGACACCACCGTGCAGATAGCTGGGCTTGATTTTAGGGGTCTGTATCGTGAGAAGCCAGACCTACAGTCTACCCTTAACAGAGGATTCAAAATCATAACTGCTATTTAAACTGAGCTCTCCTTTAGGATTAACAGAATTTGAACCAGAATGTATGCATATCTTCGAAAAATTCCTAAAGCGAAATTTTCAATAAGCAGGGCCTTTATTCAGTTTGTACTGGGAGTCTCCTGGAAATAATGAAGGTATAATGATTGATGATCAGTGGACAGGCGACCTGTTGTATAGATACATAGTCTACCGACCAATTTAAATGATTAATTAGAAGTAGAATTGGAGTGAAAATGGGTTTGTAATTTATATTAATCATCAAAGGACATAAAACTGACTGGTCACTTACAACCTTACACCTTGTTTCAAAGGGCACTTTGTCTCCGTGTTTCATAATAAACAAGAAGTCTCTACAATTGTACTGCTTTTATTTGGAGTAATGAAGAACAGACTGGAAACACACTTGCATAAAACCTGACTCCTACTTGTTGGCCACATTTACGAGTATTTACAACCCAATGGTTTTATTTATTTTTATTTAGTTGTGGTTTTCCTTAACCGCGCTCTAAACAGGTCGGACTATAACAACAAATAGTCAATTAATTAACGAGCTGAAGGAGCCGTGCAGGAAAGTTACCGGGGCGTAACACCTGCCATTTGCCTGTTGGGCCTTACAGAAACAACGAAGAACTTTCAGTTAAAGTCCGATCCCAGACTTTAACGCAGGATCCACTAAAAACAAATCAGGAGGGCTGGGCAACACAACCACAAGGTGCCTTACCATTTACCATTTACAACTAACATTTCCTTCCCTACAACAGGCAGGCTTTCAGTTGCATCAAGTGTTGATTTACTCGCGCTTATCTGCCACTTAAGCCATAGGTTTAGGATTAGGGCCTACTTAATTATATGCCTGTAACATGCGAGACATCGGTCCCAGTGGCCGCGCGGTCTAAGGCGTAGGTCTATGGCCACTTGCTTGCTGAGACTGTCGGTTCGAATCCCACCGGGGGCATGGATGTCTGTTTGTTGTGAGTGTTGTGTGTTGTCAGGTAGTCTCTGCGACGAGCTGATCACGCGTCCAGAGGAGTCCTACCGACTGCGATGTGTCGTGTGTGATCTAGAAACCTCAAGAATGAGGAGGCCGTGGACCGCGTTGGACAGCAGCGCCACAGGAAGATAAAAACATCCGAGACATTAGTGACTCATAAAAAAGCTGAAACTCCATGCGGACGAGAACCGTAACATAACACAGTTTTTCGTCTCTGTGTTAGGATAAAAACTGATTATGAATGTAATCGGATCATTCATAATACATGGAGGGTACTGGTCATTGTAATTCATCTAATACGATAGTCTAGAATCGAAATGAAACGACACAGCGAGTTGAATTGCACCCCATCGTTGATATTAGCGACAATCTTATAACATAACAGCCGGGTATTTGTATTTGTTTCGGCCTTTCTCAGTCCTTCGACGCAATTTCCGGAGAGTAACTTCCAAGGAGACTCATCTCTCCTTCCTCCTGTTCGTTTCAGCACACCACCCACAACTTCTTACTCGAGATTAATGCACTGCAAAGCAAATACTGTCGTAAATGAACGTCAAAGTCGCCCTCCAGACATAAAAGCAAAAGCACCGGAAAGGTAACTAACAACACACCATAAAATATATCTATGACGACTGTTCCAAAATTAACCGTTTAAAGCACGGTGATAATTGAACATATAACGTAATACTGCGGTGCGTTCGCGTAACCACTGTTGCCATGTAAAAGCAACAGTGCGTTACTTTTGTATTGTTTGTAAAGTACATGTAGCTAATAACAATACAAAAATGTTCAGTGTTGCCAAGGAAATGCAACATTGTGTTCCGTTTGCACTGTTGTCGAGCTGAAATACGAGGCGTGTTCAAAAAGAGACCGAACTTTTTAAATAGCGCGTCAACCAGCAAAGAGAGCGCGCTGCGGCTACTGAACACACCTAGCGCCAGGTTTTGACAACAAATTGCCATTTGTCCCGTTTCGCTATGAGCATTAGTCGTCGAGCTACATCTGCTGGAATGAGCTTGAAGAACGTGTGTGTGTGTGTGTGTGTGTGTGTGTATATTTGTGTGAAATGTTGTTGCAAACTTGGTTAAAATTTCAGAGAGACATTTCAATTGCTTAACCAAGCATACGGGGAGGACTGTATGAGCCGAACGCAGTGCTATGAATGGTTTAAGCGTTTTAAAGAGGGCAGAATTTCGGTCGGTGAAGATCCCAGGCCTGGACGACCTTCCACATCAACATATGACGACCATGTCGAGAGATTTCTTGCTGTGATTCGTGGAAATCGTCGTTTAACTGTCCGAGAAGTTGCTAACGAAGTGGGAATCAGCATAGAATCTTGCCTTCAAATTTTTACTGAAAAACTTCAGATGCGTCGCGTCAGTGCAAAATTCGTGCCGCGTTTGTTGACTGACGATCAGAAAGAGAACCGCGTTGAAATCAGTCAGGAACTGCTTGCCAATGCAAATGGTAATGATAACCTTCTTAAGAACATCATAACAGGAGATGAGACGTTGGTTTATGGGTATGGTGTCGAAACCAAGATGCAATCATCGCAGTGGGTGGGAAAGGGCCTCCTCGACCAAAAGAAGCACGGATGAGTCGGTCAAAGATCAAGGTGATGTTGGTTGTGTTTTTTGATTGGAAAGGCATTATCCATCACGAAATTTTAGCACGTAATCAGATGATAAACAAACAGTTGTACCAGCAAGTTTTAGCGCGTTTGATGGATGCTGTGTGCAGGAAGAGTCCTGAATTGTAGGAAAACCAGACTTGGATGTTGCACCACGACAATGCGCCGGGTCACGCGTCGCTCCTCATCCGCAGTTATCTGACAAAACATCAGACATCCGTTGTGCCCATCCACCCTGTTCTCCGGACTTAGCCCCAGCAGACTTGTTCCTGTTTCCCAAATTTAAAACCACCCTGAAAGAACGTCGTTTCCAAATCATAGGAGATTCAGGAAAATGCGATAAGAGAACTGCGCGCCTTCACAGAAAGCGCCTTCCAGGAAGCATTCCAACAATGGAAGAATCGTTGGGAACGGTGTATCGCCAGTAGAGGGGACTACTTTGAAGGGGAAAGTGCTTAAAATGCTGTAAAATGAGCGCTAACGTCGTTATAGCAGAAGTCCGCTTTTTTTTTTTGATCACGCCTTGTATATTTCGTACTGCTGTTAACAATATACACTACCTAGGTCTTAACGTAAAGTGCTCAATGTTTTTGTCCGGTTTAATCTAACTTGGGTTCCCTCGACAGATTTTTGTAAAAGTCCTCAATATGAAATTTCACAACCTTCTGTCCAATTTTGAGCCGCACTGATACTTGCGGACAGACATGAGGAAGATAGTAAGTCCTTATCGAGACTTGCACGAACGCACCTGAAAATATCTGTTTTGTCCACATTCAATGTTTCGTACGATTCACAGAATAATAGGTGAACATTTCCTTTCAAACCATTCACTAACTGGAATTTCTTAATGGAGATTCCTATGTAGGAGGGACTCAGCCTGTAATATTCGCTACATGAAATTCGTGCTTGAAAGGCTTGACTAAAAGAGATACAATGCTACTTCCAGAAACGCAATAAATCTTTCACACGTTATACGGAACTAGAAATAAAATGGCTTTCCTCACACAAGTTACCAACTATCTGAGATCGAAAAGTCTTGTCAGAAACATTTTCTATAACAACTCCCAATTTTCTATATATAATTTTATCCGTTTTGCTTTCAAAGTTTATATTCAATGCCAAGAGTTCAGTGGAGATTCGAAAATGTTAGTGTAAAAATGGCTCTTCGAAGGGCTGAATTCTATGAACGCTTAGGGATGATTCTTACTGTTCGCCATGCACTAAGCTGGCCTAATATGAAGAAGCCTTTAATAGTAAAAGAAAAGTTCTATACTGCTCTATCTTCAGGGCACTATGCAGCCTAATTATTCTGTATTATTTTCCTAAACACAAATGTTGAAAATCACAGACTATCCAACTCTCCAAACAAGAATTATTCTTCAGCATTACATGCATGATCTATTTTATCTGTTGAAGCTCCACTAACTTTAAACAGTATCTTGTAGAATGGGTCTTGGACGAAGCGGTGGAAGGCGATCGCGGCCTGTATTAGATGTGCAAGTATCAGCCAGGGGGAACTAAGATACACACAGCATACTTATCGGCACAGCATACGAAAGTTCAAAATCTGTGCCATTCCAGTAGGAATTAGTGGTGTGAAAAATTCAGCAGGACTGCCAATGGCTAACTGTAGATGCAACGTACCCATGGTTCATACTAGTGAACAAAGACAACTTTATATTTTACTGACATAGCTGTGAAATTGGAATTTGTTCGTGTGTATCACACAAACACAGCGAAATACATCGAACAAATATAAAGCTCAGAAATTATTTCAAAACTCAAGTATTTCTATATCAAAATTTACGGGGTTTTTTTCTGTAAACGTATGGAGACACAAGAATGGGCTTCAAAACGTGGAGAGGTCGAGATGGAGGTCACTATTTGCATCAAAGTGTCACTCTCGAAATTATATCCTGAGACCCAGAAGACTTTTTGTACCCTAAAACATGCACTTTCGCATTACGAATCAGCATATATCGGTGTTACGTTAATATTTAAAAGGTAAACTGAAAAGCTAAAGGTCGCCCTAGAACAGTCCAAGAAGGCCCAGAGAAAGAGCACAAGTATAGCTCTAGTTGAAGAATAAAAGACCAACTTGAAGTCACTTGCTATTTTATTTCACTTCTTAGGTGCTCAACATGTTTCGGACATTAATATATCCATCATCAGGAGCTTGTGACAATTCTGTTGAATTACCACATTGGTCGTATTGTTCTTGGTTCGATGTGTGTTGGAGTTTCAGTGTGGTTGCTACAGCCTGCAACACGGAAACCACTCCAACCCAACCACACTGAAACTCCAACACACATCGAACCAAGAACAATACGACCAATGTGGAAATTTAACAGAATAGTCGCAAGCTCCTGATGATGGATATATTAATGTCCGAAACATGTTGAGCACATAAGAAATGAAATAAAATAGCAAGTGACATCAAGTTGGTCTTTTATTCTTCAATTATCACAATGATGCACGGTCCAATAAACATAAGTATAGCTATACTTTGAATTTGATGTTTGTGTGACCGTACATCTCTGATACAATAGTATAAACACCCAACAAGATGCGACAATCACAATCTATTACTAATTTCAATCAGCTCAACATGTTTCGGGCGAAATTATCGCCCGAAACATGTTGAGCAGATTGAAATTACTGATTAATTGTTATTGTTGCATCTAGTTGGTTGTTTATACTATTATAGCTGTACTCTTTCTTTAACCTCGGCACTAGATGGGGTGGGTGATGAACGCCACACCCCTCCCGCTTTAACTCCCAGGAAAGAAACCCGGTACCGAGTGTATAGGAGGTTGAGTGGGCCCCCAGGGCCAGTCTGAATGGTCGCGTAAATCTCGCCCCCACCGGGATTCGATCCTCGGACCGTCTTGCCCGTAGCGAGTCGCTATACCGACTATGCTATCGCTGCCCACGTATGTTAATATTTACACACAAAAAGCACATAGATGGTCCGGAGGTATGAAACGATTTACAAATCAATGCAGAACTGAACTTCGTGTTAAGGAAACACGAAGTTCGAAAATCATACATACTGTCGATAGTAACATCACTACTGTGGATGGTGTATATTATCTTTCATGGAGACCTGTTTATAGGTATCTTGTCAGTGTTCGTATTTTCAATTACGTTTGTAACCCTATTTAACTTATCAGGGACATTATTTTATCTGACAATTCGCATCACCCTTCAATCAAACCATTTCGCGTGATGGCAGACAGTTTGCCGTGAGTCAAAATTCATGCATCATAGTTCAATGTATTGCACTCAATATTCGGGTTTACTCAACCCATTTACTGAAAGTACCGACAATATTTTCCTGCTTCTTGTAGACAAGGATCACATCTAACAAGCACGTTGTTCACTATACATAGAATTCCTGCGGGTAAAAATAACGACGCTAGATCTTGACTATTTGTCTTCAGATCTTGTTCAGTACGAATACACACTTTACTCCTTAACATGCGCCGTAAGCAGAAATCGGAGAGGTGCAGGTGTGGCGAACCTGGTAGCCACAGTCCCCCGCATATCACTGCATTGTCTAAAATATTCTTCAAACTAAGCACAGAAATGTGAGCTGTTGCAACCTTGCTGACAGGTGTTCATGGTGACTGCAGGTGTCTCATAAGGAACTGTCAACCCCTGCGATACGCTGCGAGTCGAGTTTTACTTGTATAAATTAAGTCAGTCGATGGGAAGTAATAAGGTACAATTGTCAGACAAAATAATGTCCAAACAGCAGAGGCGTACCATGTCCTACCTTATCGTTTACCGAGAAGCCTCCGGTTTGGTAACAGTGAAACAAATGTTAATGGATTTTCTTTGAACTAAACTAGAACAATAAAATGTAGCCCCCTTTAATTGTCGATTCAGCAAGCTAACACCAGTCACGCTTGTGACTTGTATTCGGGTGGACAATGGTCCGAATTTCAGCTAGGAGATCCACGAGTATTTTCCTGACCGCGATTTTTTGTGAATTTGCTTATTCCCGCCAGAAAAAGATGGCGACATACTGCCTCATGTTACCGCCCGACTGTTTCCTGCCACATTCTAATCCACCATTCCTTATTCTGTCTATATTCGATGTTTTATAAGCCGAGGTACGAAAGCACCCTGCAATATACAACACGTACAAATAGAACAAGTTAACACACGATCTGAAACTTCCACAGTGCCTAAATTCGCTTATGTTTATTCGGGCCAATGGCTGTGTCTTATGGCATCACGATACCCTGACATCATGATATTCTTCATAATAAGAGGTCTGATATCAGGACTGTGCTGGTCTTCGAAACGGTGGCTTCATTCTGTCAGTTGCGGCAAAGCTCAAGAGGAATGACCAGAAAAAAACGGTTACGTTTGATGTTTAACTCTTACCTATGCTTATGGTTGGGAGTATGACTTAACTACCGCGCAGATTCTTAACACATGCATAAACACATACAACAATGTCTACGTATTACGAAACTTCACAAAACAAATTCCGGATAGACAGAAAGCCTGTTGAGGACATGTTACGGATCTAACAACAAACACCACATTACAGACACTTATCGACATCTGTAAATTCCAATGATCGATTCTCCAATCTCTGCGATATTCCAAATATCGATTTCGCATGACACACAACAAAATGCTATTTCAAAAAACACGCGCATCTTAAATATTGCATTCATTGTATAATTACAAATTAAGTTGCATTTATTCGCTGTGCTTTACCTGAATCCTGACGCGTCATCTCAAGCCGACACGCTGTATCATGGAGTCACTGCTGGCAGGTGATCTTCCACAACATACACGAACCACTATTCCAACTCGACTGACGAAACAAGCGACTCCGCCTAGCGACTGTGACGCTCTCAGGTGGAAAATCGAAACAACCATATTAAAACAATGGCCCAGAATGTCAGATCCTGTGTGTATTGAAAACACATTCAAAACATGAACGGAGATATAGCTAATATTAGAAAATGGAATAAATGAATACGAAAAATCAGGATAAAAAAAACAGTATTCCGTTAATCTTAAATTTCAAAATGCGGATTATAAAATTAAAAAAAAAATAGAAAATGTGCACACAATTTAACGATTGTGAGGCGTTCACTCCCTTATTGCATCTAGAGTAACTATGGTTTATTATTTTGGAAAATGTAAGGCTTATCGTAAAAATTGAAACACTAGTTGTAAAATCTATGTTTCACTTTTCTCTACGACTTTTCGTTTAAACACGTGCAAATCTTCATGTAAATTGTGCCTGCTATTTCTGTCCGATTTTAACCAAACTTGGATTTTCTAAGACAATTTTAGTATAAAAGCCCCTGCCAAATTTCGTAAACATTTGTTCAATGGTTTTCGAAACATTAAGTAAGAACATGAAAAGACGCAGAGATGGTCAAATTAAAAAGAGTATATTTGAAATTTTTCTTTGTGGAAGTACCAGAAACTGTCATTACACACAAACACACACACACACACAAATAAAACGCGCGACTCTGAAAATCTTCTATTTGCGATTTGAGATAGATAAACTGCAACGCTATGTCCATCACTCTATTTACTTACTGAATTACTCTAATAAGAAAGTATTCAAAGCGTAAAGAGTGAGCGTTTTTAAATGTGTTTGTATCTCAATACTTCAGTATTTCACCTGACATTAGGAAATACGCGATACTCTATTACATTTGGGGATTTTGGGAGTCTTGTTTGTGTGTATCAGTATCAGCATCAGTGAGGCATTTGATATCACCTTCTCATGATCACCTCTTTTTCCTCACTCGGTATTATCTTTATACTCCGCGAATGTTACACGTTTGGCACTGCACGTGTTAGAAGTGTTAGCTAAATATATGCTCCACTAAGTCCCTTTTCCACTTGGAATTTACGTACATTTTGCACTACATGTGACGGGGCCAAGGTACCGCGATCGGTAGAGCAACACGCTACGGGCTGGGCAGTTAGGGTTCGAACCCCGGTGAGGGCAAGACATTTTCTTTTCTCCATACCTGTACAGACTGACGAACCTACTACAACAGCCGAGTTGTTGCCTTGACCAGCCATTCGAATTTATCGCCAATATTAGGAATGAGTAGATTAACAGATCCTCTCACCCCCCACTAATCCCACCCCACCCCGTGCCGGCTTGCATCTTACGGGAAGCCCTTTCATATTTACTGTCTATCATGGTAGAACTAATGATTACAAATTACAAATTACAAAGAAAATTCAGAGTTTAATAAATCGTTTTATTTATTTATTAAGTTAATTAATTAATTAAATTAATAAATTTATTTATTTATTGTAACTCACGTTACTTAAAGGTTGAATGGGAGGGTGACTGCTAAACCTCTGATTGGAAAGGATGTGGAAAGGAACAGTCGTGCATACTTCGAGGCAATGTGCAGGAATTTACTTAGAAGGGCTGTGGAAAACTGCGGAAGTGCTAAGTATAGCCACCCTCTAGGTCACGATTTGAACTCATTACTTCCTGAATTCGAAGGACAGGGGGGAAGCTACACACCTTACTGTGACTTTCGGTATTAGACATGGATTACCTATTAAAATGCGATGTGCAAGGGTCAACGGACCTACCGTTTCTAATTGGCGAACAAATAATTCCCATCAGAACTCATAAAGCCTACTTTTTCTACCGCATTCGGCGAGGCGAATTTCGCGTGCACGCTATGTATAGTGTGATTCTCTGTTAGGAAAAAGTAATAATAAGCCGAAAATGATGTATACAGCGTAAGCCTTTAGACTTTCTCCCCCCCGTCAGACACTCGTCACCGTCAAACGGGGTAACTTCCTTCCCATCAGTGCTGTCACGAAGGTAAATCGTGTTGTTGCGTGTGCGCACGACCCAAGGCCAAAGACACGGCTCATTTTTGATCGAATGATCACAGAAGGCACACACTGCGACATGCTGTCAAAGGACGGTGTGTCTAATATTCGAGCTGGTGATAATGAAAAGCTATATGCGCCGCATTATCCTGGTCGATGTCCTTCAGATATGAGCGTCCCCGTGAGACAGGAAGTGTAACGTCTGCGACACCTGCGGAAGCAGTTCGCCCACGGACGGCGATATACCATCCCATGAAGACGCCATAATTGCAGCTGTGAAACGACAACATTAGGACAGCTTACGTAATATCTCATGGCTAGTGGTACTGGAAGTACTTCTTGACACTCGGTAGCATCCGTAACGTTACACTGAGAATATGACGGGTTGATCTTTGCAGTCAGCACCCATACAGACAACTCAAGTTTTCTGAGTAAGATAGTTGTCAGCATATTCAAATAAAGATGACGGAAAAACTTGCCCATCGTCAATGTATTCAATTTTTTATGCTTTCATTTAGCTATTCTCTGCTGTTCTAAATGCTCATATGTTTAAACTTCACTGCAGTTTTAATTACATTTCAGCAAATTGCTAAATACACAAAATTGTAATCACAGTTATTAATGTTTAAATGCCATTCTGTTCATTCAGTCCAGTTTGTTTAAATCTGCATAAATTTAACTTAAAACCAATGCAATTGATCTTTTAATGTTAATGATTGGATATTGGCCAACTAATTGCACTGTTATATGTTTTTAAAATATTTATTTACAATTAACACTCCCTGAGGATAGTCCAGAAGGACCGAAACATGTAGGAGTAACGACGAATTTTAAACAAAGTGATATGTTTTAAAGTGTTAATTATAAATAAATATTTTAAAAACATATAACAGTGCAACTAGTTGGCCAATATCAAATCATTAGACTATTACACGGAATAAAAATAAAAAAAAAATAATAATAATAATGTTAAATTCACTAACACAGTAAGTGTGACTTCAAACAACATAGAAAAATCAAGCAGTCTTCACTGTGTCTGAAGGATGCATTTGTTTGAAAGCTGAGAACCAAGTCATATGAAAAATGTTATCCACAGTCTGCTGCAAAATTTGAATTCATGCATTGGTTCTGGTTGGTCCAGAGACAGTCCACGCACATGCTATGTTACTTTTGGAACAAATATGTTTAAATTTCATCTTCTCTAGGCAAAGTCATGTGATGTCTTGTGTTTATTGGACCGTGCATCATTGTGATAGTTGAAGAATAAAAGACCAACTTGATGTCACTTGCTATTTTATTTCACTTCTTATGTGCTCAACATGTTTCGGACATTAATATATCCAT
>Ga0123355_10012234_pt1 | contig 13289 bp, 12 predicted proteins | sample TergutEmb28metaG_3_FD_89872 | JGI IMG/M metagenome (GOLD analysis project Ga0123355, IMG submission 89872) | Embiratermes neotenicus P1 segment gut microbial communities from Petit-Saut dam, French Guiana - Emb289 P1 | ecosystem: Host-associated > Arthropoda: Insects > Digestive system > Gut ... | reverse complement strand
TTGTTAACCCAAATTTAACATGGTTTGCTTGAAAAGCAAGCAGAAAAGTGTTACTCTGTTACCAATTTGGATAACAGAGGTACTTTGTTATGAGCAAAAAAGCTAAAGCAAGGAAAAAATACACGGTTCTTGTTGTGGACGACGAGCCTGTAAATGTATCTGCGCTAACTAGTATGTTGAGTCCGGAGTATGAGATATATGAAGCAAGTAGCGGGCAGGAGGCATGTCGAGTTGCCGGGGAATTTATACCGGACGTGATATTGCTTGATATCGTGATGCCGGAAATGGACGGCTTCGAGGTGCTTGCAAAACTAAAGGCGTCTGAAGAGCTACAAGATATACCGGTGATAATCATCACTGCTCTCAATACCATTGAGACCGAAGAAAAAGCACTTAGACTAGGAGCGACGGACTATATCACAAAACCGTTTCATGCAGGGATAGTGCAATTAAGAGTACATAATCAAATAAAGATATTGGAGCGGGATTCGATCGAGCATGATTTAAACGTTGTGTTGAAGCTAAAGGCTGAGCTTATCACTGCAAAGGATCAAGCGAATGCTTCCAGTAAGGCAAAGAGCGAGTTTCTTGAGCGTATGAGCCATGAGATGCGTACACCGATGAATGCCATTATGGGTATGGCGCAAATTGCTCAGGTATCTGAAGATAAAGATAAAGTAAAGAAGTGTTTGGGAGAAATTTACGATGCGTCGCGTCACTTAATGCGACTTATCAGTAATGTATTAGATGTTTCGGGAGGTAGCAGTTCATTATCACTTGCCGAAACAAAGTTCTCATTTGATTCTCTGATTGCGTACGTTTCAGAAAGAGTAAACCCGGAAGCTGTAAAAAGACAGCAGAAGTTGGTCGTCGATATCGATAAGGCTTTGCCGAGTATACTGATCGGTGATGAGAAGCGACTTGCTCAGGTGATAGTCCATTTGTTGACAAATGCATTTGCGTTTTCACCTAATGACAGTGAAGTGTGTCTTAAAATAGGTATCTCCAGCGAGGAAGAGGAGATCATTGTTTTAAGAGTAGACGTTATTGATAATGGTGTGGGGATAGCAGAAGAGCATAAGATAAAGCTTTTCAGCGTGTTTGAGCAGGGTGATGGCAGTTACACACGGCAACACGGGGGCATCGGTGTCAGCCTTGCGCTGTCCAAGTATATCGTTGAAATGATGGGTGGCACCATCTGGGTGGAATCGGAGCTTGGTAAAGGTTCCACGTTCAGCTTTACTGCTAAGGTGGTACGCTGTCCGTAAGAATGGTTGATAAAGTGGTAAAAAATCGACATTAAAACAACTGAAAATGTGAAAAAACCACCTTATTCCAACTGTTCACGAAAAGTTAACATTGCTTCTGTAATGACAAAGACAAATAGCCCGATAAACTAGTATACAAGCGGTTTATCGGGTTTTTACGTTTTGCAAAATTACCATATAAATGTTGAAAAGGATCAAAAAATACAACTTATAGGGCATTTTTTGATGAAAATGTGACTCAAATGTGACACTTTGCGTGTATCATAAAAAGCATAAGTCATGAATGTGACAAAACTGTGAACATAAGGAGTGATGCAAATGAGCAAAAACTTGGAAAATGATAACCAAAGAGAGCTTGGCAGCACGAAAGGGACATTTGAAATCTCAGTTAAATTCATGCAAAACTCAACTTGGCAAGGACAAATCCACTGGGTTGAGAAAGATCAAAAGCAAAGCTTCAGAAGTGCTCTTGAAATGCTTAAACTAATGGACGAAGCTCTAACTGAAGGTGCAGAAGGAATGCAGGTTATCAACTGGTAAAAGAAGCAGATAGGGAACCTCAACCCTAAATCAAAAGAGGCCGACAAATGGGAACCTCAACCTTAGAACAAAAGAGGCCAAAAACAGGGAATCCCAACCCTGGTGCACTTTGTGTACAAAAAAAGAGACTGAAAAAAGGGAACCCCAACCCAATAACAAAAGAGGCTGAAAATAGGGAATCCCAACCCCAAAACAAAAGAGACTGAAAAAAGGGAACCCCAACCCTAGAATAAAAGAGGCTGAAAAAAGGGAACCCCAACCCTACAACAAAAGAGGCGTAAGATTCTTTTGGAGGTTCAGGCTCATGAAAACTTTTAGGAAATATTTAGCAGTTCTTTTTGCTGTGACACTGTTATTAAGTGCAGTTTTACCACTTTTTGCGTTGGCAGATGATGAAACTGATGCAATAGTTGAAAGCGAAGACTTCGTAGAAGGCTCCGATGAGAGCGACGTCGAAGGCTTCGTCGAAGGCGTTGGCGAAGACTTAGGTGAGGGCAATGACGAAGGTTTCGTTGTGGCTTCACAAAATGCAGGAACAGAACCACAGACGCTAATCAAAGAAGCTACGATTAATTGTGGTTCTGATAAAACCAAGAAAACCGACTGGTTGTTTGTTTTACGCGATGGAGAATGGGAACCTGATGGAGAGTGTCCATTATGTCTTGATGGAAAACTTTCACGCGGCAGCAATAGTAGCGGTGATCTTAGTGGCGGTAATATTCAGGTTTACTGCTCAAGACCTAGCGGCGGCGACGGCGATGGCGGCGAACCCGGCGATGGCGGCGAACCCGGCGATGGCGGCGAACCCGGCGACGGCGGCGAACCCGGCGATGGTGGCGAACCCGGTGACACAGGCGGCGGAACTGGCGGCGGCGGAACTGGCGGCGGCGGCACAGGTGGCGGCACAACACCCACGGTAGTACCCCCGGTCGTACCCCCGGTCTTACCCCCGGTCGTACCTCCGGTAATCCCCCCGGTAGCCACGGTAGCAACTCCTGATGCAACTGCAGAAACAACTATAGAAGATGAAACACCCCCGTTGGCGAGTCCCGTTGCGGATTCAGGTAATCAACCAACTCCTCCAAGTGGCGGTGGTGGTTCAGACACTACAGAGTCGGCTGATTTCACAATCACCGATAACATCGTTCCACTTGCTGAAATCGGTTCAAGTAATGGATCATGGGCTCTGTGGAACTTGATACTCAGCGTAGCCGGAGTTGCTATTGCGCTCCTGATGGGCGTCCGGGTATTGATGAACAAAAAAGATGAAAACGAAAAAAACGAAAAGCAAGATGAAAATAAACGCAGTAGACTTTTAGCGGTCCTCGTAATTCCACTTCTTGCGATCATTGGAGTGATCTTATTCTTGATCACGGAAGATATGAGACTTCCAATGACACTGGTAGACTTCTGGACAATACTACATGCAGTGCTCTTTGCAGGCGGACTTCTAAGCTACATCTTCATAACAAAAAAAGACAAAAATGAAGACAATGACGAAGGTGATCTTGCAAGCGCAGTAGCATAAATCAGTCAGTACTGAGTACTATATAATTAAAACAAGCAGATGAAGTATTTTACTACCTCATCTGCTTTTTTTGCGACTATTTTTCACGTCTGCGATATCGGCTTTTACACCTTTTCACCATTATATGTTTATTGATATGTAGATGAGTTTTGTGCTATGCTTCGGGCACTGGACAAGTGCTCTCGAAATGAGGTATATTATTATGGGGATTGTTTCAAAGACTAGGTCTCTTGGGCTTGGTGGCATAAGAGGTTATGAGGTTTCTGTTGAGTGCTTTTTATCCTCGGGTCTACCGGCATTTGATATCGTAGGATTACCGGATGCTGCTGTCAAAGAAGCGCGTGAGCGTGTCCGTGCCGCGGTCAAGACCTGCGGCATGAGCTTTCCTGTCAGCAGGATCACGGTCAATCTTGCCCCTGCCGATAAACGCAAGGGTGGTACTGTGTACGACTTGCCGGTTATGCTCGGAATACTGACAGCATCTGACTCAATAGAACCTTTGCCGGATGATGTTGCGTTTTTTGGAGAACTATCACTTAATGGTGAACTGCGTTCTGTCAACGGTGCGCTTCCAATGGCACTTTGTGCCGGTAGAATCGGCGTAAGGGAGCTGTTTGTCCCGGCAGACAACGCTGCAGAAGCAGCGTATGCAACGGATGTCGCTGTTTATCCTGTCGCTCATGTGGGCGAATTGATCGACCATTTGCATGGTGTAAAGAGCTTAGAGCCGGTTGAGGTACGTGAGCCTGTTACGCGCCATGATGTCATGTATGATTTTGCGGAAGTCAAAGGGCAGGAAAATGTCAAGCGTGCTCTTGAGGTTGCTGCAGCGGGTGGACACAACATACTTCTTACAGGTCCTCCGGGTGCGGGCAAGAGTATGCTTGCCAAGCGTTTGCCGTCGATCCTTCCGGATATGAGCCAAACGGAAATGTTGGAGACGACTGAGATACACTCCGTTTCCGGCTTGACTGATCGCGAAAACCCTATAATGTCATCAAGACCGTTTCGTTCACCGCATCATACGATTTCTGCGACAGCAATGACCGGTGGTACATCGAATCCGAAACCCGGTGAAATTTCTCTTGCGCATAACGGTGTGCTATTTCTTGATGAAATGCCTGAGTTTCCTCGTGATGTTTTGGAATCACTGAGACAGCCGCTTGAAGATGGGCAGGTAACCATTTCGCGTGCTGCTCAATCTGTTACTTATCCATGCAGGTTCATGCTTGTTTGTGCGATGAATCCTTGTAAATGCGGCTGGTCAGGACATCCGTCCGCCCGATGTGTTTGCACGGAAAGTTCAATAAAACGATACTATGAACGGCTGAGCGGACCGCTGCTTGATAGAATAGATATGTATATAGAGACCCGGTCGCTGGAGTACGAAACATTGCGAAAGCGCCCGGATTCAGAGAGTTCCGAGACGATCCGCAAACGTGTAAATGCTGCTCGTGAGATTCAAATCAAGCGGTATCAAGGGACGGCAATGCGATATAATGCTCACATCGGTTCAAAGCAGATAGAGAAGTACTGCAGTTTATCGGGAGAATGTGAGAGTTTGATGAAAAATGCATATAAAACGTTTGCGATGACTGCACGGTCGTATGATAGAATCTTACGTGTGGCAAGGACGATAGCAGATTTAAGCGGTGCTGAAGATATTGAACCTGCACATCTGGCGGAAGCTATTCAATACAGGCAGTTTACAATGGGGAAATAATAGGAGAAGCGGATTTTAATGAATGACATTATACTACTGAAGCAAGGTGAGATAGTTTTAAAGGGGCTTAATCGACGGGAGTTTGAGCAGAAGCTTATCGATAATCTCAAGCGTCGTCTTGAGCCGATCGGGAAGTTTAAAGTGTATGCAATGCAGTCCACGATCTATGCTGAGCCTAAGGCAGATTGTGATATGGATGCGGCGATCGAGGTTGCTAAATGTGTATTCGGTGCATTTTCTGTCGCACGGGCTGCCGCGTGCGATAAGGACAAGGATGCAATCGTAAAAACAGCGGCTGAGTATCTTGCTCCTGAGCTTCGTGCTGCTAAGACATTTAAGGTCGAGTCAAAACGCTCTGATAAGCGTTTTCCGATGGGTTCGATCGAGCTTTCTCAGTACGTTGGAGGCGAGCTGCACGATCTTTTCCCGCATTTGACTCCTGATATGCACTCACCGGAACTTATTGTCAATGTCGAAGTGCGGGATCTTGCTGCGTATGTACACGGTCCGGTTGTACGTGGTGCCGGAGGGTTGCCTATAGGTGTTGGAGGGCGCATGGTCACTTTGCTTTCGGGTGGTATAGACAGTCCGGTTGCGTCATATATGATTGCAAAGCGTGGTGTTCAGCTCATTCCAATACATTTTTACTCGCATCCGTATACCTCTGTGTTGGCAAAAGAAAAGGTGATCACTCTTGCAGACAAACTCACGAAGTATTGCGGTCGGTTAAAGGTCGAGCTAGTGCCATTTACACGAATACAAGAGGAGATACGGGAGCACTGTCCGGAGGGGCTTATCACAGTTATCATGCGGCGGTTTATGATGCGTATTGCGGAGCGTATTGCCTTGGATAACGGTTGTACCGGGCTTGTGACAGGCGATAATCTGGGACAGGTCGCTAGTCAGACAGCGCAAGCTCTTGCTGTGTCTGAAGAATGTGTTTCCATGCCTGTTTTCAGGCCGCTGATCGCTTTTGATAAGAGAGATATCATCGACGTTGCACGTTCGATCGGTACTTATGATACCTCAATACTCCCATATGAGGATTGCTGCACTGTATTTACTCCACGCCGTCCACGCACAAAGCCCCCGCTTGCGGAAGTAATCGCAGCGGAGGCGGAGTTGGATATTGATGCTTTGGTGGAGGATGCGGTACTGAATGCGAGTCGCTGAGTGGGAGATCACCCCAGGGTCATGTTTTCCATGTATAGTTCACTGAACATCTTATCTTTTGGTAGTGAGTGTTCAGTGGACATTTTTATGATTCTTGAGATTTCGCTTGTATCTTGCCCTTCATTGAGATATTTGACCGCGCCACCGAGAGAGCTGTTTCCAATAACTGATATTTTCACTGCTAACTCTGCCGGTATAAGCCCTATATACACGGCATTTTCTATATTCAAATGGAATCCGAATCCTCCGGCAATAAAAAACTTGCCGATGTCTTCATATTTTAGTCCTGTAAAAGCAAGCAGTGTATCGAGACCTGAACGTATTGCGGATTTGCCTAATTGCAGCTCCCTTACGTCTTTTTGGGTAAACGTTATACGGCTTTCATTTTGTTTGGCAATTTCTATGCCTGTTTCAACGTACTTTTCTGCAATGCGTCCGGTATCATCCAACAAATCGCTTTTCAGGCATTCTGCTACGATGTCAATGACCCCCGAACCGCAGATGCCTATAGGAGCGCTGTCTCCGATCGTTTCAATCTCAAACTTGCCATTTGTGTACTTTACTGCTCTGATGGCACCTGTCACGCTTCCCGTGCCGTTTGATATGTTTCCCCCTTCAAAAGCGGGACCTGCTGCAGTCGCAGCGCAGTAGATCGTATCATCTTTTTTGACAACGAGTTCACCGTTTGTCCCTATATCAAGGAATACTGCAGGTTCATTACTTTGAATAAAATCTGAAAAGTATAAGCCAGATGTTATATCTGCTCCAACATAGGTAGAGATGCCGGGTAGTATGTGAACTGTTCCGTGGTAGTTTTCTTCAAAAATCTCATTGGCGTTTTTTATGATATGTTCAAGAGTGACGGGTGTGAAGGGGTACACACCCAGGGTTTTGCAGTTGAGTCCGAGAAGTATGTGTATCATTGTCATATTAGCGGCAATTACTGTATCTGATACACTTTCTATAGCGACATTGTTTTTCTCGCATAGGGTTTGTACACATTCTATTATTTGCCGTCTAATAATGCTCGTTAGTTCGGTAAGCTTTCCATTATTTGCCTGCTCTATCCTTGAAATCACATCCGCACCGTATTTGCGTTGTTTATTTACAGCGGTAATAGTGTCGATCAAAACTCCGGTGGTTTTGTCTACAAGCGCACATGCGATCGTTGTTGTCCCTATGTCAATAGCTATTGAGTGTTTGGGTGAGGTGGGTGTTGCTTGTGTGTCTTTTGCTGTTTGTGAGTCGGGTGAGTCGGGTGAGTCGGATGAGGCGGATGCAGAGGGCGGATCGGATGCAAAATATGTTAAGGTTTCGAAATCATCTTCGTCATCCATAGGTATACTTATCGTTAGATCCTCTTTTGGATAGGCTTTGCATGCGAGTCTGATCCCTGTGTTTATCTTATCTTCCGTGAGACATCTTAAATCGGCATCAGAAGCGACAAGCGTACCTTCCAACACCTTTACTTTACACTTTCCGCAAGTTCCTTTACCGCCACACGGTGATGGCAGATAAAACCCTTCGTCGATAAGAGCGTTCATTAGAGACGTGCTCGGTTCGACTCTTATACGCTTCTGCGTTGAACCAACTACAATAGTAACCGTATGATAGTCCACTAACGCTCCTGCTTTCGTTATGAGTAGTCCGGATGATAAACCGGCAGCTTCATTATACGCTATGCTTCCTATGTAAATCAAACATTACCTGTGTGAGGATGTTGACGGAGGTATTCAAGAGAATGTTGACGGTTCATAATAAAAGTAGTAGAATTTGTATTGAGCTTAAAGAAGTAGAGAGGAAAATGTGATCGCTGTGACATACACCGCTGAAATCATCGCTGTTGGTACTGAGTTGTTACTTGGTGGTACTGCAAATACTGATGCGCAAGATGTTTCCCGTCTACTTTCCGAGCTTGGGATCAATGTTTTTTTCCATACGGTCGTCGGCGACAATCCGCAGCGCATGAAGCAGGCTGTTGAAATCGCTAAAGGACGTTCAGATATAATTATCACGACCGGCGGGCTTGGTCCGACATTTGACGATATAACTAAGCAAACTTTGGCAGAGGCTTTTGGTAAAAAGCTTGTTTTAAATGAAGATGTAGCTGAAAAGATAAAGGCTTTTTTCGCAAAACGTTTACCTGCCATGAAAATGACGGAGAATAATCTCAGACAAGCTGAGCTACCTGAGGGTTGTATTATTTTCGATAATCGTGTCGGGACTGCACCCGGGTGTGCTTTTGAAGCTGATGGCAAACATATTCTTATGCTGCCCGGTCCGCCACGCGAGTGCCGCGAGATGTTGAAGTCATGTGTGGAGCCATATCTACGTAAGCTTTCAGAGGCGGAGATACATTCGCATAACATCCATATATTTGGACTTGGAGAAAGTGCTGTCGAGGACAAGTTGCGTCCGCTTATGGAGAGTATGTTTAATCCGACGCTTGCTCCATATGCTAAGGATGGCGAAGTTATGCTGCGGTTGACGGCAAAGGCGGCATCAAGACATGAAGCGGAAGAAATGATGGCACCCGTTCTGGCACAGGTGTGTAGGGCGCTTGGTGATATAGTTTACGGGGTCGATACGGACAGCCTTGAGAACACAGTTATCGGGCTGCTTGGAGAGTTTGGGCTTACACTTGCGACCGGGGAGTCTTGTACCGGTGGGTTACTCTCAAAACGGTTGACTGACATACCCGGAGCTTCGAAGGTTTATTTCGGTGGTGTTGTTGCTTATAGTGAACAGTCGAAAATCGAACTCCTTGGTGTTACACCGGAGCTTATAAAAGAGTTTGGTGCCGTTAGCAGTGAGGTCGCACTTGCAATGGCGGATGGAGCACGTCAGAGATTTGGTGCAGATATTGGTATTGGAATAACAGGAATTGCTGGTCCTGACAGCGATGAGTCGGGACAGGAGCCGGGCACTGTATTCATTGCTCTCACAACAAAAGATAAGTCTATTTGCAAGCAACCGAGACTCTTTCACGATCGTGAACGCATACGTATTGGAGCCGCTTCTCATGCTCTTGATATGATAAGGCGGCAGTTGACGGAGCAGAAAGTATGACAAAAAAGAAAATCCTTACGATAATATTGCTGTTATTGATCATTATTGCCCTTGTTTTGGCGGGGCTTATTGGGCGTGAGATATATACTGACTGGCAGAGTCGATCGTTTTATTCAAATCTGTTAAGTGATATTGAGTCGGGCAGGAACACGCACGAATTGGCGCCCACCGATGAAGAAGGCGATAACGAAGAGGGGTTGCCGGCTCAACCCGTTATTACGAATCCAGGAGTATGGACTCCGTTTGTCGATTTCAGAGCGCTTAACTATGATTTTCCCGGGATCGTAGGGTGGATCGTTCTTGAGGATACTCTATTGAACTACCCTGTTATGCAATATACAGATAATGACTATTTTCTGACTCATTTGCCGGATGGGACACAACACAGGAGTGGTTCGATTTTCCTTGATTACCGTAACAACAGCGATTTTTCGGATAAGAACATATTGATTTTCGGGCATGAATCAAGGGTTGATGATATGTTTGGCGCTCTGAGGAACTACAGGAAACAAGCGTTTTACAATGCAAACCCGATCATGTATCTTTATACTCCGAATCAGGATTTCCTGATAGTCCCGTTTGCATCATATCTGGCGCATCCGGTGCTTGATCACCCGATTATGGAGTTTACAGATGACGAGCAGTTTTTGGCTTATGTTGCGAACTTAAAAAGCAACTCATTCATCAGGACAAATGTTGATGTCAGCGCAGAAGACAGGATAGTGAGCCTTGTCACATGCGCCTATGATTTCGATAACGCAAGACTGATAGTTGTCGGGATACTGGTAGAAGTATAGGGACATTGCATATCAAACAAGACCCTGTCCGTGATGGACAGGGTCTTGTGGTGTTAGTTTAAACTATTTGCATTTTTTGAGCAGGCGCTCCCATTTCATGTCTACTTGCTTTTGGAAGTCTTCTACCATGTGTTCTGCGCCGGGTTTGAACATGTGGCTGAAGCGGCCTTGCTTTTTCAGGTAGTCTTCTACCGGGAGTTTTGTTTTTGGTTCGTATGTTAGCGACCATTCACCATCGATGACTTCATAGAGTGGCCATACGCATGTGTCAACGGCGAGCTTACAGATCTCCATGAGGTTTTCCGGTGGATAGCGCCAGCCGCGCGGGCATGGTGCAAGGATATTAAGGAATGTCGGGCCTTCTGTGTAGTGAGCCTTATATGCCTTTTCATGGAAATCCTTGAAGTTGGCTGTGAACGTTGTTTGTGCAGCATATGGAACATTGTGCGCTACGATCGACTCGGTCAAATCCTTTTTATATTGCATTTTGCCCGGGACCTTTGTGCCGACCGGTGCAGTCGAGACTTCTGCATACTTAGGTGTAGCAGATGAACGCTGCATACCTGTGTTCATGTAAGCTTCGTTGTCATAGCAGACATAAAGCATGTCATGACCACGTTCCATTGCTCCGGAAAGAGCCTGGAAGCCGATGTCATATGTTCCGCCGTCTCCTGCGAAGGCTATGAACTTGTATGTGTCTTTTACTTTGCCTTTTCTCTTAAAGGCTTGGTAGCATGCTTCTGCACCACTTACTGATGCGGCAACGTTTTCAAATGCTGAGTGAATGAAGCACTCATTCCATGCGGTGAACGGGTACAAAAAGCTGGAAACTTCAAGGCAGCTTGTTGCTACACCTGATACGCTGCGGTCTTCGTCATTGAGTGCACGGAGTACTCCGCGTACTGCAACGCCTGCACCACAGCCTGCGCATAGACGGTGTCCGCCTACAAAACGTTCCGGCTTAGAAGCTTCTTTTTTCAAATTATAAGCCATATTTATACCCCCCTTACGCCGACGTGGCGATAGATTTCGCCGGGATTATCGTCTTTGACGACTTTTGCAAGTGCGTCAAATACAAACTTGATATTATCAACAGGAACATCGCGGCCTCCAAGACCGTAGATGAAGTTAATAATATGCGGACGATTCTTCAGTTCGTAACAAGCACTACGGACATCAGTGAATACCGGACCGCCTATTGCGGAGAAGCACTCTGCTTTATCCATGACTGCGACTGCTTTAACATGCGAAATCGCTTTTGCCAGCTCTTCCATCGGGAATGGGCGGAATAAACGGAGTTTTAGGATTCCGACTTTTTCACCTTTTGCACGAAGCTCGTCACAGACTGCTTTTGCTGTTCCTGCGGTGGAGTTGAGTACGATGATGGCTCTTTCGGCATCTTCCATTTTGTACTCTTCAAAGAGTCCATACTCGCGACCTGTGAGCTTAGCGAATTCTTTTGATACATCAAGAACGACTTTTTTGGAGTCGATCATCGCACGAGCTCTTTGATACTGATGTTCAAAATAGAACATCGGTGTGTCGTATGGTCCGATCGAGAGACTTTCACCGGATAACAGATAGTTATCGGGTTTGTACTCACCTACGAATTTTTTGACCTTGTCATCTTCCAGGAGTTCGATGTTTTCGATAGCATGTGATGTGATAAAGCCGTCTTGACAGGTCATGACCGGTAGCAATACGTCTTTATGCTCGGCTATACGGATAGACATGAGGTAGTTGTCATAAGCTTCCTGATTGTTTTCTGAATAAAGCTGTATCCAACCGCTGTCTCTTGCGCCCATTGAGTCTGAATGGTCATTGTTGATGTTGATAGGTGCACTGAGTGCGCGGTTTACAACAGCAAGGGTGACCGGCAGGCGTGAGCCTGATGCTACGTAGAGCAGTTCCCACATGAGGGCAAGTCCGCAGGCGGATGTGATGGTTGCAGAGCGACCACCGGCTGCAGTTGCTGTTATACATGCAGACATTGCCGAATGCTCTGATTCGACAGCGACAAACTCTGTGTCAACTTGTCCGTCTGCTACGAATTGTGCAAAATATTGCGGCACTTCTGTAGACGGTGTGATCGGATAAGCAGCTAATACATCGGGGTTGATTTGTTTCAGGGCTATTGCTACGGCTTCGTTGCCTGAAAGTCTTTCACGAATTCCCATTACTTATCCTCCTTTTCCCAAGTTATTGCATTGAAAGGACATACTTTGAAGCATACGCCGCAGCCTTTGCAATGTTTGAAGTCGAAATCTTCGCGCTTTTCGTTTTTGACCGGGATGGAGCTGTCTGCACAGACAGGGAAGCAAAGCATACAATGCTTGCAGTTTTCTTCGATCCATGCCGGTATCAATAGACGCCAGTCTCCGGTGTTGACTTCGAGTGATGTTCCGCCACCGTAAACGTTTCCGGCGATATTGACTTCATTCCAGGGAAGGTTCAGATTTGCATCTTTTACATATATCATAATCCTTTAACCTCCTGCATCGAACGTTTGAGAGCTTTCATGTTACCCTCGATAACATGGGGTTTATTTGCGAATTTGTGTTGCATTGAAGCTTCCATGTCTTTAAAGAAGTCTGCCTCGGGGATAACTCCACTGACTTTCACCACTGCTCCCAACATGGGGGTGTTAGGAATATTTCTGCCTATCTCCTCTTCTGCTATTTTTCCGGCGTCTATCGTGTAGACTTGCCCTTCATAGCCTTCGAGTAGAGGCTTCAGTTCCTCAGGAGATTTAGCGGAATTGATGATAATTGCGCCCTCCTTCTTAAGACCACCTGTAACATCGACTGCCGATAGCAATGTTGCATCTACGACCACAACATAGTCGGGTTCGTAGATGTTGCTGTGGATAGGACAACGCTCATCACTGATGCGGTTGTACGCGGTGATTGGAGCACCCATACGTTCCGGTCCGTACTCCGGGAATCCTTGTACAAATTTTCCGGTGTTAAACGCAGCATCAGCTAATAGCAATGACGCAGTTTTTGCACCTTGTCCGCCTCGTCCATGCCAACGAACTTCTACCATTTTTGACACAAATCAAACCACCTTTCTTAAATATATTATCTTATGTTAATATCTGTCTGTAACAGTCAAACATCAACCATGTCAACAGTTTTCTGCTGACGTTGGACACCAGTTATACATTCTAACTTATAGTTTATATCCTTGTC
>Ga0123355_10012233_pt1 | contig 13289 bp, 11 predicted proteins | sample TergutEmb28metaG_3_FD_89872 | JGI IMG/M metagenome (GOLD analysis project Ga0123355, IMG submission 89872) | Embiratermes neotenicus P1 segment gut microbial communities from Petit-Saut dam, French Guiana - Emb289 P1 | ecosystem: Host-associated > Arthropoda: Insects > Digestive system > Gut ... | reverse complement strand
TGTGACGATTCTGTTGATAACGAAATTATGCCGTTTTATGGCAATGGGGTGTTTATTGCCCATGAGTATGTAACAAGGGTACTTGATGTATTGTATCATGTTGAATCGGGCGAGAATGTTGATGAATGTATTTTGCAAGTGCGTGATGTAGGAGGCGTGAAGTGTTTTCCATATATGAAACAGGTTTATGATATGGTGCAGCTGATATGAGTCGGTATTCTTTTTTGGCGGATAATATTAAAAAATACTTGTTGCGTAGCTTTAATTATTTTATATGGGCAGTTATTCTTGGCTTGCTTACTTTCTTTTACTGGTTTACTACAGGCGGCAGCATGTTTAGTGCATACCTTTTGAACATACTTGGTATATCTGTATCACTACTCATTGATAAACAGCGGCTAGGGCGAATTTATAGAAAATTAGAATTATGTTCTACCCATGATGACCGAATTAAGATGTCAAAAAAAGATGTGACTTCACTAAAAACATCACTTTACCTTTTTTACATCTTTGCACTTATCAGCTCTCATGTTTTGCAGATGGACATAGGCATAGAAGTTACTGCAAGTGTGCGTGGTTACTTCCAAGTAACAGGGCATGGATTGATTCTCTTGTTTGCTATTGATACTTTTTTCAAACATCTCATGGACGATGATAAGCGAGTGAGAATGTTCCTGTCTGAATGTAATGACAGCAAATAAGCAACCCACCATGTAACAAACCTAAAAGCCCTACAGCTGTATTGCATAACCAAAATGTTACACCTGTCAGCCCTCAAGCGTCTCAAGCTTCTCCCATACATCTTGATTACTTCTGATAAGTTCTTGAAATATTTCAAACTTCTTTTTGTAAAATATATGCCGCTTAGGGTCGGGCTGATATTCTGCGCGAATCCTCGCAGGGATCGCGGCCTGAGTGTAGTCCTTGCACAGCCCTAACCCCACCAGCGCACAGAGCGCTCCGCCACGGGCGGTGATTTCGTGTGCGGCAGGAACTTTGATCCTAAGTCCGGTGATATCGGCAAACAATCTGCCAAACACCTGAAGCCTAGCTCCGCCGCCGACAAGCCAAATGAATTCTATATCAGCATAGCCCGGAATCATACGGATATTTGCCCAATGCCCCATTACGATTCCCTCAAGCACAGATAGAAGCAGATCGGCTTTTCTGTGCCAATTTTTCAGCCCGGTAAATCCTGCTCCGACAGAAGAACTTTGCGCACTGCCAAACAGAAACGGATGAAACAAAATTCCTGTCGGCGCACAGTCCGTAACCATATCCTCAATATATTCGTAGATTGAGATGCCTTTCTGCTCAGCCAAAACTCTTTCGTGTGTGCAGAGATGTTGCAACATGATATCCAGACATCCCCCGGAGTTCCCATCCCCTGCCCCGGTGAGATAGTAATCGGGAACTGTGTGATAAAGCACTGCCGAATAATCGTTCGGACTTTTGACAGGGATCAGATTGAGGCCCCATGTACCCACAGCGGAGACAATTTGCCGAATATCCACAGCCCCGATGCCTAATGGGAATGCCGCAATATCGTGTGCCCCGACCAGCACCGGCGTACCTGCTAAAAGACCCGTCTCTTCTGCAGCCTGCTCTGTCACATGGCCTAAAATCTCGTGCGAAAGCCGAATTTCAGGCAGTTTTTGAACAATCGCGGCCAGACCCAGCATATCGAAAATCTCGTAGGCATACCTGCCTTTGCGGATATCCATCAGCCCTGCACCGCTCGCATCTGACGGATCTGTCCCGATCACACCGCAAAGCTTATAGTTTACCCAGTCTTTAGAGAAGAGAATCTTATCTATCGTCGTTACCGTTTCAGGCGCATTTTCCATGAGCCAAGCCATAAGCGGCAAAGGCGATCCGACAGGAAACGGCATACCGACTGTATGGATTGCTTTATCGTAACGCCCATCTTCCATCCACTGACCAAGCACCCCGTCAGCACGGCAGTCCAGAGAGTGAATACCCATTCCAACCGGGTTCCCTGCGCAGTCTATAGACATCAATCCATTCCCGTGCCCCACGGTGATGACCCCTAAGATATCTTTCGGACAGATCCCCTTGGCAAACACTCCTCGGATGGCCTCGGATGCCGTCTTCCATACCTGATCCATATCCTGCTCCCACCAACCGGTTCGGACCGATATCGGCTTCTGACTTGCAACGGATGAGACAAGGATTTCTTCTCCACAGGTGTCAAAGACCACTGCTTTCGTATTTGTGCTGCCGCGGTCTACCGCGATGATATATGATCCCATGTCTGTATCCTTTATCTTATCGGCTTTCGCCAAATAGTTCTAAATATCTTGATGCGATTCCGAATATCTCTGTCCGCCCGGCGAGAATCAATTCGGCAAAATGAAGCTTGTTTTCACGCTTACTTGCTTGCTCCAGGCTTTTCTCGACAGCAGCGATAGATATCTCAGTGAAGATGTTGATTTTGTTGATGCCGCCTGCGATAACTTTCTTAAACTCTTCGTCGGAGACCCCCGATCCGCCGTGCAGCACCAGTGGTATCCCGACGGCTTGTTTGATTTCTTTTAGCCTCTCCACGTCAAGCTTCGGTGTTCCTTTGTACTTGCCATGCACCGTGCCGATAGCAACGGCAAGCGCGTCTACTCCGGTTTCCTCTGCAAACAGTTTAGCTTCTTTCGGGTCGGTGTACATGCTCTCGTCTACCTTGCTTCCCTCGAAGCTGCCCTCACCCCCGGCAACATGGCCGATTTCCGCCTCTACACTGACCTCGGCAGCGCGGGCAATTTCAGTGATCCTTTTGGTTAGCGCTATATTTTCCGCAAGCGGCAGAGATGAGCCGTCGATCATCACTGATGAAAATCCATGATGAATTGCTTGCATGATAGCCTCAAACTGCTGCCCATGATCCCAGTGCAGTGCTATCGGAACGTCAGATTTCCGCGCAAGGTCCACCAGAAACGGAAAAAAGGTGTCCGCAACAACCAGTGGCAATGCCGCTTCGGGGAACATGAGTATTACAGGCCGTTTACCGACTTCGGCTGCCTGTACCACCGCCTCAGCGGATGCGTGATCTACTACATCGAAAGCAGCCACCGCGTAGTTTTCGGTGTTTGCCTCATCTAAAATTTGTTTCATTGATACCAGTGCCATAGTCTTATCCTCCGGTATAAGCTGTCGGGAGTTAAGCTCCCGTCGGTTTTATCGGGCGGATTTCCGCCCCTGTTTCGTTAAATTCCTAGTGCTTCGCATTTTAAATGACTGGCTATAATTGCGTTAGATTTTTTCGTCTGGCAAGGCGAATAGCCGAAGTAATACCACTGGTATTTCAAGGCTTTTCAACGCAGGCAGGCGGAAAAAGATAACGTAAGTATAGGCTAGTTATTTGAAATGTGATGCACTAGTTAATACGAAAGTTCATCTGCCAGCCTTTCGATTATTTGATTTGCGGCGGCGTGATGTGCCTCGTTCGGCAACAAGCGGACTGTGATATGTCCTGTTGCGGCACGCCCCATAAGTGCATATGGGATTTCCGCGCCCTCAAGGTGTTCTTTTATAGTGCTGACCGCCTTAGCTGAAACGTTCGGCAATACTGCGCAATCCAGCAAAAGCGGAAGTGCGCCGTAATCTTTTTCATTTAATCTTTCCGTAAGGGTGTGCCGTATATTCTGCAAGAAATTAAAATCTCGGCCCTCAGCAACTACCAAAGCTCGGTCAGCAAAAACTATGTCCGCTTGTTCCAAAAGCTCCAATGCGTGAGCAAGGAGTGTAAGCAACCGGTCTTCGCTATCTGCCGCAAACTCTGTCCAAAGCGACACTGCATCAGGCAGGAGATGAGTATTCTGAGTATCGGCAAGTATCTCTCTGCAAACCGAATCAAACCACTCCGCCGCGAGAACCTGCGTACTTTCCATACCGAATGCATATCCGCGCATGGTCTCCACGAATGCCTCTGCTTCCGCGCAATCTTTGTGGTAGCTCATCAGTCCATACCGCTGAGCAGGGCGCGGATGGAGAGCTAAGGTCAAGCTGACTATCACATTTTCCGATAATATAACATCCTTATCCAAGATGTTCTGCGCCAAATCTCCGCCGCAGAGTACATACGACCCTACAGCATCTTCGGCTATAAGTCCGCCGAGAGTGGCGGTTTTTTCACTCGGATTCGGGACGAAATATAGTGTACCGTCCCAACTGCAGTAGCGTTCCCAATGCATTTTCGATTCATCGTCCGCAAATTCGGTGGGTGCTTTGATACGCAGCCAATCATCAAGCTGTTCTAAAGTGACTCCTGCCTGTAACTTAACGCTCGCGCTGCTTGTAGCCGAATCAAAGCGAAAAGCTTCGATTGCACACATTTTGGTCAAGTTTATAATATATCCGCCTTGCGGCACGGCTTGCCCGCGCAAGCCCGTCCGCGCCCCTTGAATGGTGAGGGGCTCTCCTGCTTCGCGGACAATATGCAGGAGCTTACACAGATCGGCCTTAGATTGCGGAAATGCAATCCATGAAGCACTGCCCACTATGCCGCTCTCATCGCTGAGATAGCTTTCAATCCCTGTGTTATGAAACATGTTCATGATTCCCCCTGCGCAATGCTGATGAGCGTGTCGATGACCGTGCCGCAGTCGGCTATAAGTCCGATATCACAGTGCTTGAAGATCATGGCATCGGGGTCTTTATTTATCGCCACGGTGATCTCGCTTTTTTCAATCCCTTTCACAAAAGGGCCACAGCCGGACGCACCGAAAGTCACACAAAGTTTTGGGTTGATTATCGTTCCTGACAGTCCTACCATGTGCTCATAGGGCAGCCATGCGCTGAGTATCGCAGGGCGGGTTCCGCCCACTCCGATGCCGAGCATATCACCAAGTTCTTCCAGCTTCTGTGCCGTCGCGGCACTTCCCAGTCCGCGCCCGCCCACGAGCACAGTTTCGCAATTTCTTAGATTCTTCTCATCCGTATCTTTTGTAACCACTCCGTCGGTATACCAGTCTGCCTCAGTCAGCGCGGCAGAAGTCTCAATAATCTCAGGCTTACCGTCCCCCTCTGCGGGTGCAAAGCTTCCTTTGGCAAGTGAAAACACATAGGGCGGTGAGCGGAAAGCAATCTCCGCTTCGAGTTGCATCCCATAGACCCGACGCGTGATAATCAGGCCATCGCCATCAGCCTCAGCGCGTATGCCTGTAATCGAAATGGCACAGCTAACACCTGTCTCACAGGCGAATTGCGCAGCCAATTCGCCTGCAAATGAGCCCTCGGCGAATAAAAACACATCCGGTGCGCGTTCGGCAGCAAGTTCCGTAAGTGCTGCCATATACCGCTCTGCGACCGGGTCGCCGTCGGCTGCTACAGAGATGATGTGCTTAACAGGCAAGGTGCGGATTTCGTCTGTCAGCGGCCCAAAGGCCCATACCTCAATATCGGATGCGCCAAAAGCCTTCGCCGCTGAGATTGCCGAACGCGCATCGCCGCGGCAAGGCAGAATAATAGCCGCTTTCATGGCTCTGTTCATTTCGTAAACACCTCCTGCCAAAGTGCATGTGCCTTTTGGGCATCGGTTTCGCCCTCGATGAACCTGCATTGCTTCTCCGTATGCTCATAGACAAACCGCAAAAATTCACCTGTATGTACTTGCATATCTGCGGCTGCAATGTCGATTTCGCTGACACTCTTGCTCTCCGCTGCGAGTTTTTCACGCAGGGTGGCAATATGCAGGTAGGGGTGCGCGGCCTCGCCCATGCTGTATACAGCGGGCGAGGTCACGGTGCGTGTAAACGCACCGTAGTCTGTTTTAGAGACTACGCGCACCCCGGAAAGAGTGCGCGTTAAGTCAATGACATTGGAAATACAGGGCAGTGAGAGTTTCTTTGCAATCAAGTACGGCGTAAGCCCGCGCTCATTCGGCCATGCTTGACGACCTGTAAAAATCATGTCATATCCGCCCACATCTTCTGCCAGACGGCAGATGTTGGCGGCGGCATCTTTCTCACCACGGACTTTGAATACCTCGTCAAACCCCAACGCGTATAGGTTCTTTAAAAAGCGCGGCTCACAGTCTCCGACAGTTACTGCATCGAGCTTGCAGTCTTCCGTCTTACGGATTTCCTCAGCCAGACGGCGCGCGTTTTCAAGTGCGGCCTCGTCATAACTGCCGAATATCCGCTTAAACACGGAAAGATTCAGAGAGCCCTCCTGCAGAGCGGTAAGCTCTGCAGGAGTGATCCGTTCGAAATCGCAAACGATTTTAAAACAGGCCAGAATTTTCATCATTTACCTTACTTCTCTATTTAACTTATTTCTCTATTTAACTTATTTCTCCACCAGTACGCCCGGATTCATAATGCCTTTAGGGTCCATCATCTGCTTAAGGTCTTTCATCAGACCGTAGGAACTTCCATGCTCGCGGGCTGCAAATTTCACACGTTGCTTGCCCATACCGTGGTGATGCACACAGCCGCCTGTCTCCATAGCGAGCACTTCTTCACAGACTGCGTCGATGATGCTCTGGTGTACGGCAACATATTTTTCCGGATCTTCCACTCTTGCCATGTACACGAAATAGATATTTACCCCGGTCTGATAGGCATGAGATACATGTCCGCCGATCATTACCATGTTGTCCACTTTCAGCGGAACATTCTTCTTGACGTTCTCGTAAATCTTGATAATATCCGTATAACTTGCCGCGATCTCGGTCGTCGAATAAAACACCGGAGTCTCGCGGTAGACTTCACGCACTTCTTCGGTCATAAACTTTTTACAGAGGTCGTTTCTATGAATCAGCCAATGATCCACGCCCTCGTGGCCTATGTATCTGCCCCCCATCTCACGGGCAATTTTATCAACACCCTCACCTGTAGCCGCGGCAATCGCAGGCGGCCCCTCTGCGACAAAGAACATATACGCTTCGCCCTCTTTAAGCTCGACACTGCCGAAGTTAAAGTCAAAGTCATCCTTGTCATAGAGCCGTACCACAGACGGCCGGAATCCTGCCGCCATGATATTGCGGATCGCCTTAAATCCTGCCGCCATATTCGGCACGATATAGCCGCCGCGCCAGAAAGTATCAGGATAATAAGTAAATATCTTCACCGTCACTTCGGTAATGACAGCCAGTGCACCCTCGCTGCCCATGAAGAGGTGGCGCAAATCAGGCCCGGCGGCACGGCGCGGCACATTGCGGATGCGCACAATGCTTCCATCCGGCATGACTGCCTCAAGGGCGCAGAGCATATCCTCAATGCCGCCATAGTAGGTGGAAAATTGCCCTATGCTTCGTGTTGCAACCAATCCGCCCATCTGTGCAACCGGAATTGACTGGGGCGAATGCCCTGTTGTGAAGCCTTTTTCTTGGAGCATATTTTCCAAACTCTCAAGCGGCACACCGCACTGGCATGTGACACACATGTTCTCATAGTCGATGTTTAAAATCTTGTTCATGCCTGAAGCATCCAGAATAATCGTGTCCAAATCCCTGACAGACAGAAGCCCCTCATAAGAAGATGCGCCTGTCCGCGGAATCACCTTTACATCGTGCTTATTACAATACTCCAATGCGCGGGCCACTTCTTCTGTAGACTCTACATTTAAGATGCAGATAGGCATCGGCTCAGGATAAATCCCATACGCCTTTGCAAAGAGGTGCATATCGGAATCGTACTCCTTGAGTGCGTTTTCCTCCGTGATTACACGTTCGCCCCCAAATAGGGAAGTTAGGTCTGCTAATAGCGTTTCTCTTGTAATGTCCACCTTACTTACTCCTTTTTTTGTCAGTTACAGGTTTAATAAATTTACAATGTATATTATTTCGTACATTCGTCTATGCCCATAATACCACAACCGACATAAAAAGCAAATAGTATTTTTTGATAATAATTAGTACTTCGTTTTTGAAATAACTGTACAAAAACTGCGGCGGATTTTTTCGCTGGACGAGGCAAAAAGCCGCAGTAATACCACTGGTATTTCAAGGTTTTTTAACGAAGTCTAGCGAAAAAAGGCGGCGTAGGATTTGGATAGTTATTTTGAAAACGGAGTATTAGTTAGTAGTAACCGGGACTCCGCAGACCTGCCATCACTTGCTTTTGCGTGTGCGCGACAACATTCGGACGCAAGACTTTTTGCAGCAAATTAGCTATACCATAATTATCACGGACCGCCAGAACAACTGCTGCTGAAAACTTGTCTATATCTTGGCGTGTGTAGCTCTCAAGTGTCAGCTCTTTCGTATGAGCATCCCAATAATCCGGCTCAAAATTTACACTGACATCAGTGCGCGAAACCGTCACATCCGCCTCTCCGTTTACTACCTGATGGAGTGTGTCCAGATAGGTTGACTCATTGAATTTAATGCTTTTTTTTCCCTCACAAATAAGCTTTGTAAGATGCATTTGGTCAATCGAGGCAGGGTCTACCGCTACGCGCATTCCATCTTCAATCTGTGTTTTATTAGGCTCGGCAAACAATAGAAGATAGCGTCCGCTGTAGGCGCAGTTCGGCATTTCCAATACCTTTTCAATATCGTCATATTCACCTGCTATTAAACGCTCAGTCAGGCTTGAAGCAACGATAAAATCATATTTGCCCTGACGCAGGCCCTTAACGCGGATATGTGAGCCCTGCACAAAGACACAGTTAAAGGCAATATCCTCAGCTTTCATGCAGTCACAAACCCCTGTGGCAAGCCCTGATACAAGATTATCAAGCGGCAGCGACATAGAGCCGGAAAGTGTACCAAAACCGGAATATTCCCACAGTTTCGCGCCATCTTTGGCAATCAAATAGCTGCCCAAATGCCCGCGGAAATAAGTAGTGACGCACTGCTGCTCCACCAAAAACTGCATACCTTTCTGCACCGTCCCCCGCGAGACGCCGAACTGCTCCACATAATAGTCTACAGTCCTGACGCGGCTGTCGAGTTCTGTCACCAACAGATCCCGTGCCAAACGCATGACAACAAGCCGATTTTTCAAGAAAAAATCTTGTGATATATTCACAAAGCAACACCTCAGCAAAACCTGATACTATCCCCATAGTATTAGTGAAATTATAGCACATTGACCAAATAATTCAAGCCCAAAGTAAAATCAGATGATCCATGATTGACAAGCTCCTTTACCCTATGCTATCATGAGGCAGTCATGAGAAAATGTGTTGATTGTTGCCCAATGTACACAATTTAATACATTTGTCTTGATGACTCAATATCCTGTTCCGATGGAGGAAAATTAGATGAAAAAAATACTTAGTCTCTTACTCGCTCTTCTGCTTGTTGCCGGTCTTATGGCCTGCGGGGGCGGTAATGACCCAAGCCCGCCGCCGGATGCACCCCCGACTGTACCTGTGCCGCCCGACTCGGAGAACATGCCGGATTGGGATACCAACAACGATGATTTAATGAGCCCGGAACTCGGCCATGACTTCGGCCTCGGCCCTGTCGGGCACGATATGGAAACCCTCGTAGAGCGAATGGGCGCAGATTTTGTCGCCGACCTGAGAATTGGTATCTCAGTAAACGCACAGACTACCTCATGGCAGATCGACTGGGTAGATGAATTCCGCAGCATGGGCAACCGTTTCGGCTTTGATGTCGTTGTCCTGACATCGGACGATGACCCTGTACAACAGGCGGCTGACTTCAGATCTTTCCAGTCTCAGCAAGTGGACGGTATCATCGGCTTTGTGACCTTTGGCGAGGCGATGGCTACAACTATGACTGAAATCAACGCCGCCGGCATCCCTGTCGTCAACGCAGTTGAAGTAGCTGAGGGTACAGAAATCGCAGGCTTTGTCAATGTATCACAGCGCTCAAAGGGTGTTATGATGGCTGAGCAAGTTTCCGCAGCCGCTGAGGCAGCGGGCGAAGATGCTTATGTGCTGGTTCTCTGTCTGAGTTTCGACGTTCCTACTTTGACAGAGCGCAGATATGGCTTTATTGAACGCGCTGAAGAACTTGGAAATGTACACATTATTGATGTGCGTACATCCGACTCTGACGACGGTCTTTTAAATGTCGCACTTGAGAGTCTTTTGGTCAACGAGGAAGTCAACACTGTATTTTCAACTTTCCTAAATCCCACATTTTCGGCAATCGCCGCCGGGGATCAGCTCGGACTTGACCTTAATATATACGGCATCGACGCAGACGAGGGTGCTCTTGAACTACTGAAAGAGGGCCGTATCTCCGGTCTGCACCCGCAATTTGCGCGGGCGAACGCTTCTTTGAGTATGTTTGTTCTGCTCCGTGCTATAAACGGTGATCAGTTCCCCATGGAAGTTTGGGAGCCTGACAATTACGCCCTTGGTTTTGCCACTCCGGAGAATGCTGCGCTGTTTCTGCACATGTTCTACGGACGCTAGACAAGTGCATCACATTTCAAATAACTAGAGTAAATAATTATTATAAAAAAATAGTTGCGCGGCGGTTCTAGTGACTTCATCTGTGGAGCACCGCCGCCGCGCCACTCAAATTTCTCAGGATTTGCCAAACCGGGAAGGAAAATTATACTATGAACGGCTCTTCTATTACTTTGGAAAATAAACAGCAAAATGTTGTTTTAAGAACAGTTATCAAATACCCTGTACTACCTACATTTGTGTTCTTCATTCTGATGGTGACTACGTTTATTATTTTATCCCCTACCAACAGGGCCGGACAAAATATCTTTTTGTCTCCTATCAATCTGGCCAATATCGCTGAGGCAACCGCCGCTTTTTCTATCGGTGCGTTTGCCATGACTTTGGTGCTTCTGGTCGGGCAGCTTGATTTGTCTACAGAGTCTGTAATTGCACTGTCCGCTGTGACCTTTGCAATGGCTCTTGAGCGCGGAATGAGCTTCGGTGTTGCTCTGCTTCTCACCTTTTCGGTGGGTGCGCTCTGCGGAGTGACAAACTCTATTCTTGTTTTGAAATTTAAAGTGCCGTCTTTTTTGGCTACTATTGCTGTGGCACTCGTTTATGCCGGTCTGGCGTTTTTGGTCAGCGGCTCGCGCACGATTCAGATCAGAGAACCTATGCTCACACGAGCATTCGGCTCTTTTGGATCGGGCGCTTCTTTTCTGGGCCTGCCTGTACTGCTCGTTTGGACAGTGTTTTTTCTCATAGCTATGTACCTGCTGATCAGCAGGAGCAAATACGGGCGATGGGCACAGGCCACAGGCGGCAATGATCAGGCCGCCTACTCATCCGGCGTAAATACAAAGGCTGTCTGCGCAACGGCATTTATTCTCATGGGCCTGTTCGGGTCTTTTATCGCAATCATATTGAGTGCGCGTCTCTCAGTCGCCGCGCCGGGCTTCGGCACAGGCTATGGGCTCAACTTAATTATGGCGTCCGTTCTGGGCGGCACCAGCTTTAAAGGCGACGGCGGAAATGTATTCGGTGCTCTGCTCGGCTCTCTGGTCATCGGGGTGCTGCAAAACGGGCTCGGCATACTTGGTGTAGATTTTCACACACAACAGGTAATCACCGGTCTTGTCATTGTGTCGGCCGTTGTATTTTCTATCTACCTGTCCGAGAAGAAATAGGTGATAAGTGCCATGAGTGAAATTGCATTACAGGTTAAAAACATCAACAAATCTTTTTACGGCACTCATGCTGTAAGAGATGTCAGTATTGACTTTCTAAAAGGGGAAGTACATATCATCTGCGGCGAAAACGGAGCAGGTAAATCCACTCTAATGAAGATGCTGTCAGGCATGTACGCACGTGACGGCGGTGATATTACGCTCTTCGGCGAGCCTTTTTCCGTAAAATCCCCTGCCGAGGCTGAGAAACGCGGCATTGTTACCGTATATCAGGAATTCAACCTCTCTCCCACTATTTCAGTGGCGGAAAATATCTTCTTGCACCGAGAGCCGGGTAAATTCCTTGTTAACCGCAAAAAACTACACGCGGAAGCGCAAAGATTTTTGGATATGATTGGTTGTAAAATCTCACCGACGGAAAAAGTCTCGCATTTGTCCACATCCAATCAGCAAATGGTGCAGATTGCAAAAGCTCTCTCGCAGAATGCGAAAATTCTAATTCTGGATGAGCCCTGTGCCTCAATCACGGAAGAGGACACAGACAAACTCTTCGCGCTCATCCGTGAGCTCAAAAAGACCGGAATGACAACGATTTACATAGATCACCGAATTGAGAATTTCAAAAAAATCGGAGACCGTGTAACCGTCTTACGGGACGGTCAGTATGTCGGCACTGTGAACATGGCAGAGACCTCGCGAGATGAGATTATCAGCATGATGGTCGGACGTGCGCTATCTGAGAGTTTTCCGAAGAATTCCGTTCCGAAGGATGAGGTTCATTTTGCGATTAAAAATTACTCCAACCGGAAACTGAAAGATGTCAGCTTCTCCGTACAAAAAGGCGAAGTTTTCGGACTGGCAGGTCTGGTCGGTGCAGGACGCACGGAAGTTGTAGAAGCAATCTTCGGCCTTGACTCGGTGAATTCGGGGGCAGAGACTTATATCAAAGGCAAGCGGGTCAATATCAAATCACCGCGCACAGCCGTGCAATGCGGAATTGCGTTTATTCCGGAAGACCGTAAGATTAAAGGCTTTGTTCCTGCCCGCTCTATAGACTTCAACCTCGTTCTGACAAAAATCATGGACATCGGGCGCGGCCCTCTGGTTAACACTCAACTGGCTAAGCAGATGGCGGACGCGCAACGGCAAGGGCTGCAAATCCGCACACTTAATAACAACGCACATGTCCGAGAGTTGTCAGGCGGCAATCAGCAAAAAATCGTACTTGGCAAATGGCTGATGCGTGACGATATTGAGCTGCTGCTCATGGATGAACCCACCCGCGGCATTGACGTGGGTGTAAAGATGGAAATTTACCATCTGATTGATAAGTTAGCTGCTAGCGGCAAAGCGATTATACTCATCACCTCTGAATTGCCGGAGCTAATCGGCATGTGTGACCGTATTGCAGTATTCTCAGAGGGACGTGTTACAGGAATCTTGGATCGGAGTGAATTTTCACAGGAAAAAATCATGCAGCTCTGCATTTAAAACTGCCGAGAATCAAGCTCCGCCGGTTAAACCGATGGGGCTTTACTCTCCTCAGCTTAAGTGTAATCACACGGTCATCCGATTCAGTCAAAAAGGAGTGCAAATGTTATGAGCAATAAATATATATTAGCTATAGACGGCGGTACGCAGAGTACCAAAGTGCTTATATTCGACCTTGCGGGCAATGTCGCAGCCGAGGGGCGTGAGCCGCTCCGCCCGATGACAGCACCTCAAATCGGGTGGGCGGAACATCCGGACGACGATCTTTGGGACTCTCTGGTC
>Ga0123355_10012232_pt1 | contig 13290 bp, 8 predicted proteins | sample TergutEmb28metaG_3_FD_89872 | JGI IMG/M metagenome (GOLD analysis project Ga0123355, IMG submission 89872) | Embiratermes neotenicus P1 segment gut microbial communities from Petit-Saut dam, French Guiana - Emb289 P1 | ecosystem: Host-associated > Arthropoda: Insects > Digestive system > Gut ... | reverse complement strand
TTAAGTCCTATATATTCCTCTTTTGTACATTTCTACTTCAATGTATACCCTACACTCACGATCACTGTCCTATTTATCACTTTTTTTTTGTTGCAAACTGTCAAAATCAATTGATTCAATATATTCGCTAAACACATTCCTATGTTTTGTTATAAGCTCTAATTTGTTTGTAGGCCACTCCTTTTGTGTTCTTAGGTGGAGTTTTATAAGGTCTCTTTGTTTCCTAGTCTCTACACATTGGAATAATATATGATCCATTGTTTGATCACCTTTATTACATACATGGTATACACTTTGCATCTTCCCGTAGGTTAAATCTGTGTAGATATGCATTAGTTTTACCTTGTCCGGATAGGACCGCTGTTAGCTTTGAAGTTAAGTTGAGTTTTGTCCCTATTATGTCCATTACTGTTGGAAAATACTATTTTGCTGCCTCTGCTTTGGATGTTTTTTCCCATTGTTCTTGCCATTTGAGTATTCCTTCTTCTGCTGCTTCACGGTATATGGCACTTATGGGAATCATACTGAACACGTAGTTGGTTTCTTCTCTTCGCGCTGCTTCTTTGGCTAACTTATCCGCCATTTCATTACCAAATATTCCCACATGGGCTTTAACCCACGAAAATTTTATTTTCCATTTGTCTCTTACCATTGTGGTTACCTTTTCCTTAATCTCTTCTACCAAATGTGCATGATTGTTTGAATTTTGAACGTATGTATGTATGCATATATGTGTATGTATGTATGTATGTATGTAAGTACGTATGTATGTATGTATGTATGTATGTATGTGTGTATATATGTATATGTGTATGTATGTATGTATGTATGTATTTATATATGTATGTGTGTGTATGTATGTATGTGTGTATGTATTTATGTATGTATGTATGTGTGTATGTATATATGTATGTATGTATGAATTTATGTACGTATGTATGTGTGTATGTATGTATGTATGTATTTATGTATGTATGCATGCATACATGCATGTATGTATGTATGTATGTATGTGTATGTATGTACGTATGTATGTATGTGTTTATGCATTATGTTTGTATATATGTATGTATGTGTGTATGCATGTATGTATGTATATATGCGTGTATTTTTTTATAGTTTTTATTGACAACATTCTCCATTACACAGTAAGAGTACATTTTCGTTTTCTTATGTTGAAGCACATTATTGTTTAGAGAAAAGCAATTTTAAACTTAATAATTGATTTATCTAACAATTGGTTGTTTTTCATAGATATTACTACTTATTAAATAATGTAATTACAATGTTCGTAGTTGAAACTGTTTTGTCTTCCTTGTTTGCTTGTGTTAGTCTTTATGTGTGTATGTAGCTGTGTATGTATATATGTATGTATGTAGGTATGTATGTGTGAGTATGTACTACGTATGTATATATGTATGTACTTACATATGTATGTTGGTACGTATGTGTGAATGTACCTATGTACATATACGTACATATGTAGGTTTGTAAGTTTTCATGTACGTACCTGCGTTATGTATGTACATGTATGTACGTGTATATATATGTATATATATGTATGTGTGTGTGTGTCTGTGTGTGTGTGTGTGTGTGTGTGGGCCCGGTAGTTCATTCGATATAGCGACTGACTACGGGCTGGACGGTCCGGGATCGAATCCCGGTGGTGAAGAGATTTTTCGCCCGTCCAGAACGGCCCTGGGACCCACCCAGCCTCCTGTGCAACGGGTACTGGGTCTTTCCCAGGGGTAAAGTGCGGCCGAGGCGTGCTGCTGACCCCTCAATCCCTTCTAGTGCCGCGGTCATGGAAGAGTAGAGCTATACCTCTACCCAACCTCTGGACCACACTGGACCTGTAACGGGATCACATTACCTTTATATATATATATATATGCATATATGTTAGCAGCTGGGTTACAGACATCCGTAATCCATTTTCGTGTAGAAATAAATTCAGCAAAACTACCAGATTATGCTTTATGAATTAAACACCGGGTGTTTCAGGGCGAATCTGCTGTATTTCTTGAGAACTTTCCTTAGGTTAATTTACATCTATATAACGAAACATACCTGTATCAGAAGTTGAATTGTTACGGAGATATTAGGGTAAAAATTATGTGGTCATCTTGCGCTCCCACACACTGTACCTGTTTCACTTGAAGTGTGCACTGCGCAAGTTCGTCCTTGAACCGGTAGCCAAGTCGAACCATGTGGAAGCCAGTGTGCCATGTAAAGTACATTGAAACCAAAGGACAACATTTCTGAACACATTTGAAAACGTATTACGATATTAACACTGTGGGTCAGCACAACTGTTTGTATTACACAAGGTAATTACATAGGCTAAATATTTCGACTATTGAACAGTCATCTTAAGGCCTATTCTTACATGTTTAGTTACAGGATGCTGTGCACACATTGGGATCCCAGTGTGTCTACTTTAGTCAGCATTCTTTGGAATAACGGCTTGTTTGAGACCTTGCCGACAAAAATAAATATTTGCACAGCACCTATGTACTTTGGCTCTTAAGTTAACATTGGGAACTGCTAGTTTAATTAATGTCTATGTTACCAGATTGACATTAAATTTGAATTATACTAATAGAATTACATGAGCTGCAAATTGCTTCGCATTTTAATATTAATTTGGTATGTTTAACCGTTATCTTTCTAAGGTCCCTCGCTATTTTCTCCGCTAAAATGTTTACTTCTGATATAGCTAATTTTATTTTTATCTGTGTAAATTTACTACAGGCACGCACTTCCTAATATGGCAGATTTCTGCCGAAGCATCCTGTAAATATAGGCACAGACACACAAACACACACACTCACATGCATAAGCAATGGACCTTCAAATATACGGGTTATCACAATGAGAGTTTTTGGCGCGTGACACAGATAATTATGGTGCAAATTGGAAATACAGGATAAGGTAAATTTAAGGTAAAGTGCACCCTAGTATAAGCACTGAGGCTCTGTGCAGGCCGTACGGCCCATAGGTGGAGCAGAGGCATAGCTCTACTCTTTCTTGACCACGGCAATAGAAGGTGTGAGGGGTCAGCGTCACGCACCGGTCGCTCTTTACCTCGGTATCCAATGTACATGAGGCTGGGTGGGCCACAGGTTCGGTCTGGACAGGTGCGAAAAATCTCGTCCCCACGGGGATTCGATCCCAGGTCCGTCCAACCCATAGCCAGTCGCTATATTGACTGAACAACTAGGCCCACGAACTCTAGGATAAGGCAGGGACTTATTGTTTCTGATCGGCCTATCAACTGTTTGAGACATTTCGCTATTCGCACATCCTCATGGGTATGTAACTGCAAATTGTTCAAGTGACATCTGTCAGTTGAACGTTTATAACTCGGAAAATTACCGGATCACCAGTGTGAAATAGAGGGCTGCAAATGACCTAAACTATCCGGATTACCTGGGGATCCAGATTAACAGGTTCCGGATTACCGAGGAACTAATGTGTTTTGTTTCGTATAATTGAAAATAATTACAAAAATGTAAACCGACTTTGTTGTAGCTACGAGTATAACAAAATTGATTGTATTGTGAAAAACATCTTAATTTTTTTCCAGATCAAAGCAATTGAAATAACTGACAAAAATCGTACTGGAGAAGCGGAAGTGAACGTAAAGCTGAGGGACTTAAACGATGAAACACCTATATTTGAACAAGAGGAATACCAGTTTTCTGTGCCTGAACGTTCACCCATAGGCACGAAATTAGGTCCTGTGAAAGCCAATGACCGAGATGCCTTTGACAAAGTCACGTAAGGAAAATTAAGTCACAAATTAGAATATAATTATTATCCCAACGACCTTATTTCATAGAAAAGTCACAGTCAGATTATCACTTTATTTTGGCCTCCTTCACGGTCAATAAAGCATTTAAACCACCATGACAACCATCGTCATAATTATAATAATCATCATCAATACACAAATATCAACATATAAATATCCGTACTCTACACCACTTCTAACACTTCGGTGCACTGCACGCAACTTTAGTTCTTCACATGCTCCTGGTCTCGTCGCACTGTACAATTGTGAAATCCATTTAAGGTGATGACAAATGTAAAACTTTCCCTCTCCCCCTTTTTGGTAAAACATTTAAACTCGTTTATAACAACCCCGGTTTTTGCCACGCCTCGTTTATGACGTGGTTTTCTGCCTTGTTTAGTACGGCATATATAGTGTAGGGTGAGTCTCTCGCAAGAGGCCCCGAACTATTGTCTATGTATACAGTCGAACAGCGCGGGTTTCTCGTTCGTAAATACTGGCAAACAGGTTCATTTAAAGCGTGCCAGACGGCATTTCGAACGGAATTTTGTGAAAGACGTGCACCATCGAATTGCTGAATCCAGAAATTGGTTAAAAAGTTAGAGACAAGGGAAGCCGATCTAACGCCTGCCAACTTCTTTCTTTGGGGCATATTGAAGGGCAAAGTGCACAAAAATACACCCTGCACAATCGAACAACTCAAAGACGCTATACGACAAGAGATTCAAGCCTTCAACGTCGACACTTTGGGAAAAGTATTCCAGAATTTGGAGAAACTTATTCAAGTATGCTTGGATGTGAAAGGAAACCAGTTTCAGAATCGATTATGAGCAGGTCCTGTTTTGCATCGTTCCCGGTATGTGTATATAAATTTTCAAGTCATTATCTCAAAAACATAATTTTTTATAGACAACAGTTTGGGGCCTCTAGCGAGAGACTCACCCTGTAGCTTTTTTTTTAGGAATTAAACAATTTTATACAAAAATTCTTCTGTTACGATAGGTTTATTATATGCATCTACATATTTCGAGCACCATGTGCCCTTCATCAGGAGGTCAACATTGTATTATGCAGCATCTGGTATCATCACAACTGTAGGTGGCTGTCCCGTGCACAGGTTGAGAGAGTCCTCTCTCAACCCGTGCACCGGAAGGCCACCTACAGAGTCTGACGATACTAGATGCTGTATAATACAATTTTGACCTCCTGATGATGAGCACAACAGTGCTTGAAACATATAGAGGAATATAATGAACTTATTATGAAACAAGTTTTTGTGCATTAAGTTGGTCAGTTACTTAGATTGTACTGATATACACGGTGAGCAAAACATCAAAATACATAATAACATCTACCTCGGACGTAACAACATTGCCAATCACGCGTTCCGATATAATTTTCCAAGAAGTGGGCTATTTTGGGAATTCTACTCTCTCCTCATCCTTAAGAGGACAAGCCCTCCACTCTTCCAAGTAGCTATATAAATTCCAGGTTTGAAAGTTTACAATAGTAAAGCTAATTCATGATTTGAGGCCTCTGTACCGTTGCAAATAAGATCCCCGCTCTTCTGGCATGTTACACAATGTATATTGGTAGTTATCTACCTTCCTTAGAATGCTGGACACTTGATGGTGGGCCAGATATGTTGTCCCGAAACGTCGCTAAGAAACTATCAGTCTACTCTGCGTATAATCACTGAAGAACTGAGATCCCAACTCTAATTCACTCGGTGCACAATGTTGTTCTCTAACTTGCTGCTCCAGCAGTATACTGCTACAGTGACAAAATGGCTGGTCACGAATAAAAGGTAGGCTTTTTTAATGCGTCGAAGGAAAATTTACATTGATAGGAGAAATAGGCCACGAAGCTCCTTAGGGTGAATAGAGTTATAGCTCGACTGTTTTCTATGACCACGGCACTCTAGATGAGGGTGGAGGGTCAGTCCTACGCCCCGGCAACCTTTACCCCCGGGAAAGACCCGGTACCCATTATACAGGAGGCTGGGTTCGCCCCCAGTGCCGGTCTGGACGGGCGGAAAATCTCGTCCCTACCGGGATTTGATCCCGGACCGTCCAGCCCGTAGTCAGTCGTTATAACGACTGAGCTATCCGGCGATAGGAGAAATAGAAAATGGTTAAAAAAAACTTACGCTTGTCGTGAATTTGGTCTCGTAAATCCTACGATCCAAACGATTTGGAAGAGATAGTGCGTGTATTATTAATGCGTTTGAACAGAACGGATCGAGGATAAAGCGCTTTCGGGAGCCTTAATAAGTGTTGTCAGTGAGAAGCTGCATTAAGTAGTTTCAGCAAGAGAGAAACGACAGTGTACAGCTGAGCCTAATTTTTGTTCTTCCTAAATGTTATTAGTAAGTTAATGTATTTTTTTAGCTTCAGCCTGTATGGAAATTTACAATTAAATAAAAGTAATTTTTATTCTCTCCAAATTTTAATCACAATTTTAATTTCAAAATATATCATACCGTCGGCACTTAATTAACCCTTATCCTGCTAACGTGGAGAATATGGTGAGCTCCGAATAATGTAAGCAGATGGCAGATGGGATTTAACTCGGCGTTTAAAGGGCTCATTTTCCTTCACTTCTACCGTTCAACTCACTAACAGTGACAACCCCGTTTATAACGACACCGTTTATTGTGTCCCTTCTAAGACGTTATAACCGAATTCAACACTATTCGGAAATTTTACCCCAGAGTTATTGAAAAGTTGAAGAGAAAAAATAGCCATTATTGTAATACGTAAGAATTGGATTTTTTTGCAGCTGTGAGTAAACAGATCCGGGGTTTTGAAACATGACGCCGTGCAGGGAAATTTTCAAAAGGACAATCGTAACTCAGTTTTTTACTCATATTTCAAACCGCAAGAAATCATCATCGGATTATTATTCTTATCCTATTTTTTGTTACAAATAAACAATAGATTTAGTTTGGTCAGTAATGTAAAAGTAAAGGTAAAGAGCACCCTTGTACAGACATGGAGGTTCTGTACAGGCCGTACGGCCCATAGGGGGAGTAGAGGTATAGCTCTACTCTTTCTTGACCACGGCACTAGAAGTGGGTAAGGGGTCAGCGTCACGCCCCGACCGCACTTTACTCCCGGGAAAGATGCGGTACCCATTTTACAAGAGGCCAGCTGGGCCCCAGGTCCGGTCTGGACAGGTGCGGAAAATCTCGTCCCCACCGGGAAACGAACGCCAGACCGTCCAGCCCGTAGCCAATCGCTATAATGACTACACTACCCGACCCACAGTTTTCTCAGTAGTATGAATGTATTCTTCGGAGGGTTTTCTAGACAAGTACGAGTCAGATTAAGTCGACGGTCCTTCAAATTCTTGTCCCACATTTAGAACAGATTTCAGACCAGTGGAAGCTACACTAAATGAATTACAGCTAGCATGATAATTAGGTTAGTTCAATGAATCTATAGTGGCTAAATATTCGCGGAAGATGTTATTCTACTAGCGACATGTGCAGCCTCCTGCCCGATCCCCGACGGAGTAAGGAGACAAGACGGGAAATCCGGGAGGACTGTGCAAGGCGTATAAAGTATGCTGCCAGCTGAAGGTTCTCTCAAACTTGGCGCTGGTTGGAGTAAAGCGGTTAGTTAGCCTAAAGTTTCAGTCGCCTTACTTATGAGATAGAACTCCGGTACCCGCTGTAAAGTAGGCTAGGTCGATCCCAGAGCGGGTCTGGACGCTTTAAAAAGCAGATAAATTTCCTACACATGATGTGATTTGTGAAAAGCTGGATTGAAATAAAATGTTTATCCTTGGTGACACCGTCACATTGTGTGGTACTTATCATTAACCCTTTAAATACAGAATTAAATCTCATCTGCCATTTGCTGGCATTAATAGGAACTTACCATTGTTGTATACGTTACAGACCCTATGAGGAACGTATATTGGATATCGTTCCCAGAGGGACGGAGCTCGGAACTCAGGTTAAGACGAGGAGTCCGGCAGGTCGCACAAACTCTCAATAATCCCCAAGTAGAGCGACCTGGAGTTTTATTGTGCGTAATTAGGGAATAATTGCAGTTACAGCTGAATTGTATTGGTGACAAATCTCGCCAGCGGCTCTTCATTACCGTTAACACTCACTGACCGTCCAGCTTCATTCTGTGTTGCTCAGTCACAGTTCGAGATACACAGCAGACTGCAACTGCAGCACAACGCAGCTACTGTTACATGCGTTACTGCACACACTGCTCGCGCGATAAACACTTAGCGCGTCCAGTTATAAACAAAAAGAAATAGAAAGAAATTATATTCCTCCCATGTCTGGTCTTAAGACAGGCGAGAACTAGGCATTATAAAATTAAGCTTATGACTAACATACAGTACATACAGGAATGCTAGATAGAAAAGAAAGGAAACCACAACTACAACGAAATTAATGTGTGTCAACTACACAACACCATATTCTCCACGTTAGCGGGATAGCGGTTAAAATGTTACACTAAGCAATAGATACAACCATGCAGCTCTGTCGATCTTATATTCAGCTCTACTACATGTTTCGGTTGTTTATATCAGCCATTATCTCGTAGGTGTTTCTCCTTTTATTCTTTTTGCGAAACGATGCCTGCCTGATGATGGCTGATGTAGACAGCCGAAACATGTAGCATTACTAAATAAATAAACAAAATATTACATCTTTATTTTTTGTTTTTTATCGGCTAATTTAACACTTTAATGATAAAATGTTTACATTGGCAGGTGCAATGGTGAGTGAATCCACCCTATACAGGCTCCTAACATTCCAAGTACCAAATCTCATGTCTCATTTCCGTTCTTTAGGTCGTACCGGAATATCAGTGCAGGTCCGAGGTTTTTGTAAAAATTTCGTAACATGGTATGTTTTTACTGTGAGGAGTTGTTGGCACCTCGCACAACCCCCACCTGGAGGACCACCCCTTGTCGGTTGTCCGCGTATTCAATACATTCGCAGCTACATGGTACTTTTTTACTGTGAGGAGTTGTTGGCACCTCGCACAAACTCCAGCTGGAGGACCACCTCTTGTCGGCTGTCCGCTTATTCAATACAATCGCAGCTACCCTCTATATGTGAGACCGTTCCTCCTTCCGCCACCTAAGGACGCGCCATGCCGCTGTGACAGACACCAACTTATCACGGACAATGTATGTGTTTTGAGCGTAAAAGACTTACGTTATTATTACTTAAGTTTATTGTCCGTTTTGTTTCTGTATTTACAGCTACAGCCTGGCAAGTACCACCTATCTGAAGGTTGACCCTGACACTGGGCTAATAACAGTGAACGCAGAATTCTTCTACGGCAGACAGCAGCAGATTTTCACAACAGTTAAAGCGGAAGACACCGCCATACCTCCCCATTCCAATTACTCCCAGATTGTGGTGAACGTCACTGACATAAACGACATGAGACCATTGTTGATTATGGTAAGAATTTTTGTTCATCACTCAGGGCAGTAACACGTTCATTAACCCTTTGGCCCTGAAGCTGGACATTTACAGTTTAGCACACCATTTATGTAAAATGTGAATATTTTATGGACCAAGAAGTTTAACATTAGGAAATACACGACATTTTGTGGAGGAATAAACGAAGATGGTGAGAGCTAGTATAAAAATAATTAAATATATTTATTGACTAAATATATAAAAAGAGTACTCTGGGGAGTAGCGGTACGTCTGTCCTGTATATAGGATGCATGGTGCCTAAAGGTTAACTGTAATATACGAGTAGATATGTTTTTTGTGGCGTAATAACCCAACTCGGGCCTAGGACGCCTCGTTGCTGAGGTTTCTAGGTCACACACAATTAGACACACACAAACCACACACACACACACACAAACACACACACACACACACACACATACACACACACAGTAGAACTCTTATGGAAGAATGATCAGCTAGTCGCAGATGTCGCTACCTACACAACACAACAAACAAGAGACGAACATCGAACCCGCAATCCCAGCAATTTCAGAACCACGCCTTAGTGTGCTCGGCAGTCGGGGTTGGCTCCAGTCACTATGCTGACTGAAATATCTCAGAGCTTCTCATATAAATATAAAAATAATTTTCAAAATTTAATGATGGTTAAGAATATTTATTTTAATTTTTTTGCCTAACTTTAGTTTTATTTATTTTTATTCTTACTTAATGTTACTTATTATTTACTTTTATTATTACTTATTATTACTTTTATTTATGTTTATTATTAATATTACTTTTTATTTATTTTCTTTATTATTTAATATTAATTTTTATTTATTTAATAATTACTTAATGTTAGAATTTATTTATTTTTATTATTCCTTAATATTACTTTTCGTTTATTTTTATTATTACTTAATGTTATTTTTATTTATGTTATTATTATTTAATACTACTTTTTATTTATTTTTATTATTACTTAATATTACTCTTTATTTATTTTATTACTTAATATTACTCTTTATTTCTTTTTTATTATTACTTAATATTACTTTTTATTTATTTTTGTTATTACTTAATATTACTTTTTATTTATTTTCATTATTACTTGATATTCCTTTTTATTTTTATTTATAATTTCTTATCATTGCATTTTATTTGTGTTTATAATTATTTAATGTTACTTTTATTTGTATTTATTATTGTTTAATATTAATTTTTATTTATTTTATTATTACTGAATATTAATTTTTATTAATTTTTATTATTAGTTAATATTCATTTTATTTATTTTCGTTATTACTTAATATTACTTTTTATTTGTATTTATAATTACTTAATATTATTTTTATTTGTATTTATAATTACTTAATGTTACTTTTATTTGTATTTATTATTGTTTAATATTACTTTTTATTTATTTCTTTATTACTGAATATTAATTTTTATTTGTTTTTATTATTACTTAATATTACTTTTCATTTGTATTTAATATTACTTAATACTACTTTTTATTTTTTATTATTACTTGTTATTAATTTTTATTTATTTTATTGTTCCTTAATATTACTTTTTATTTATTTTCATTATTAATTAATATTACTTTTATTTATTTTATTATTACTTAATATTACTTTTATTTATTTTTATTATTACTTAATATTACTTTTATTATTTTTATTGTTACTTAATATTACTTTTTATTTGTATTTATTATTACTTAATATTACATTTATTTATTTTATTATTTTTTATTTTATAATTACTTAATATTACTTTTGATAATTACTTTTTAGCTATTATATTTATACTCAGATTTATGATTATTTTCAACGATCAGAGTGTTCTGTTTATTTGTAAATAAAATTGTACGTTCCATGTTAATCTGTCATTGAACTACGTCACATTTCCATTGTGCATTTTCTGGTGTTGATATTGTATTCCTGTGATCAATGCACGGGAAATGAATCATATAAAACTGACAAGAATGAAAATTTTGTGAAAGGTTCTTATATGGTAAAATATTCAGCGATCGTAGTCCTTTAGGAGATGATTTCAGTAGAGCGCTATAGCAGAATATCTAGACAAATTTCGTGGATGAGATCCTTTCCCACATTCCCAAGTATATTGTGTCTCGTTTCTACAGCCGTGGAATCCTCCGAACATCGACGAGGTTGCTGAAGTTGGCACGGTGTTGAACGTGACCATCACGGCCTTTGACGAAGACACCGATCCGGACTTGTCATTTAGCATCGACTGGGAAAATTCCAGAGCGGTGAAACAAGGTTTTCCGGTGAAGAAAGCAGATTTTGAAGAGTAAGAATACTGTAAAAATCAGTCCCATTACAGGCCTGAGGTGCCCAGAGAGTTCCAGGAAGTTAAGGTTCCCAGATTACGTGACAATGGCCCAGGATGGTGTTAAGGTTGTCAGCCTTATGCACCGGTCGCTTTTATCCCCAGGAAATACTCCTGGTACTCATTTCTGTTAGGGGCTGAGTCGATTCCAGGGCCATAGTGCGATCGGAAGGATTATGTCAATGAAAAATTCCAATTAAACCATCTAGAATCAAACCAGCGACCTTCCGATTTGTAGCACAGCACCTTAACCACTCTGCTACCGCGGTTCACAAGCATACTGTAACAGCAAGTTTATTCAAAACAATAAACTTAACCTCCACGAAGCAATAACCAACACGTAACACTGAAATTTATGTCACATTTTTTGTAAATCTAATTATAACAATAAGAATTTTAGTCAATGACAGCGTCCAATATAATTAATCACTACTGACTATGACTACTGACTGTACACATTTCAACACTCTCTCTTAACTACAATTCCTGGCCGTCTATCAGGGATGGCGGTGTATTGAACTTAGCAGTGAATTCAAGATAACACATAATATGGAATTTCGATCCACGGACTTCCAGGGGCTCTAGCTGAGGGTGACTTTATAACGGGATGTGTGTGTGTGTAGTTGGTACTGTGCACACGTCTGCAGATGAGAACTATAATACATAACTATGATAAGCGTCCAAACTACATATAGTAATTCTTTACCGAATAGCAACGTTCAAACCCTCCCGAAAACCAACATTCACACAATCGCTTCATCCATTAGCTTGTCTGCCTTACGACATTTCCATAGCCTCCTCCACAGCGAGTTCTCCACACAGTGCGATCTAGTGATTCATCTTTGAACTTCCAGTATCCTGTCTCTTCTCTGATGTCATCCAATAGTTGCTTCCGCCCCCTTCCTCATCCTCCTGTTGTTTATATCCTTTGCTCCATCTTTCCTTCAATAACCTCTTTATAAGGCAGTTCCTACGCAATCTGTGGTCAGTAGAGTTAGCCTACTTTCTTTTTTACTGTATGTAGGATATTCTTACCTTATTTGACTCCTTGTAACAAGTCTTCATTCCTCACATTATCGGCCCAATTGATATTCATGTACGCAAATAAAATTCTTAAAAAATAGAATATTCAGATCCTTTTGAGATCTGCAATTCAGTACCATGTCCTGTTATACTCCTTTTTCAGAAGAATTTCTCCAAAAAATTTTGTGTACTTAGTGTTTTTCCTATCTAAAGCAGATACGCGATCCACCATACCTGGCTCAATATACATATGGACGTAAGAATTTGAATCCTATAAATATCTCTAAATAATAACTCTGATCCATTAAATAAGGCTGTTCAAATTTAAAGTGGACCGTATTTAATATTTACTAAGATTTACAACATGTTATATTACACCCGTTTGTGCACTTAATGTCCGCAAAGATCTGTGGGGAGATCTTGTAATAGCCGTTTGAATACCTTGCAGTGTCCTGCTGTTAACACCTACTTCTGCCGATTACGATTCTTGTCCAAAAGTGAACCTGTTTTACGGAATTTTTTAAACATTTTCGCAATAGCACTTTTTACTGACGCTTGCCTTACAAATTTTTCAAAAAACTTTGTCTACAGTGGACGTAAGACATCGTTTTTAAATAACTTTCCAAAATAAATACACGTTCTTCCACTGTTAACCGCATTATGAAAG
>Ga0123355_10012231_pt1 | contig 13291 bp, 13 predicted proteins | sample TergutEmb28metaG_3_FD_89872 | JGI IMG/M metagenome (GOLD analysis project Ga0123355, IMG submission 89872) | Embiratermes neotenicus P1 segment gut microbial communities from Petit-Saut dam, French Guiana - Emb289 P1 | ecosystem: Host-associated > Arthropoda: Insects > Digestive system > Gut ... | reverse complement strand
TTGCGCAAGTTGTATAGTAATATATACTGCATTTAACATAGTTTTATCTTGTCGCTCCCTCACTGAGAGGGAGCGCATTTTTTTGCGTTTACAGGTATTCTCTATTCTCTGCGTTTGACACATCATCACTCAAAACATAACCATCAGTTTCAGGATAATACCCCGACCGACCGGTACAAGCCGTCAAAAACAAGACCGCAAATAATATTATACATATTTTAATTATTAAAACTTTCTTCATACGCCACTCCCACAAACTTTTAAACCCTACCTACCCCACAGTATAATGAACAAATTCATCTAACTTGTTTCAAATTAATCGCTTTTGCAGACTATTTTCGCATTTTTCGACACTTTTATCAACCAAAATTTACGCATTCTTTTACGCAATCGCATATCTACCGACTTCTTACACAACAAAAAACAACACCCGCAACCATAAAAGCAACAGATGTTGTAGCTCCCAAGCAACTAAAAACTATTGCTTATCAAAATACATTTGATTTGACAAATCCACAGCACCATGCAATATTCTGTGCAAAATCACCTCATTGCATTGTTCGTCTATATGATAAAACAGCCGATATCCATACAAAAGCGAAGCGCTTCTGAAATACGTATCATCTTCAAACACCTGATAAATATATGGATTTTCTTTTATGAGATCTATTTTTTCACAATAATCTTCAAAATAATTATCTGCCGCTTTAGGGCTTAATGTGTACAAACTCGAATCAGCATCAAATGCACTTTTGTCAAACGACTTAAGCCTTTTAATTTTGTACGGCATCGTTTCTCGCCTTTCTTTTTGCTTCCCACTCCCGCAAAAAACTTTCATGATCTTCCGCTACACACTCCGGACTTAGAGCCTCTTTCTTCGAGTCCGCAAGTTCACGAAGTATATAGGCTCTCTGCTTTGCGTTTTCATCTGCTTGTACTGCAAACGGAATAACTCCTCTCGCTACTGTTTGTGTAACGAAAAGCTGCAACGCAGAGGACATATTAAGCCCCATACTCTCATATATAATTTCAGCTTGCTTCTTTAATGTTTCGTCAAGGCGAAATGTTATACTTTTTGATGCCATTTTCAACCACCCTTTCCGGCACTTTGTACATCAACAATACACCCATCGCCTTGCATTGTCAAGCCTTTGTCTTACATGTTCGTTTCGAAATTACCTCGCAACTCGAATATTAAGCAATTCTATAACCTCTGCAAGTGCGAAATGCGTCGTAATGTCTATATTTTCCGAAAGTATTTCCCCAAACGGCACAGGCGATGTAAAGTACCAAAGAAAATACTGCTCACCACTAAATTCAAATGGAATTATCCTGTCAGGTTCTATGCCTAAAATTGAAATATAGTCAGGTGGATCTCCTACCCCTACTCCGTAGTACAGAGGAATACCGCTGTTAACTCTTGACGTCATTTCTTCTTGTACATAAGACATCACAATATCTCTTGCCACCCTATCTTCATTGTGCCACACGCCTCTTCTGTCTATAAGTAGCGACTCAATACCATGAGCCCAATAATACACCGGTGTGACCATTCCGTTAGGTCTTTCTAAAAACATAAATAAGTAAAGAGTAGTTGGGCGAGCTCTAAACAAGGTAGTTCGGTCAGTGTAGCCCGGTACAAATATAAGTGAGTAAGGAGCTTCCACAATTCGTAAAATCTCTTGAAAATTTTGTTCCGTTACGTACACATCAAAGAATGTCGTGACCGCTGTCTTCGCATCCTCAAATTCATATTGGTACAAATAATTCAAAAGGTTTCCTTTAATTTCAAATTGGATTATTGTACTGATACCAAGAGGTGTTGCGCTGTAGTTATATGCAAATCAAGCGGCATGATTTGCACCCCATTATCACCGCGGTCTTAACAGATGAGAAGCGGAAACTCTCCAATTTTCATTTAACTCAACAAAATAATCATAATAAAATTGTCGCCTCTCACGCTCCCTCCAAGGGTCACTCCACGCCTCTGCAGGCGACACAGCTGTAAAAAACGAAACAGAAACAGTGCGCTCTCTCCAAAACTCAAAGCTAATGTTGTCGGTTGAGATAGAAACTATAAGTTGCTGTCTGCTTCCGGGCGTGATATATCCACGGCTCCGCATCGAAGCAAGTATAACATATGCATCAACGATTGAAATAATCCCGTCATGCTCAGAAGTAAGCCTATAAGGATTCTCCCCTGCCCAAATCCGGATCTCACTCGGAGTATCTCCATCTTCATCGTCATATTCACTTTGCAGAATAACATCACTATCCTCACTTTGCGAAATAAGCCTCTGCTGAACATCAAGAAGCACATCAAAAAAAGCTTCATTCATCTCATAAAACATAACCGCTTCATTCGCTCTTCTCTCTACCTCTTCCCTCATCACTCGATTTGTCGGCAAATCCAAAGTCATCGCAGATAAAACAAGCGTTGCAATAAGTATAATCATAGTGCCGGTATATCCGATTGCAGACTTTATTTTTGCATTGGGAAGAGAACGAAAAAAAAACGATACTCCAAGAATACCCAATATTATAAACCCAATATACATAGGCATCATGATGAAGAAGCCAACGAAATACCCTAATCCACCCACCATGTTATAGTTAAATTGCGCACTTGCCTGTGAAAATGAACTATAAACTACAATAATAGTAACAGCCGCAATAGAAATAACAACGCCGACCAGCCATTGACCAACATTAAAGAACCTTCTGCTAAAAACAGTTATAAGCCCGAATGCGATAGGCGCAATCATCCATAGTGCAATAACCCGCAAAGCCTCCGGCGTTGCCCATACCGATTCCATGCTGCTTCGAAACCTCGGAAGTTCCGGAGCGTCCCAATGAGCCTCCAAAATCTCCTGAAATTCTAAACGAGCCTCATTGACAAAATCAGCCGGAATCAACCCCCACAGATGCCCTACATTCACCTGCGCCACACCATCATAAAAAGGTCTCGCATAAGAAAATTGCGGTTCAATTACAATCTCACCTGTTTTGTCAATAAATCCCCATCTATCGTCAACTTGAACAGCCGCCAGCCCCTCAGAAAAACCAATCGCAAAATCAAATTGCGGCTCTATCACAAAACCCCCTGACTTATCAATGAAACCGTAAAGTCGATTAACCTCAACCAGCGCCAAACCCTCCGAGAAGAAAAACCACCATGACTGCCATCTAAACTGCGGCTCAATCACCATATTGCCAAGTGTGTCAATAAGTCCCCAATTATTATTAACTTCCACAGCGGCAAACCCATTTCTAAACTCTATTGCCGACTCAAATTGAGGCTCAATGACAATTTCACCGGCGGTATCAATGAACCCGTAACGACCATCGACCCTCACCCACGCAAGTCCATAACTAAATGAATGCACCAAATCGAATTCATGGGGTCCAACCACCCAATATCCATACTTATTAACAAACCCGTCTCCTGTTATCAAACGTCCGTTATAATACTCCGCAACCCTTACACGAGCAAGTCCGTCTGAAAACGCCCAGGCATGACCAAACATAGGTGTATAGACCCACTCACCGTTTCTGTCAATAAAACCCCAAAGCCTATCTATCGAAACAGCAGCCAACCCTTCCGAAAAGCTCTCCACATTGTCAAACTGCGGCTCTATTACTATATTTCCCATAGTATCTATAAAGCCCCACTGAAAGTTGCCGATGCCGGACTGAAATGCGGCCAAACCTTCCGAAAAATCTCTTACTCCATGAAATTGTGGCTCAATCACGATATTTCCGCTCGTGTCTATAAAACCCCATTGAAAACGATTGTCGCCGGTTTCAGGCTGAAACGCCGCTAAACCTTCGGAAAAATCTTGCATGCTCCAAAATTGAGGCGCAACTATCCAGTTCGCCCCCTCATCGGCAAGAGCCGTCACCTGAAAGACGCCGAAGCTAAAAATAAATGCTATAAACATTTTAATCATTAGTGTTTTCTTCATACGCCACTCCCACAAATATTTAAACCCTGTCCACAGTATAATGCCCAAATCCATCTAACTTGTTTCAAAATAAACGCATATGCAGATTATTTTCGCATTTTCCCGCACTTTTATCAACCAAAATTTACACATTATTTCAAACGAAAAACTATCATCTTTGCAAAATGTGATATTTTTACATTTTATGTTCGCAAAATGTGATATTTTATCAAATTCATCTTGACAAAATGTGATTTTTTGATAAGATGATGTTAGATTTTTGTGAGGTGATAATTTTGAAACGTCTTTTAATGAAAGAATTAATTAAGTGGAAAAACAAAAACAACCGCCAACCACTAATCCTCAAAGGCGCACGACAAGTCGGCAAAACATGGTTGCTAAACGAATTTGGCAGAACAGAATTTGACGATGTCCTCTATATAAACTTCGAAAATGCACCGGGTCTGAAAGAATCCTTTGACGGCGACATCTCACCCGGAAGAATCATTGATTTACTCGGCGCACTGCATGGCAAGCAAATCAAGCCTCAAGAAACACTTCTAATATTCGATGAAATACAAGAAATCCCCCGAGCACTAACGTCGCTAAAATACTTTGCGGAAACCGCACCCGAATACGCCATATGCTGTGCAGGCTCATTGCTCGGAGTTGCGCTTCACAGCGGAACATCATTTCCCGTGGGCAAAGTAGATTTTCTTTTGCTTCAACCGTTTAACTTCGAAGAATTTTTACTTGCAAACGACGAACAACCATTAATCGAATTTATAAGAAGCAACGGCATGAATGAAATACCGAAAGCAATAACCGAAAGACTAACCGATTATTTAAAACAATACTTTATCATAGGCGGTATGCCGAGCGCAGTCAGTTCATGGCTCAATACACGAGATTATTCAGAGGTAGAATCACGACAACGTGATATTCTCGAAACATACGAAAATGATTTTTCCAAACACGCCCCCAAAAGCATTGTCCCAAAACTACGGCACATTTGGAACAGTGTACCGGCACAACTTTCCAAAGAAAACAAAAAGTTCATATACGGATTGGTACGTGAAGGCGCAAGGGCGCGCGAGTACGAAGAAGCAATATTATGGCTGCTTGATAGCGGTCTGCTCCGCAAGGTCGGCAGAATAACCAAACCCTCTGCACCGCTCAAAGCCTATGAGGATTTGAAAGCCTTTAAGCTTTATCACCTTGACGTTGGCTTGCTTCGCTGTATGAGCGAATTGCCCCCGGTGGCAATATTAGAGGGCATAAAAATATTTGAAGAATTTAAGGGGGCATTAACTGAACAATTTGTGCTGACCGAACTTGCCGGAAAGAATTTTATCCGCAACACTTATTACTGGACTTCCGACGCAACAGCAGAAGTCGATTTTGTGTTTTCCGATGACAACCGCATATATCCTGTTGAAGTCAAAGCAGGAGAAAATTTGCAAGCACGAAGTCTGAGAGTCTACAGAGAGCGGTATAATCCGGAGCTTTCAATTCGCACATCGCTTGCAAATTTGCGTCTTGACGACGGACTGCTCAACGTACCCTTGTTTGCATTATTCAATCTCGAAAATTATATATCGCTTCAACTCTCTTTTTGTCACCATATTTAGATTTTTTACACATCTTTATGCCTTCTCGCCTTGGCGGTGACTTGCTACAACAAATCCTGACTACCTACCAATCTCTTTCCACCGAAAAGCCCGGATTGAAGCGGTCGCTTGCTAAACAAAGTCATCTGAGTCTCATCCTCAGCATGCTCAGCCTGCCACGGCTTACTAATCTGAGTACGCTGCTTATTCTGAGCCTCTAAAAGCTCACCTATAAGAGTCGATGAAAGCAGAAAACCATTGGAAGTAAACCGCCAACGCCCATCTTTGAAGAACGCCCAGCCATTTTGCTCATAACTCCTCAGAAGCTCCAAAACATAATCCATCTTAAGCCTGTAAATATCGTAATATTCTTCCTCGGATATGCCATGTGTCGTCCTTAGTCTTAGCATAAGATACTCACCCGCATTTTCAAAATCGGACATCTCCTCACTATGCTCAACAACCGCCTGCCCCAGCGAAACTCGCTCTATGTACTTTTCGATATTCTCAATAAAACTATATCTGCACTTCCCTACATAAGAGTGAGCACCCGGACCAAATCCGATATACTCCTCGCCCAGCCAATATTTAAGATTATGCTTTGACTCGCAACCTCTGCGTGCAAAATTTGAAATCTCGTATTGCTTATAGCCAAACCTCGCAAGCATTTCCACCGCATAAATATACATATCCGCCTGCTCGTCATCATCAGGTAAGAAAGGAGAATCTTTAAAAACGTACAGCTGTGTGCCTTCCTCTATTTTAAGCCCATAGCAAGAAATATGTTCAGCCTTAAGTGCAGCAGCTTTAGCAACCGTCTCTGCCCAATTTTCTTTATCCTGCGACGGCAACCCATAAATTATATCAACACTAATATTCTCAAACCCCGCCTGCCGTGCCTGATGAACCGTCTCCTCTGCCTCTGCGAAAGTATGTGTTCTTCCGAGACTCTTAAGCATAGTATCGCTTGCGCACTGAACACCAAGAGACAACCTGTTAAATCCGGCTTTTCGGAGCTTAACCAGTTCTTCTCTTGAGATGCCACCCGGATTTATTTCTGCGGTAATCTCCGAATCAAGCAGTACATGACCATGCTTCTTAAGCGCATTAAGTACGCTAATGAGGCGCCCAGCCCCAAAGTGGCTCGGAGTCCCTCCGCCAAAATACACCGTATCGATTACAAATCCGTCCAGCTGTGCCGAATACTCCTCAATATGCTTGATAATTGCATCATTATATGCAGGCATCAGCTTATCTCCGCCCGCAATCGAATAGAAGTTGCAATATGCACACTTACTTGCACAAAAAGGAACGTGAAAATATATACCTAGTCGCTTTTCCATATAACCGTCATCGCCCTGTCTATAAAATAATAAACTCTTATCAAAAACAAGTAGTCTTGTGCCTCACTTGTATGATATGCACTATAGTGCACTACATATTGTATCAGAAAATTCGAAAATCCACAACATTTTTTCTGACTTTCCATTTGATTTTTCCGGCAAAAAACATTATAATCTAAGTATCGTAGTGAAATAAAAATATCGGAGGAATTTTAATGAGCTTAAAAATCGGAATTACAGGATTTGGTAGAATCGGAAGACTAGTGTTTCGTGCAGCTATAGAGCGTGGAATCGAAGTCAAAGCAATAAACGACCTAATGGAACCGGAATATATCGCTTACATGCTAAAGTACGACTCAATACACGGCAGATTCAATCACGAAATCTCTTACACTGACAATGCCCTCATCGTAGACGGCAAGAGCATCACCGTCTATTCAGAGATGAACCACGAAGCGATTCCTTGGGCAAAAAGCGGAGTTGACTACCTAATAGACGGAACCGGCGTATTCACCACCATACCCAAGGCATCAGGGCACCTGAAAACAGGCGTTAAGAAAGTTATCTTGACATCCCCATCATCTGATGTACCAATGTTTGTAATGGGCGTAAACGAAGGCAAGTACGATCCGTCCATCGACATCGTATCCAATGCCTCCTGCACCACCAACTGCCTCGCACCAATGGCAAAGATCCTCAATGACAAATGGGGCATTGAAACAGGACTCATGACCACAGTGCACGCAACCACAGCCACACAGAAGACAGTAGACGGCATCTCCAAGAAAGACTGGAGAGGCGGTAGAGCAGCATCAACCAACATCATCCCCTCATCTACCGGAGCTGCCGCCGCAGTTGGCAAGGTCATCCCGGAACTTAACGGCAAGCTCACAGGCATGTCCATGCGTGTACCTACTATCAATGTCTCTGTAGTTGACCTGACCGTCAACCTCAAAAAGCCTGCAAAATACGAAGAAATCTGCGCAGAGATGAAGCGTGCCTCAGACAATGAACTCAAGGGCATCATGGCATACACCGAAGATGCCGTCGTCTCATCAGACTTTAACGGCGACCCGCACACCTGCATCTTCGATGCAAAAGCCGGCATTCAACTTACAGACAATTTCGTCAAAGTCCTTGCCTGGTACGACAACGAATGGGGTTATTCCAACAAAGTCCTCGACCTCACCGAACATATGTATAAAGTAGATAACGCTTAATGCTATATTGAGAAATACCCCATTTCAGAACGAAAAAACGGGACACCCAGGTGTGTGTCCCCTACAAAATACGGTTTACCAAAGCAACAATACCGAAACATGTAGGGGCTGCACACCGGGCAGCCCGTGTTTTGATACACGCCCGCATATTACCTCTTTCGGTTTCGAAAATAATCTTCTAGATACCGCTCATCTTCGATCTCCAAGTCTCGCTCACCCGCCAGAGACTCAATATGATGAGTCAGTTCATGGAACAAAAGCTCCCTTAGATGACCTCGCATCTCATCCTCCGAAGCACCACCATGAACCCTCTGTATCGAACCATAATAAATAACTATATACCTACCCATCTGGTCACGCCGATACTCTCCAAGAGTATACAACCTACCATTGGGATCAGCACTCGAGTGGCGCACATCCGGCAAGATACTCACACCACCATTAAGCTCACGAAACACCTCGTCGGGCAACTCCGCCGCTATCTCATCAAGCATATCATTTATCTCATCAATCGTAAACAAATCTATTCACATCCTTTTTTAGGGGGGAAATCAATATGAGAAGAACAAAAATCGTTGCAACACTAGGTCCATCAACCGACGACCCGGCAGTATTACGCTCCTTGCTGGAAGCAGGAATGAACGTCGCCCGCTTCAACTTTTCGCACGGAAGCCACGAAGAACACAAAGCCCGTGCCACACTCCTGCGCAACACATGCAAAGAACTCGGCAGAACCATCGCACTCATGGCAGACACCAAAGGCCCTGAAATCAGACTCGGATTATTCGAAGGTGGCAAAACCGAACTCGAAACAGGAAACATGTTCACCCTCACAGCAGCAGACATCCTCGGTGACAACACCAAAGCCAGCGTAACATATGACTCACTTCCCGGCGAAGTAAAAGAAGGCACGAGAATATTATTAGATGACGGCCTTATTGAACTCGCCGTCGAATCCATCTATGGCAAGGAAATCAAAACAAAAATAATAAACGGCGGTCCGATTTCCAACAGAAAAGGCGTAAATGTACCTGACATTAGCCTAAACATCCCATATATCAGTGCCAAGGACCGCATGGATCTGCGTTTTTGCGTTGAAAATGACTTTGACATTATAGCCGCATCATTCGTACGCTCTGCGGAAGACGTCCGTGAAATGCGTGAAGAACTCTATCGGCTAAATTATGGAAATAAAATCAAAATAATAGCCAAAATCGAAAATGCCCAAGGTGTCAAAAATGTTGACTCAATTTTAACAGTCAGCGACGGGCTTATGATCGCAAGAGGCGACCTGGGCGTAGAACTAGATTATGAAGAACTACCCATCATTCAAAAAGACCTTATCAAAAAAGCAGTCAGCCGTGGCAAACCATGTATAACCGCCACTCAAATGCTCGAATCAATGATAAACAACCCTAAGCCCACCCGAGCCGAAACATCTGATGTCGCCAATGCCATCTACGACGGCACAAGTGCCATCATGCTCTCAGGCGAAACCGCAGCAGGCAAGCACCCGCTTAAAGCATTTACAACCATGTCTAAAATCGCAGAGCGGATCGAAAAAGAAATAGACTATCGCCAACGCTTTTTCAGAGGCGAATTTCGAACAGAAACCTCTATCACTAACGCCATATCTCACGCCACCGTAACCACAGCACACACCCTGCGCACAGCTGCCATCATCACCGTATCAATGACAGGCGCAACTGCCCAAAACGTCGCAAAATTCCGACCAACATGCCCGATTATCGCATGCACCCCATACCCAATCATAGAACGCCAGCTCAATCTCAACTGGGGAGTCATACCGCTTCTTGCGGAAAAAGAAGAAGAAACAGCAGCAATGTTTAACTCAGCAGTTGAATCTGCACTTGCTGCAAAATATGTCGAAAAAGGCGATCTCGTAGTGCTCACCGCAGGAGTTCCTGCCGGACACTCAGGCACAACCAACATGCTCATGGTACATGTCGTCGGTGCAAAAATAAATCTTTCATAAGATTTTACAGTTTCCAGGGCACTTTCCTGAGAGATATATAGCGAAGAAAAATTAGCGAGTGTAGGTGAAATTTCAGAACAAGGCGAGCACTGTCTGAGCGAAGCGAGTTTGCGGAGCCTCTGAAATGAGCCGTACACTCGCTTTTTTCGGAGGTCATCTCTCAGGCAAGTGCCCTGGAAACTGTAATCACAACTTATTCCTCATAAAGGTCGAATCGCACCTTAAAACTTACTCCGCCTCCGGCACGATTCGAAACCTCTACATCACCATGAAGCTCACGCACCGCATCGCGCACAATCGCCAGCCCCAACCCGCTACCACCAGCCTCACGAGAACGAGCCTTATCCACACGATAAAAACGATCAAAAATATACGGCAGATCCTCATCAGGAATCCCAACACCCCTATCATCTACCATAACCTGAACAACACTACCCTCTACAGTAAGCCTGACATCAACATTCCCGTCAGGCTTATTATACTTTATAGCATTTTCGATTAAATTATAAACAATAGCATGCACAGCATCATCAGTCGCCCTGACGAAACAACCATCCCCTAACTCCACCGACAAATCAAGCCCCCTACTCTGCGCCAAAGGCCTGAGCATTCTGAGAGTTGACTCAATCGCCTCTTTCATATCAACCCTTGCATATTCTTCCGGTATTCGACTATCAAGCCTTGTAAGAGTCATGAGCCTATCCGTCGTACGTGACAAACGCTCAGCCTCCATGCCGATATCACCAACAAACTCCTTTACCGTCTCTCTGTCTATATCTTCATTTTGCAAGATACTATCACTAAGAAGCCTGATTGAAGCCAGCGGAGTCTTAAGCTCATGCGAAGCATCAGCAACAAATCGCCTTCTAACCTCGTCAGTCTCTCTAAGCCTGTCAGTAAGACTGTTAAACTCATCCCCAAGAAGCGCAAGTTCATCACTACCGCTTATCTCAATACGATAACTATACTGCCCCTCTCTAACTTGCTTAATCGCCTCTACGATGAGCTTTACCCTACGCATCAGCGACCAAAGTAAAAGCACAACCGCAACAATCGAAAAAATCACAACACCAATAGAGATATTTCTAAGCGTGCTCTGCATTTCAACAAAAAGCTCTCCCTGTATAGGATCCTCATCATGGACATACACCACACCAATGATTGTACCCTGACTTATAATCGGCGTAAAAGCAGACACAAAGAATGACCCTTCCGAAAAACTACTAAACTCCACATCATAACTATCTAAAGCTCTATTAATACTCTCCGTCGGAAAGTCCGCTGCAAGCGCCCTACCCTCAGGTGCATATACGACTCTGCCATAAGCATCAGTTATAACTACATATGTAACCACTGCCACATCAAGCTGTGCCATTACATCTACTATCCTGTCTTCGTCATAGATTGATAAGGAGTCAAATATTTCCTCAAGATGCGATGCAATAAACTGCGCCTGACCTAAGGCAACCGCCTCATTTGAAGACAAAATCATATCTCGTGATGCCATCAGAAAATACGTGTTCATTGTAACAAGCACAACTGCGACTACCAAAAAATAGGTAATCGCAAATTTAGTCCTTATTCTGCTAAAAAACCTGAGTTTCCTGACTTCAACCTTTGATATAGTAGCCTACCCCCCACTTTGTCATGATGTATTCTGGCTCAGCGGGGTCTTCTTCGAGCTTTTCACGCAGGCGACGTATATGCACATCGACAGTCCTTATATCCCCTTGATATTCATATCCCCATACGATATTCAGAAGTGTCTCTCTGCTGTACACTCTGCCCGGATTTTTAGCAAGAAGCTCAAATACATCAAACTCCTTGACCGTAAGCTCAACATACTGGTCATTCTTTTTTGCCACTCTTTTTTCAACATCAATCATGATATGCCCGACTGTCATAACCGCATCTGTGACATTGCCCACAAGTGCCGAGCGCCTTAAGAGCGCACGAACTCTAGCCTTAAGCTCAAGTATGTTAAAGGGCTTAGTTATATAGTCATCAGCCCCATATTCAAAGCCTATAACCTTATCCATATCCTCACTTCTGGCTGTGAGCATAATAATCGGCACAGTAGAAAATTCCCTTATGCGCATACAAGCCTCTAAACCATCGAGCTCAGGCATCATAACATCAAGAATAATTAGATCATATCCACCACTTCGGGCAAGTTCAACAGCCTCTGTGCCATCATATGCCACATCGACTTGATAACCCTCATTTTCGAGGTTGAATTTTATACCTTTTACAAGCAGCTTTTCATCGTCAACAACCAGTATTTTCATAATTCCCCCTTAAGCCAAGAGCTAAAGAAGCCCCATCGGTTTTATCAGGCGTATTTTCGCCCCTGTCTCGCAAAACACCTCGTAAGCAGCTATCTATATCACCCAACAGTAATCCTGTCTCTTATAGTCTCAAATCTCTGCTGCCCAATCCCGGAAACATTGCGAATATCTTCGATTCGCCGAAAAGGTCCGTTTAATGACCTGTGCTCGACTATCCGTTCCGAAAGTGAAGGCCCGATTCCGGGCAGCTCCATAAGCTCCGTTCTTGATGCAATATTTATATTGAGCCTGCCAAAACTATCACGTGCCGACACCGTCGGCGCAGGTGGCGGTGTCGGCGGCGGCTCATAGCCGGGACTCTCCGGCATCTCTATTACGCCGGGATGCACTGCCACCTCAGGTGGCAAAGGCAAGTGCTGCTCAGGTAGTGGTGCAGGCTGTGGCGCAGACACAGTTGCTCCCGATACCGGAGGCTCAATTGCCAAAGATGTCCCATCACCCACCACTACCGAGGGTGAAATGCTCAACGACCCACTGCTTCGCCCTGTCAAGTAGCCACCCGTAAAGCATATAAATGCAAGTGTAACTGCAATAATAACAAGCTCTAATCTTCTTAATCTCATCATTACCCCGCCTTTTATTCACAGATTGCATATATTAAAAATATGTAACAAAACTGTGAAAAGTGTGATTTTGGGGTGTAAAAGATTATGATTTTTCTACATTTAGTGATGAAAAGTCTTTTTTCCCTTCCAATTATACCACATCTGCAAGACAATTGCTACACAAAACTCCGCAAAAAATATATTTGTCAAGCTGTGTTTTTGTGGTATAATGGCTACTGGGCTTAAGAGGGGTTTGGCTTCGCCTACCCTTTGTTCATTACCAGG
>Ga0123355_10012230_pt1 | contig 13291 bp, 13 predicted proteins | sample TergutEmb28metaG_3_FD_89872 | JGI IMG/M metagenome (GOLD analysis project Ga0123355, IMG submission 89872) | Embiratermes neotenicus P1 segment gut microbial communities from Petit-Saut dam, French Guiana - Emb289 P1 | ecosystem: Host-associated > Arthropoda: Insects > Digestive system > Gut ... | reverse complement strand
TAATTTTCAAACCCTGCTACTTACATTGTGACACCAACTCATTAATCAACAGTATCAATAATACTGATTCATTTTAACTGCTGTGTGCTTATTTTAAACCAACAGCAACAGCAATTTCTCAAGAACGCATATTTTTAACAAAATACATGCATATTCTCTAGTATGAATGTCTGAAAAACATGGTATCATTTAATGCTACAACAGTGCAGCTATGACACTGCACACTCCAAACAGCTGAGCAGCAATATTTCAGAGCAAGCTGACTACATATTTTGAGGTGGAACACTATTAACTACCTAACAGACTACCAACTGCAAACAAACATGTCAAAATCACCTGCTGCCTGTCTTCTATCATAAATGAATGCAACATCTTCCTCCAAAATACTGATCTCAACCTACAAAACTACATGATGTTACAACTGGGAAAACCACAATCTTGATCAAACTATGTTACATAAATAAATGACATATTGGTACTAATTTGTAAAAGAATATTCAGAATATGACATAAGTTATGGGCAAAACACCCTTTAATACAACCTCAACATGTCTGGAATGGCAGGAACACTTTATTTAAAAACTGAGTCATAAAAGTTGGATGTGAGATAGAATGAACAGCATTCTTTTAAAAAACATAATTACTTAATAAAATTATTTCTTCTGCAGTGAGTTCTCAGTACACATCCGCCAGTCCACGCAAATTAAATGTTCCATACACTACCAGCTTGTGTGATTAAATTTGAAATACTTTTATCCAACTAGTAATATAAAATACCTGCCATGGAAAGCATATCACTTATTACCTGTCATTTATCGCTGACTGTTTTCAATGTTCACTGCAAGTGCTGTGGAAAACCTTTCACACAGTTTACTAACCAATCCATTTTCAACATGGTGATATAGTTGCCTCTTATACATATTCAAACCAGGCTGTTCAGGGTGGAATGGCAAATTAAACTCATCTACCAGCACAGACAGGCAGCTGATCTCTTCACTTAATGCTTCGGACACCTGAAATTAAGGTAATGATGCATTTCACTGCACTGTGATTGATGCATTTGTAATGGGGTGCAGCAGCCATCCTACTACTGACACAATTACCTAAAGAGGGTATCACTGCCACCACTTTGGACAACAGTATGAGATATATAAAATATAGTCTACAGCACTACACATAATACATAAAAATTATGATATCTAAACAAAGAACAGTAACCTAATCAAAGTTGTAAAGTACAATAGAAAGATCAAACTCTAACACGTGGCTTGCAATTTCCTACCAAGGAACTACAAAAACGAAAGCTCGATCACCTCCCACTGCCACATATTACCTTCCTTCTACTACCCAACCAACTGATCTGTGATACAAACTTATAAACGCAACCAAATGGGACCAAATATAACTCCTAAGCAATTTGCACACCTTAATTTGGTTCTAGATAAAGTTAACCATGCTTACCTTGCATTATCAAAGTCAGTAAAGCCCACAACTTGTAGTCTTACAATTTGAGCCACTTCCTACTCACCCGCTTCCATTGGAGGTTCAGAAAAGAATAACTGCTCAACTGCCACTTCACAAAACCCCCACAGACATTCTCATCATAAATTACCTCTGTCACCTACCTAAGCAATTCACAACAACCTACTGTCGGCTTATGAAAAATAAATTAAAACAAAATACAAAAAAATAACATTTTTCTAGGGGGCACTACACATTCATTATATCTCACTCAATCAGACAATTCTGTTGATAAAACTCTCAAGGAAACCCCAAACATTCCCGTGCTATCTTATGCCTTATGACAGATGGCGTCATAGGTCTGGTCTGAAGGAGTCCGCTGGTGTCCTTCTTCACTGTCAAGCACAAGAGCACTTACATGTTTTGAAGTTTTGTGGCAATAAAATTCGATTAAAATCTTCTTGGGCAGACATCTGCATCAAAGTGGAAAAATGTTCTGATGAATCAGATACTACACTGTCCCCATCTCCAGAGTACTAGTGATGACAACTTGATGTCACGCTGTCCAATATATAACTGTATCCAGCCAGGACTGGAGAATGAACACAAGTGGAGTTAAACAACTGATGAACTTGACCTTGGTTTTCTAACGACAACTGTGTTGAATGTTTAAGTATACTGATGATATGCTACCATATTTGGCTTAACATGAAGCCAGCCTCCCTGTTAAAGCTTTCAGATGCAATTGCATCTCTACTGCTTCCCTCACCAATGGTCTATATAAGTAGCTGTCTTATTCAATCTATCAGTTATTTCTAACTGAAATTCATGTCTTGTGTTTATTTGTTCTGCAAGAGCAGACTTTTCTGACTCGCCATGTCATAAGTGTCTTATACGTTTCTGGCATCTGTTTTCAATCATCCTGGATGTCTGGCCCCATAAACCTCACCACATTCATATGGAATGCAGTACACGCCAGATGTTCTCAGCCCTAGATCATCCTTGATCGGTCTTAAGGTGTTGATAATTTTCTTCCCCAGAATATGAATTGTTGTGATATTAAGTTTAGCCAGCAGCCTGCTTGTTTAGTTGGATATGGAATGGTGGTATGGAAGTAAGGCAACCCCAGCAGGTTTCTTGGTTGTTGTCTGATGCTTGTTCTTGATGTGTAGGGTTTGCTGGATGACCGAACTGCTCTTTCAATTATATTTGAAGGCTTGTTTTAGGTGCCCTATTTCTTCCTTGAGGCTATCATCATCATAGCATCATTGCAGTGCATAACAGTGGACAGAACAGCTTTTTGCATGTCCTGGACGATGCTCGAAATCTGAGTGCAGATACAGGTGTGTATGTGCAGTTTTTCTGTATACCACATGGCTTAAGATAGCCACCTGCATTTTTCTTTACCAAGACATCCAGTAACAGTAATTACTGTGAAGATGTGACAGAGTCAATTTCTGAAATGCTAGTACATTTTCATACTCTGTCAAGGCTGTCTGTCTGAGAAGTAAGTGCAGTTTTTCTGCATACCACATGGCTTAAGACAGCCATCTGCATTTTTCTTTACTAAGACATCCAGGAACAGTAATTACTCTGAAGATGGGGACACAGTCCATCTCTGAAATGCTGGAACACTTTCATACTCTGTCAAGGCTGTCCACCTAAGAAGATTTCACAGAACATAGCATTTGTGTTCAGACAAAACAGTCTCTGTATTTGCATTCAGAAATGTAAGAGTTACAAACTTCCCAAGAGAATGTAAATATAACCCAGAAAGACCATATATCATTAAAATAAATCCATATGACAGGTTACTAGTAACACAGTGAAACCAAACATTTAAGATGACCTGACAGCCTGACGATAATAAGAGGTTTCAAGGCATGAGAAATTTCACCATATGCAGAACAACAAATGTATAGTATTTGGTGGAAATGAAAGAGTTACAGTGAACAGAACGGCGGATAGACAAACAGGCATACAGGCTGCAACTGAAATATGCGAGTTGTGATAAGTCTCTTAGAAATGGAAATGTGGAGGAGAAACACAACAGATTCCACTTAGGTGTGCAACTATAAAGCATGCAGATGTAACAGAACAATGTAACAGTTGTCCCACCACTGTTGACCCTTGGAACTGACGGGGTAAAAAATGTATCCATGCATTAATTCCAGGTGGTATAAAGTAACAATCTTACCAAAATTGCCAGTTCTCAGAACGGGAGCGCAAAAACCACTCTATCAAAACAATTAAAATAATATGCAACAACTGCAAAGAACTATCATAACACAGGCACAGTTCATTCATATTTTTGTACTGAACTATATTTCCTTGCAATCAAAAATTTTAGGCATTTCATTCTATACAGCTGCATGGGGTATGAAAAATTTGAAGACAAGCACTTTTTGTTTTGAGGCTCAGAAACATGTACAGAAAAAAAAAAGTTGAAAAAACATTTTAAGAATATGGGTACTAACGTAGCCAGTACAACACGAGTTGCAAGTTTTACTGCTCCATTATCCAAGGATTAAAGGGCAGTGTAACTTGGACCTTCAGTGCAGAACAGATAAAAGATGATGATCCACTGATGTGCACTACCTGAGAACTATTTCAGGTAACACACTTTTAAACTGCAGATACAGTGAAGAAATAACATGATAATGATGTCCACAGCATCTGTAAAACAACTGAACATTATCAAATAGGCAGGAAAGATCATGATAAGAATGTCAAACATATTCTATAAAGTACAAGTCAAGAGGACTCTATGCTGTGACCAGAGAAAGGGGATGTGGAAACAAGTGTGGTGGAGTCAGAAAAGGCCACAGTGGAGAGACAATTCCGCTGATGATCATGGAAGCAAATAACTGAGGACTAGTGGAGAAAGGTACTGTGTGCATTTATGATGACAAACCACTTTCTTACATCAAACTTCTTACATATGGCAAAGCATCTGCAAGCAGTATTGTGAAAGCTACTTCACCTAGGCCCTCTGCATTCAAATGGCTGCCAGATATCAAAGTTTTCTGTACATCAGAATGATAAGCCTACCATGTATATTAGCACAGCTAGGAACCTCACGGGCATAACTACCAAACTTTCAGGCCAGCTGTGTCAGATTGAAAGATGGGGTTCATTCTTTGTACTGACATTCTGTTGGTCCATAAGCACATGTAACATTCCTGGACTTTAACTGGAGTTGGAATACCTCCTTAGATTTTGCGGGAATAACAGGCCCTCTTTAATGTAGTATAATTCATATTGCACATGGGTCTTTTGCAGATGGCATCATTATGAGCCTTTGCACCACACTTCAGGTATTTGACATCGAACCTGCAGCAAGTCTGTTTGTATCCAAACTTCTGGCATTTGAAACATTGCACCAGATTCATAACACCGAGTTCCATGTTGTATCTTGTGTACACACTGACATAAAACCAGAGATTTGAATTCGAGAATGTTGGTCCACATTCTTGATGAACTGGTTAGAATTCAGAGACAAAATAATCCACAAGTCCAACCTGGATTACTTCCTCAGGACATCACCCCAATTGCTTAGTTTAAAGTATGGAATGGTATGGTATGGTAGGGTAGGGTGTGGTGTGGTGTGGTGTGGTGTGGTGTGGTGTGGTGTGGTGTTGTGTTGTGTGGTGTGGTGTGGTGTGGTGTGGTGTGGTCTGGTCTGGTCTGGTCTGGTCTGGTCTGGTCTGGTCTGGTCTGCTTAAGAAGGATCTTGCTCTGCTGTTCAGAATCTCTTTCACCTACAAGAAACCACTCCACAGACTGGACACATTTTGATTCAGTGGATGAGCATCTTCTGGACAATTAACATGCTCAGGATCTTCACAGTTCTCTCCAAGTCCATGTGCCAACATAATATAAGGAATCATGGTACGCAACACTTCACGCCTCTTACCTTTTGTAGGTTGATGGTATCCACTTCAAGGAAGATGGGTTCAAAGAAACCACAGTGCACAGTGCTCTGTCAAGAACTGCTGGCATCACCCTTGCACTTTGCAGTTATAATAGAAAAGCAAATCAGAATCTTCCAGTCCACAGGGAAATCCACAACAACCCATTCTCAGGAAATATAGCACACACCCCTGCAGAACTTCCCACACTATTACAACAGCAAGTCGAAGCCTGCACCGTAAGAAAGCTGGAGCTTTGCACCCATAATGTGCCAATAACACAACAAGCTCCGGAATCTACACTCTACAGACTTACATGGTTCTACAGAACTTCAGATTACTTGTGACTGTTTACATCAATATTCCCTAATGCAATATACCAGAACAGAACTTTCTAACCAGCAGTTACTTTACCACCAATGTCTGCACATTCTGTGGCTCACACAGCACACACAAATGCCCTGTATGTCAAAGCATTCAATATGCAAAGAGCTAGTGAGGAGACAAAAGGGGTGGATACAGATGTTACAGATGACATGCAGAAATGGTAGAAGACAACATGCAGAAAAAGATCTCCCTCTGCATCTCCCAGTAAGACAAGGAACAACCCACTTCATAAGTAATCTCTGTCCTTGGCTACTTTACAGATAGCTGACATTGGAAGGGCTACAATGACAAGTGAAATATTTTACTTAGTTGCTGTGCAGTGCCCCTTACACACTGATATTTGATATAATAGGTATGGATTCATCAAAACAACATGCACCCATCATTGTGTTCCCTCTGTGCAAGTCACACTGGTTCCCCTGAAACAACTCACCCTTTGCTTAACATCTTCAACCATTTGTTGAATCCTGTCTTTCATTTCCTGGGTAAGAAGTAACAGTTTCTTCTTTGTACAGTTCAGTTTGTCATGTATCTCCTTCTTTGCTACAGCTTTCTGCGTCTTCAGCTGCTGTGCCTGGTTATATGTACTGTCCATAATCTGCCGTATTTCTGACACAATAAGCTGCCCTCTTTGTGAATGCAGCTCAAATTTTGTTCTCACTGCTGACTTTGATATACATTCTTCAAATTTCCGCTCAAAGTCTTGGAATTCAAAATATCTGTTTTGGAAGCCTTCTGCCAATGCACCACCTGCAACACAAAAATTGTAATGAGATTACAGTTTTCTGGAATGAGATAACATTTAATCTGGTAGAAAGGTACGGCATGATTTTATCTATGAATTCCCCATTATTTTGCACGAAAACCTTCAGCAGTAGTCTCACAAAACTTACAGTCCTCCCAGCTCAGTCACATGACTGCAGCTGCTGTGTAAGTACATAAATAGTGGCAGCAAAAACATACTGATCTACATGCACGTGACTTTGGCACATCAGCTTACGCTTCCTCTTACTTGTGCCTGAGAATGGAGACTGTTGTACCCAATCCTGCTGTAATGGCATTTCAGAGAAAACTACTTTCTCCAAATTTAGGAAACAAGATAGGAGGGCAAAATGGACATAATATAGAGTAGGGAGGATTATGAGAGGCCACAGTCAGTCACTTGGGAGCCACTGACTGAAAATAATCTAGCAGACTGCATGTCATCACATCACAGAAGCTCACAGTGTTATGTCACACAGCGCATTAGAATTTCTCCTGATATAAACACTTGGAGTATGTTTAAATCTTCCCTACAAAATAAAACATTACAGAAAGGTGAATATCTGACACATTTCTCATCTGTCAACACCAATCATTCTCACAAAAATGTGACCCAGACTCTCCATGTGTCTCTTCTGTTCCTCATTATTGTTATAATTACTGCCAACAGTGAGTACTTATATGCTTGGTTATTCTTACTGTGAGCAGGTTGCCCTTTCTGTTCCTGCTGACGAGCCTGTAAAGCCTCCTTAGCTGATACAAAAAAGATCCTCTGGTTTGCTTCCTTATGTGTGCACACATTCAATTCCGTGACTAGAAATTTAACTGCTTGTTCCATGTGTTGTGCCTGCACCTACAAGAACATGTTCAAACACAAAACTCAGGCTTTTGGTTGCAACTTGCTATAAGAAAATGTAACATTACTTGCACAAACATGTAGCATTAAATCATTTTGAACAGCCACTATCTTAATTTATTACTAACCTACGAGGGAAAGTCAAAAATTATCCGCACTTTCGCCATAACATATCTTTAGATTTGTCACACTGCTTCTGCGCATGCATGCTTAGAGTTGGTACTATTGTGGTCACGTGGTCGAAGTTTGACCTTGATCGCGTCATTTTTCTAGCTTCTGTTGCAGTGTAAATATGGCCGCTCCGCTAGCAGTGTGCACCAAGGAGAAACAAAGAGCAGTGATGCGATTTCTCTGCTCGGAAGGTTTGCCAGGGGCTGAATTTCATCGGAGGCTTTTAACACAATAAGGGTACAGTGCTCTACCGCGTAGAAGTGTGTATGAGTGGATCGAGAAGTTTACGAGTGGCCGGACAAACGTGACGCACGAAGAGAGAGCAGAACACTCGTCAACCTCCACCACTGACGAGAAGATTCAGCAAGCTCGAGAGATGGTACGGGCAAAACGGCGAGTTGCCATCGATGAGGTAGCATGTTCTCCACAGATTAGTCATGGTTATGCCTATCAACTCATCCACAACGAGCTAGGCTTCCATGAAGTCTTGCGAGATGGGTGCCAAGAGAGCTTACCGCAGAGCACAAGCGAAAATGTGTTGAGATCTGCCAACGCTTACTCGACCGCTACAAAAATGAAGGCGAAGAATTTTTGAGCAGAATAGTCACAGGAGATGAAACGTGGGTCTATCACTATGAGCCAGAATCCAAAAGGCAAAGTATGGAGTGGAAACACCCAGGATCGCCAGCGAAGAAATTCAAGATTCAACCTTCCGCGGGAAAAGTGATGCTAACGCTTTTTTGGGACTTAAAAGGGCCTATACTGGAAGACTACCTGGAAAAGGGGCGAACGATCAACAGTGCAAGATACAGTGACTTGCTGGCCAACAATCTGAAACCAGCAGTTCGCACCAAACGCCGAGGCCTATTGTCGAAGAAAGTGTTGTTGTTGCATGACAATGCACGCCCACACACGGCCAGCCACACTGTTGAAACCATTAATCATTTGGATTTCGAGGTGCTGGAACACGCTGCCTACAGCCCAGATCTCGCCCCTTCCGACTACCATCTCTTTGGACCACTCAAAAATGCATTACGAGGTCGTCGGTTTTCTACGGACAAAGATGTGCGGGAAGCGGTGCATAAATGGTTGCGCGACCAACCGAAACCCTTCTTCTTGGAGGGAATTCACAAGCTTGTGGACCACTGGACCAAGTGCATCGAAAAGGAAGGAGACTATGTAGAAAAATGACGTACTTTTTTTCAGGCCTCCATTTCTGTAAATAAATTGGAAAAACAAGAGTGCGGATAATTTTTTACTTTCCCTCGTATATTGATATCATTTCCTTCAAAAACAATATCCCAGGTCTCAGCTGAGTTTGAGTAGGAAGTCAGCTAGAGTATACTGATTTACATTTCTTTTATAATACCTACATTGGTCCTTGTTATGTTTCTGAGCAAACTGTATTATTAACAATTGGGTATCATGATCAGAAAGGCCATTTTTAAGGGGATAATATCAAATTTGTTTAAGTACACACTATCTATAAAAAAGTTGTCAATAGTTGTTGCGCCTGCTGGCTCAGGGAACATATAGGGTTGAATAGAAAATTTATCTACTCACAATAATGCCGGTCAAAGCAACTTTAATTTATATACTGTAAGCTCGAAAATATAATTTTCTACACAAATTGGTTAATAGTTCTTTAAGGTGATTTTTACTAGTTACAACTGTAGCAAACCTTTGTAGTGGCACAGTTTGTATAATAGATTACACTGGTTGTAGTTAGCACATTGTCACCCGTGTGGTAACACTATTTGAATTGGCTTTAGAAAAACACTGTAGTGCTTGTGACAAGCCCACTTGCTATACTGTTGTTTGCGTGTGTCGAAGTGGAGTAGTTATACACAACTCGCTCGCACTGACACTGATAAATACAGTAAATATTTGATCGTTGCACTGTTATCTTTATGTGTAGAAGTGACTTGAAGTGAAACACAAACACTAGTTGGTATAAACCCATTTAAGTGCAAACAATGGGGTGGTGTTTGCAATGAATACCTTGGGGAGACAAAAGAAACAAAAAAAAATGAAGGCATTCTGTGCCTAGTTGCACACAAAGAAAAAAAAAATTTGTGGCTGCGGGAGAAGCGTGGAACGTCCGTAGTTGCCGGTCGCGTTCTTTAGTCTGAGAGCCGAGCATTCGAAGCTTGGCATCATTCTACACAAAGGAAAGCGTCTGCAAGGACTCGTGGAAATTTCCTACAGCTATGATTGGCTGACAATTCCTGATGATGCAGTGGTTTCACTGTTACTAAGGCACGTTTACACCAGATACCCTAATTTCAATATAGTTAGAAGAAACTTAAGATTGCCCTGCTAACTAATAATTAATGTATGCACAAATTTGTTCCTAGTGTGAACAATAGTTGAAAAAGAATTTGGTCCTATTCTAGTAGGAAAATTGATGATGCTACTGAGATTAAAGGACTGTAAAATATTGTTCAGTTGATTCTTTTTTTATAACTCTCTGCAAGGTAGTTAACATTAACCCTTTGACGCTGGAATTAAATGCCTCCGAGCAATGCTGCCTGCCGGAAATTTTTATTGGGGATTTTAAATGTTAATGCATACTCTTAGAAAAAAAGCATATCTCATAGACTTTTCCTTCAAATTTAATGAAATAAAATTTTGCACTCTACTTATGAATTGGTTAATCCGGAAAAAAAATGTTCACCTATTTTTATAATAAATTTAGGCCTGTGAATCGCATGTATTATATAAAATGTGGTGTAAATAGTTCATTACTCACATAATTCCAGTTGCTGCAGAATGTCTGTGGCAACTTGGATCACTGTTTTATCATGACACACATTATTCACAAAGAGGGTGATATATTACAAATTTACTTTTGTGTGATATTCCTCGAAACAAGGCACCATCCATGGGCACACATCACATGTGGCACATTTATATATTGTGCCCTTTCTTTGGCTGCGAGAAGAACACAGATGGCAGCAGAGATGGGTTGATGATTTCACTGGCCAGTGCTTTCTACGGTGACTCTCGAGTCGCAAAACATCTTTTGCACCCAAACTTGGTCTTCCAACCAATCTGGGGGTGGGGCGATTTTGGCTCTTTCCAGCTTCCTCAATAAAATTCCTCACCAGAAGGAGCCTGAAATCTCAGTGGGTATATTTAGCCCCAAATGAAGATAAGGGTATCCAACTGTTGAGTACTGTTAGATTCAGAAAGTGGAAAAATAAATTTGTTGTCCACTTGAAGGTATGTCGACTCATCGAATAGCTGTTAGCAATACGATCAGAATTGTCGACATAACCCATGTACTGGTTGTATCGTTCCACGATGTCAGGGTTCATGGAGCAGTTACTGCCATCACAAAAATTTCCTTCTGCTGGTGGTGGGTTCATGTTGGCATGTAAACTTCTCATTTGTCCTTCCAAACTAATGCGGTCAAACATCCCTTAGTCCTCACCCTTACATCACCCCTTTTCAATTTCAGTTGTTTTGGTCCAAAGTCACAGGGCATGTCTCTTCTGTCGGGCCGCACTGTCCCGCATGAATTTATTTTACATCTGTCCAAGTCATCAAAAAGTCCTGGAGATGAAAATAAATTGTCCATAAATATTTTGCGTCCTAAGCCTTCAACCCTGCTAGTCAAATGCCCAACAGTTGCGTGTGTTGCACTCATGTTGTCAGTGGTGGAGTGTGAGTCCCTAACCAAGTACACTCTCATGACATACGTATACCATGATGCATCACAGTTTGTAAATGTTGATGCCGATATATTTTTCTTCTTTGGAATGTACTGCCTGAAGATAACCCTGACCTTGAATTTTACAATTACCTCATCCACTGCCAAATGCTCCGAGGGATTATAGAATTTAGCATAAGCCTCTTTCGGCTTGTCAAAGACAGTCCTTAGTTTCCGTAGTCGGTCATATTCTTCGCCTTCATCAGGTATCTGTGAAATGTCTTCAAAATGCAGAAAACGCAGTATGTGTAAAAATTTGTCTCGTGTCATGGTCTCACCATAAAACGGATTGTGTAGCTGTCTAAGTCTTGACCAGTAGTCATGTAGTGTGTCTTTCAATTCGTGTCTCATCTACAGAGCTAAGGCAACAAATGTCATCATGTCCGGCAACGTAATGTCAGGCAGTCGGCGGCTCCAGCTTCTCTAAGTGTTGCTGGTAGTACACGATGGTCTGTTCAACCAGCAGATGAAAAATTTCTGTGAAAAACAACATCAACACAGACAGTGGTGAGCTGTCTTTGTTGATATATGGGGCCTCACTTTTCTTCACAACTTTCGGTGGACTTACAAAAGGGTGAATATTTGTGCTCTTTCCTTGAGGCGGTCTCCAGGTTAGTAATCCACCACTTGTTGCAGCCTGTTTCGATTTCTGCTGAGGCTTGTTGTTGATTTTGATCCTCTTCTTCTCCAAATAGTCTTCAAAATCGCCAGTCTCAGAACCTGATACAGAGTCAGTGTCAGCAACCAGAATTTCACTGATGGCTTGCCCCTCGAGTTTTATTTTTTCCTGGACATTGCGACAGACACCTACAACAGTCTGCCTTATTTACACTCCACTGTATGGCTCGACACAGTTGCAGTAAACCAAGGCCACTAAGATATGAACACCTTCTACAGTGGCAGCAAAACAGATCTAAAGCCACGATGTGCTTAATGTAAAAACTCCAGCTATTCGAGGGTGCCCAAGACGTTTTTAGTAGATGGACGGCTGTGTATTGCATGTTACTAAACTACAGTTCTTACAGATTACCCCAGCAATACAAGAGGCACGTCTGTGGGTCCTCCTGTAGCCGTAAACATCAATTTCTGTGGATATCTCCGATTTTTGAGCATTAGTTTTGTCTGAATTACATGGGTGCAGTATGCCACTGACAACCTTTCTGGTCAAGTAAGAGGTTTTGCTTCATAGGTCAGTGTTGATATTTCAACCCGCAGTGAACTCCAGGGCAAGCAATAATAGCAGCAAGCAGTGTCAGAACCGTACTACTCAGCTGGGAAAGATGGTGTTACGAAGTGTCTACGTATATATCGGTGTTTGTGGAGGGGTTTAGGAGGTGGAGGGAGTATATACTGGTTCGTGAATGAAGCCTGACCTTCAAGGGTACTGCAGCATACCAAGCCACAGCAGTTAACTGAACATGAGTGAACAAAATTCCTCCAAAATCCGACAATCTGTTTGTGACATATATAAGTCATTCGGCTATATAAAGGGCTCACTGCGCTACATATTTATAAGTCATTCGGCGTGAAAGGGTTAATGTCTCCACATACAATAAAATTGAAGATTAACAAATTTGGATACGGTGCACATTAGTGGGACCAAGCTTTCGTTCACTGCCGTTAGTGTCGTTGTTCGCCTGCGTTCCGTTTCTTCTCTTCAGGTTTTCCTTACTTCCTTCACCCAGTTGTCCGCGTTTTTGCGAGACCCATAATGCACCGCCCTTTGTGTTCCAGCTGTGCATATGTTGGTGGTGATCTGTGTCAGTTTCGCGGCAAATTTCGGTTGTTCAGAATGGTGGAACATGTGCTACAGGTTACATCAGATTACGAGAAACGGCTGGCGGGGAGTCAGTACGTCCCAAAGTATTCATTCCGACGTCGGATGCTGAGGGATGATTGTGGGCAGAACAGATTCTTCTTGATGTATCTCTTTTGCGATCAGGCCAACGCCATTCGCTTTTTGAGGGAAATCGGTCTGCTTCGGCGTACGATGCTGTGTAATACCTGCGGTCGTGATATGACGTGCTG
>Ga0123355_10012229_pt1 | contig 13292 bp, 7 predicted proteins | sample TergutEmb28metaG_3_FD_89872 | JGI IMG/M metagenome (GOLD analysis project Ga0123355, IMG submission 89872) | Embiratermes neotenicus P1 segment gut microbial communities from Petit-Saut dam, French Guiana - Emb289 P1 | ecosystem: Host-associated > Arthropoda: Insects > Digestive system > Gut ... | reverse complement strand
GTGCATCATTGTGATAGTTGAAGAATAAGAGACCAACTTGATGTCACAGTTTATTAAGTTTTATTTCACTTCTTCTATGCTCAACATGTTTCGGACATTAATACATCCATCATCAGGAGCCTGTGGCTTTTCTATTGTATCACCACATTGGTTGTGTGTTCTTGTTTCGACGTGTGTTGGAGTTTCAGTGTGGCTGGTTGGGGCAGGCTTCGCCACAAGGATACCACCCCAACCAGCCACACTGAAACTCCAACACACGTCGAAACAAGAACACACAACCAATGTGGTGATACAATAGAAAAGTCACAGGCTCCTGATGATGGATGTATTAATGTCCAAAACATGTCGAGCATAGAAGAAGTGAAATAAAACTTAATAAATTGTGACATCAAGTTGGTCTCTTATTCTTCAAGTGACAACATGTTTATGGTATAGTGACTTAACATGGGCACTGTATCATAGTCATGTGCTTGATATATAAAACTATTATTGTATATTATTCTTAAAATTTTGAATTTAAAATTAAATACACAACAGAGAGAAAATATGATAAATATGATATATTTAGGGAATATGTTGCATCTTCATCTGCAATTATCTGTATAAATGACTCTCATGTATAAATATATGCTGTTTCATATTGGACTTTAGTTTTGACCTCTTGGGACAGTAGGGACACTGGAACTGTGGCTCTTTGCCACACTCATGTTTTGTGTGTCGCCACAGATTTCTTCGGTGTGAATAGCTCCTTCCACAGTTTTCACATATAAACAATTTTTTCCCCACCTTCTTTATATCAGCAGGTGACTGAAGGCTTGTTCCCGCAACAGAATTGTGACACATCTGTAAGAAAGAAAGGCAGATGCCAGTGACAGTTCAAATATGTTCATGACTGCTAGCACTACTTCATTAACTGCAGTCACCCTAAATAACATACAACATAATCTGTCAAACACACAAAAATTACAGTCTAGTGGGGCATGGAAACTTGTATTCTGGGCATCATCATCATCTTTATCTTTATTCATTTTCATAAAATCCACAGATGATCATACACTATGGGATATAGAACTTGTCCTGATTATAGTACAACAGAAGTTGTGATGTACAACACAGTCAATAAAATATAATTACAATAAAAGTATATACATAATTACAAGACTATACCAAAGATATTTATATAATCACCATAAATACAATTATTAAGCTATAGCTAAGATATTTATGCATAATCACCAAGATGTTGTGTTGTGGTTGAAATATTCATCCAATGTGTCGAAAGCATTGTAAAAAAGAGCGTTTCTTATAAGTGCTTTAAATTCCTTGCTATTATCCCATGTTCTCTTTATGAAAGATGGTGAATTATTACAGATGTTAATAGCCATATTAACCTTTTGGCGCAGGAATTATTTTTTAAATTTTAGCACACTCTGTATATAAAATGTGAATAATACAGGAACCAAATAAGTTACATTTATGAAACAAACTGCATTTTGAAGAGGAAAAAATGGACAGTATACACCATGTTTAAAATATTCAGTACCTATATTTGTTGAATAAATATATAAAATGCAACGTTTAGATGTTAGCGGTGCGGTACAACCACTATAGTCGTCGTTAGGCGCCAAAGGGTTAAGAATCTTCAGACAAAAATATCACCGTAACACTGAATTAGAATCAAAAAGGAAGGGGTCATGGCTACCTCAAGTCAACATTCACCTGGTGTGGATAACAAATGCTGCTACAACATTTACTGGTATGACAAACCTACAGGTTCCCTAAACAGAGGATTTCATGGTCAGTTGAATATCTACCTATAGCTCAAGAAAAGCCCCATCCCATGAGGGTAACAAGCCGGCCCAGTTTAACACATTACGATTCATCTGTGGTATATTTAGTGCTATAAAAAGCTCACAGACCATACAGCTTCAAGTGGCACAGAGAAAGATCCTTTACAAAGCATCCCCTTACACAGTCCCACTGTATGTGATTATCTATGACATGCCTGGGCAGGCACAGAAGGAAGGTGACAGTATAGCTACAACCCATTCGCAACTTGGTGCTAGAAGGAGGCGAGTGTTCAACATTATGCTCTCTCACTTTACCTAGGGGAAAAGAACCAGTACCCAATGTACATGTACAGGAGGCTGGGTGATTCTCAAGGCTGATCTGGACACCATGGAATATCTTGCCCCCACCAGAATTTGATCCTCAGACTTCCCAGGCCATATCAAGTTGCTATACCGACTATGCTATCCCTACCACCACAACCAATAAAACTGCCACAAACATCAGGATAGATTTTCCAATATGAATCACTAATTTATTTCTAATAACTTATAACATAGTAATAACAAAAATATAAAGTACTTCAATAAGGCATACAATGGATGAAAGTTTATTTCTTAATACAATACAAGCATTCCTGCAAGCATCAAATTTACTAAATGACTGGAGGAGAGTGTGCAAAAGCAGTCTGCCTTACTTAGTGAAAGTCTGAACTTGACTGACCTCAAAGTGATCTGCACAACAGCAGGAGAATGGGGGGGGGGGGACCAACCTGCTAGCCATGTGATCTCATCCCAGTTCATTGGAACCAGTCAAAAATGATGAGACAATTGTATACATTAACCGTTTAAAGACGAAGAAGCACAGAAGACCCAGTTCATACCGCACAGTAAACACTTTTCATCTCGGTTATAAAAACCAATCAGTTTATGCTACATGGGGCACAAGTTGCTGTTTGTTCTGAGATACATATAAAACAAATAAAAGTAGTGTGGGCAGAATGTATAATTTTTAAGTTTCAAACCTATTGGTGCATGAAACCAGTAGGCTTTGAAAGGTTTAGGTGAGAGAGAAAACCTTCCAACTTCATACAGAGACTCTGCCACAATTTATACTTCACTGAACACAAAACATAAACCACTGTTCACAAAATATGTTTGACATGTCCTCTGTTATTCTGAACACATGCATTAATCCCTCTCAACCATGGTTTTAGAAACATGTATGAGATGTTATGGTACAGCTATAAATGTATGGTATTGTAGAATGATAGCAAACAGACAACTGACATAATTCAGAAGCAATAATGACCTAAAATGAAACACTATCATTGCATTTGCCTGAAGAATTATGGGGAATCACTTAGGCTCTAAGTAACCCATAGCCCCACTAGGATAATAAACAGATCTAAAAAACCAGCGGAATTTCTGGTATTAACAGACATACGCTTATATTAACAATGAATGTCAATTAGTATCAAAATTGCCCACCTCTTCCAATTGGTTCACCAGCTGTGCTGCAGTCATCATTTCATTTGACGGTACCATCTCCACCACATTTGAATACGACGGACATTCAATCCCAGACCAATCACAAACTTCTGAAACAATAATTTAACATATTATTACTAACAAATAGATCTTTGAACTAGAAACAGTCCTGACACCATAATCACTACGTTAACGGTGTTTTGGGATATTTACCCCGTTATAGCTCCACACATAATTCATAATATACATTAATGATGTTCTTTCTTTATGGAATTTTTCATGAATTAGTGATATCACTGATAAAATAATAATTACTAACTCTCTTGTTGCTATATATCACCTCTCTTCATTGGGACATCTATGTTATTGTAAACAGTACCATCAAACACAGCAAAGTGTTGGCTGGCCTGTTTGCTCTGCATTCAGATTATTTTGAGTTCACTCTCCAGCCACTAGGTGGACAAGCCCTTCACGGTTTTAATTAGTGCACCCAGTCAAACTGAAGGATAACACTTTAATGCACACCATAACCAATTTTACAGCCTTCCAAACTCAAAAAATTTGTTAACACTCTCATGTCTGACACATTTAATATAACATCCCGCATGTTCTGTGGATTGCACGATATCATCACATAACACAACCAATTTAATGCCTCCAGTTTATTGACCTTGTGGAAAAGAGCCCAGTTCCAAACTGCAAATTTCTATAAGTATGCTTCAGTATTCTTGGCAGTATAATGATGGTTTGCAGAGGGGATATTCAGCGCTACATCGATTCAAAATCATTGTGTGGGCTGTGTGAATTAGAATCACAATGCAAGAGAAATAAAAGACACATAGAATAATCTGCACTACATTCAACCTGTCGCAAACCAAGAACTTCTGAATCTGAAACAGCACATCCTTAGTTGACATAAAAATTCGGTACTATAACTACAACTACAACAACAATGATGATGATAATTATAACAACAAAGACAGTGACACTGGCAATGATGACAGTGATAACAAAGACAATCTGTAACATATTTTCCGACTACACAATATTCCGCAGTACCAAGACCACATCATGTGACCACCTACACATGGTAGCATGCTCACTCAGGAACTGCACTCCATCGACTATGGGATTATAAATTTTTCATTAGCTAAACATGGCACTTAAATGCCACATTTGTAAGACTGGGAGATTATAAGAGCAAAGTAGGCCTTAAATGTTGCATATAAATTCTCGCTCTATTGACAGGAGGTCCCAAAACTCCACTAGAAAATGTTAAGTATTTAAAAAAAAATACATAAAAAACATTGATAACTTACAAAATCCTAGAAATTTCTCTCTCCATATGACGATGTAAGAATATGAATCTCAGTTAAATGTGTCAAGTTAGTAATAAATAATTGCTTCTGTTGTCCGTTCTGAAAATTATGGCCACTACACTCAGGTTATACCACAATGAAAATCAAATTCTGTTACACAAATGGACAAGGATATCAAACAATGGGATGCTTTTGTAGGAATGAATGAACTTCAACCTCAAAGGTAAGAGGCATTAGAGTTATGTTTATTAGAATCCTTTCACACATTTTTGCAGAAATTGCAATTTCTGCTGTACCCATATGGTATTGGAAAAAACTGAACTGAGAATTATAGACTATAATTACAAATAAATAACAAGGTCTTAATTTCTTGGATAAATGAGATGTGATTCTATTTAAGGTGCACACTTTTTAACCACAATGAATAGCGAACCAGAACACTCAAACATGACATCTTTAGTCTTAGTAGTATCCATCTCCTGTGCGTAACTCAAATATTTAAATGAGACCAACTGAATGCACTCATAGTACATATATATATATATATATATACACATATTATATCATATTATATATGCACCAATTTAATAATTTCTCCCTTGTGTTCTTGTATAAAGCAGGTTGTTTTGCCTGGACATTTATAATCTTAATATTGTAATACATATAAAATATATAGTATGAAATATTATGAAATGTGCATTTCGTTGGGTTTATTTAAATAAATAATGACAGCATTGGGTTTATACACAATCCATGAAATACAACAGCATTTCTGTTACTATAAATTATTTCATCTGCATTAACCCAGAGGAATACCAGATCGGTTTGTCAAACCTAAAATGCTCACATATTCTTAAAGTTATTACAAACTACCCACAACAGAACCAAATTATTATTTTAAACTCCACCTGGTGACATTTTAGGGTTACCAACAGCTGCAAACATCATCCCAACGTGATAAGTTTGTGCCAATGTTAAAGTATAAGAATGGGTCAACCCCTTTAACAGTGCCCAGGTGGATGACTGCCTGCCCTTGCAGCCACATTTAGATGGCAGCAAGTCTCTTCTGTAGCAGCATTATCTATGCTTTCCCTGGTAAAAGAAAAACAGAGAGGTGCATGAGGATGTGATGTGTTGCTAACAACATAATACCAGGAACCCATGGACAAAGAATGTCAAAGAGCTGCAGCACGCTGCTTGGAGAGAATGAATTACCACATCCTGAAAAAGAGGCTCGTTCACAATAAGTGATATACTGAACAGTACGTAAGCAATATATCTGAAAATTCACAGATTCAATTGCTTAGTCATAACTGCTTACAATACAGAGCAATCACGAATATCAAGATAAAATTTTAGGATATAATAAAGTAGAACTACCATTCCTAATACACTAAGAGCAAGCTGAAAACTACATTTCGATTGACATCATCATAAAAGAGACACTACTGTTCATATAAGCATCTGCCCTTTTGTCACAACACTTTCACTTCTAAACTAATTATGTCAGAAACAATCCCTCATTTCATGCTGCACCACTTTCCTAGATTCTCTGGAATCCAAAACCCCTAAACACTAAATAAGACCTCAAACTCTATTTACAGTTACAAATGTTCATGGGTCACTCACTTCCACATCTTGCTCCAAAGAGCTCACACCTACATCAACACTTACTGAGAAAACAAAGCTGTGTGTAATATGCAAGAAACTCTGGGTCAAACTTACAACTGACAATTTTCTCCACTTTCTCCAATTCGTACAGAAAGCCCAGTGGGAATTATGCACATTGTTCAGTAGACATCCTCCAGCAATATTTATTACTCTGACACTAACATCCAAAACAACAATAAATAGTGGATAGACCACTACAACAACCAAACCAATTGAGATGCTCATACCAGTGACACATCACATTCTATTCCATTGCAGAAGGAACTGCAGGTACCTCAGCTTTCATCTCTCATCAAGCCAGCAGCACTTCCCTTCAATACGCCTACCTTCTTCAACACCAATATTGTCATCAACAATAATAATAAATTATAGCTCTTAACCATTGCTATGTCTTGTTTTGTAATATTTAAAACTGTCTTTGTGTCCATTAGTTGGATGATTGGTCGATATGTCTTTGTTATTCTTTTTATTCACATGGTATGTATTCATAAATGTTGTTTTTAATAGTTACACGTGTTACCTGTATTTTTAACTATCTGTATATTTATCATTTTTATGCAGTGTTACTGTTTTACTGATGTAAATTGTATTATACTGCATTCTTTTACTCTTGCATCATGTCTGTTATATTTGTTGTGTCATTCATGCTTGTGTTATGTTTTGATTTTGACCCTTTTCATATTCAACTGTCAGTTGACAGATGATGGATTTGTAAAATATGTGTGTGTGTGTGTGTATGCTGCTTCAGTTATCCACAGAAGTGGCAACTGCTAGGCACAAAGTTTGGTATGAATACTGGATGTGCAAGGCATTTTCACAGTATGTGAAAAACTCATTTCTGATGGCATTCTGAGATGCACAGGGCATAATGGTTCTTCTATTCATGGACCACAGGCCAACAATGATGACATATGGCCACTGTATAGCACTGTGACATCTAACAAATGTACTCTGAATGAAACAGATGCCAAATCCTAATTTCTTCTCAACAGGAATCCAAAAGTTTATCTCTAGGACAACTTTCTCACTCACTGTGACAGTTATGTGGAGAAAATAAGGGTTTATTACACCTCATTCTGTTTGACATCCATGCTGAAGAAATGGACATAAGAGTAACAGATCTCTTGATGCTACTTACAGAACAAAACTCAACTGTAATGATCAAATAACTTACTGAATCATTAGCTTCTATTCATAAAACTAACTCCTGCATACTTCTAAGATAAACTAGTGAGACATAACATAATAATTTTGTATAAAGTCATATGTGTAATCATTCACATATAAAAATGTTTTGTGTATAATTTGTCATTACGTTTAATTCACCTCCATACAAAACTTCACCTTTCCCCAACTGGTGACTGCCCTTTAGCCAAATATTGACTCCATTTAAGAACACAATTACTGCAACTTTAACACAATTATAGTTTGCAACAGTTGAGGTTCACACAGCAATATTGGTGAACCCTCAATCTTCTGGGCTATTAGGCCATGTTCACTGGTAAATTATACCAATATTTCAAAAGACTGTAGTGCCTCAATCTTCAGGGTCAAAACATAGTAACAGCAGACCACATGACCCTTTAGATGGTGGCAGTACAGTCCTCCAGAATGCAAGTAAGTATTTACCAGTCAATAGTGCAATATCTCAAATGACTTTATCTTCATATTTATAGGAAATGAAACACAAAAACTTGAATATTAACTAATACAGCTGTTTTCTTTGTTTATCATTCAACAGGCCTTTATGCACCAATATAATATGCTGCTTCATGTTTCCTTTCAATTTTGATTTCTTTGGACAATATGGACATTGGAACTGAGGCTCCTTGCCACATTCATGTCTCATATGCTGTCGCAAACTCTTCTGATGTATATAATTTCTTCCACAGTTTGGGCACTTGAACTTCTTATTCTCCAAGTTCTTATCAAAAGGCAACATTCCAACTCCAGTGACTGCACCTTCAGAGACCTGTTGGCAGGGGGAAAAAATCAATAACAAGACTTTAAAACATCACAAATTATAATACTCATTTATCAACAGTATCAAAATATTCTCACCTCTTCCAGCTGGCCCAAAAAGCTTGCTGCTGACATGGTTTCACTAACAAATCCCAACTCTGCAATGTTCATGGATGAGGACAGTGGGTGGTCATAACTAGAAGATGACTCAAGAACTGCTGAAACAATCATTAATGAAAAGGCTTTAACCATGTGAGCTAATAATGTAATAACCATAAAGCAAATATTCTAGAAGAAATTACATATAATATTCTATTTCATTCACTGGCATATATATCCCAGTGTTAATTAACTTATGGGTCAGAGTACTTCAACAGAACATAACAGTATCTCAGTTGAAACACACATTCTAAACCAGTACCTTCAAACAAGTCGATGTTCTTTATATTCCTCAATCACCATCATCCTTTTAATGATAGGTATCTGGGCAAATAGCATTATCATTAAATAAGCAAACAAACAAAATATAAAGATCAAGGTTACTGTCTTCTGGGATATCTTGACATGCAGTCTGGCACACAGGTAGCAGTGTCTTCCAGTAAACAGATGCCTCCATTTTGAAGACAAAAAACTCAGCTCAGCCCTAAAAAATGGTATGTAATGTAGGTAAGAAAGGGTTGGGACTGGCAATATGAGCAAACCAATGGGAACAACATGTGAAAGGAGAATGGGAACATAAGTGAATCGATGGGAACTACATGTGAAGTGGGACTATTTTCTCACTGACAAAAACAAGTGAGAAGATCATCTGCATTCATCACTGTGAGGATGTCACACCTCTGAATTTAATAGAGATAACTGAAGTCCAATTTCAATGTAATAAGGATATTACACGGTTTTTTATTTCCACATAAAGAACACATTTTATTGCCAAAATTCAAATTATCTTTAGTAAACCGAAAATTATACGCTTTGTTTGCAGCACAATTTTCTGTAAGTGCAGTATTTAGTTCAGCAACATAAACATCAATAAAAGCTTTAGTCTGATACTCTTTACAAAACATAATATTGGAAGTAACTGTCTGGGCCTAATTCCTATCCTAACACAATGAAACCATAGCCATGTCTGTACTGTAACCAATAACACTTCCTTGAACACACACATTAGAAATGTGATGTTTCAGTCTAAACCAGCAACTTATAAACTGATAAACAGAACTGCATTAGGATATCCCCAGGTAACATTGCCTTAACCCACAAGAAACTTTCAATGAAATTACAAAACTGGAGGTTCTTTCTTTATGCAACCAATCACTGACAGCCTTAACACACTGCTGCCAGAAACCATATATCATAGCCAGGAACCATAATACTACATTTTGAAGCAGTCTAAGTTGTATTTTGTGACAAATGGTCAGGCTACAGCAACTGTGAACTTTCATTAGTCTGGGAAGTGCATTACATATCAAACAACATTCTTAAAACAAATGAATTTCAATTCTTAATGATAGTAAGAGTTAAGGCTATGTCTTCCATGTCATACCACCAAACAGTTTTGAAAGTTGTTACAAATGTTGCAGAGAGGCCTGCTGCCTCCATGTTCAGGGTATATCTCACTTCAACTATATGATGGAGGCAAAGCGATACTCCAAAATATTGGTAACCACATGTGAAACTACAAAGCATTATGCCGTAAGATCACAATCTTAAAACACACATCCTAAGGAATGTATGTTACAGACGTCATACAAGAGCATTATTTATGAAACTTGACACTGTTACTGAATGTTAAAACTGCTGATCTGTAGGGAACAAGAAAACCATAAGTATATTAACATAAATGACTACTGAGATGTGATGCCATCTTCAGGACAAACAATACAGGAACAGCAGTTTTCTCTAATACATCACTACTTACTTACTTACTTACTTACTTACTTACTTACTTACTTACTCCATGGTGCAGAATCCTTCTTGAGAAGCTAACTGGTTTGCAGCTAGTCAAGAAATTTCCCGCATTTCACGGAACCCTTAGGTTCATTACCGCACTCACAAGTATCCGCCACCTATCTCTATCCTGGGCCAGCCCAATCCAGTCCTTACCCACATCCCACCTCCTGGAGAGCCATCCTAATATTATCCACCCATCTATGCCTTGGTCTCCCCAGTGGTCTCCTTCCCTCTGGTTTCCTCAGCAAGAGCCTATACACCCCCCTCTCCTCACCCATACATGCCACATGCCCAGCCCATCTCATTCTTCTTAATACATCAGTACACGTGTATCAAACTGCACAGCATCACATCACAGAAGGCTATAAGTCTGATACCGTATTCACCACCATGTGAATCTAGAATCACATAAAGTATACTGAGTGGGTTTAGACTTTCAATCCATTCTCATGCACACACACACACACACACACACACACACACACACACACACACACACAAAAAAAAAACTTAGTTCCACTGTTATACCTTCCTTCTATTCATACAGTTACTTACATGCCACATGTGAACTTCTCTTCTCTGTTTTATCCTTCTTATAGCTAGAGTTTCTCACTTTGGTGTGGGACTCCACTGGCATGTTTTGTACAAAAGATTTTCACAATCAAGAACACTGAAAGTGGTTTAGAAGAATACAGATATCCAAATTCCTTCAGTCTTCATGACCAGTGTGTAATGCAATACTCTGGATTTCAGGGTTGTTACATCACATCACAACCTGAAGCTCTTTCAGTGTTATGTCATAAATTTTAGTCATCAACCTCAGGGACAAACCTTAAGATGTCAGCAACAATATGACCCAAAATATTGGAACAACTTCAGTGTACGACAGGGGCAAACCCCAAGAGCTCAAGGTACACCTTCCAGAAATGTGTTATCATTACAGAAACTCAGTACATGTTTTACATTGCTTTATTGGCTCCTGGTAAAATAAAGCAATTCCCATAATGATGAAAAAAAAATGGTGCTCTACATGGAGTTTAGATGTACAGAAAAGTACAACCCTTATTGTATGTAACATGGGCACTGAAACATGGGTTCCTTGCACATTCTAGTTTCATGTGATGCCACAAACTTCTTCAGTGTAAGTAACATCTTATACAGCCCAGTAACAACACAGAACAACTTCAATATCCGTGACCATGATTGTCAGATTGATTTTTGTTTGAAAAATTCCCATGAACAAATAATACATGTTGTTTCAAGTTTTCTTTCAGTTTAGATCTCTTTGGGCAGTGTGGGCACTGAAACATGGGTTCCTTGCCGCATTCTAGTTTCATGTGCCGCCACAAACTTCTTCGGTGTAAGTAACATCTTCCACAGTCCGGACACTTAAATGACTTGTTGTCAGATTTCTGAGGATGATCATAGAACTGAGTCTCATCTACTGTGACAAAATTTGGAGACATCTGTCAACAGAAAAAATACATTTATTGTAAACCAGACAAATGTTATACCATCATGATGAACTGCACACCACTGGTACCATAGAAATGACCCTGGAGCAACCTCAGAGATCAGACTCCATAAAACTCATGTTACTATACTCCACAACTGAAACCCTGACACACCAGCCAATCAGGTTACTATAGGAGAGAAAATTCTCCAGAATATACAGACTGCAACACGCACAGGCAATACCAGCTTATGAATGAAACCATAATAGAATCAAGACAAGTGTTTCACCTGGAACTTAGAAGAGTTACTGAAAAGATCTATCTTCATAAGCTCCATTGGTTGTTGAATTTATAATCTTCTCTTTTAGACACTTCATAGTGTTACTGGTTGATACAGGAGTTTTGGAGGAACACAAAGTTGCCATATTCAGGCTTGAAGGAATCGGTTCAAGCAGAAAATGAAGTGATTAAGGTAATGATGTAGTTTTATTATATACTAGTAAATGAGTCACAAAGAATACGGACAATCAGAACCAGAGGAAGTGGGGATGGCATAGAAACCAGTGTGGGAAAATGGAAATGGCACAACAGGAAGCTGAAGTAAGCAGGATGCAGAAGAATTGCTTCTTCCAGTGCCACAGAAATGGAAAATATGACTAAGATAGAGAGGGGACAAATGCATGTATGAGGGTAAAGACAAGACAGTGTCACTTTGGGGGTGGGGTGGGGACATGAGCCTAACTTGTACTTGGAGAAAACTTTCTGTTTACTTGAGAACGGCATTCCTCTGGGTTATTACGCAGCAAGTAATTTTTTACCGAGGTTTCGGGACAACCTCTCAGTCCTGATGGGTAATAACCCAGAGATGCACAGTTCTCATCTACTTTGTGACAGAAACCTGATATTCCTGCTTACTTCTCTATAGGCAGTAAATAAGATGCACCCATAAACTGCTTAGAGAGAATTCATCCCACCAGGTCATGGTGTTGGACTCTATCTTCATCTCTACTGTAGCCCACATGACCCAGTTCCTGCACCTTGATTTCTTATTCAGGATACAATAACTACGATCAATGCCAAGTTCCACCACTATGCTGGCTTCTGTGATCGTTCCTCCAAAAAAAGAGCATCAGTCTATACCACTACAAAGTGTCAAAACTCATTCAACTACAGAATGAACAACCTGAACTGTGAAACCCAAAAACTTACGCTACATCAGTTGATAAAAAATTCACTAGACTGGCTTGGAAGATAGCAATACCACAGCAACTACTGGCAGAAAGCTTCACTACTTTCCATTCTCAGTTTTGGTACCGAGTTTGGGAACTTTCGGACATGTTTCTGTATACTGAGTTTGTCATTTCTATTCACAGAAGGTCAAAGCAAATTAATGAAATTAAATTAAACATAATGTCCAAAAAAGGAGTTGTAAAAGGCCATGTAAAGCACAGAAACCTTTAAAATAATAGTCTCACTGAACATAAAGCAGTCCCTGTGATTAATTCAGCACCACGAAATTAATACACAGGAACGTCATATACAGAGTGTCCCAGGAGGAATGTGCCAGACTTCGGGAGAGTGTTCCTTAGGTCAAACTATACCGATATAACCCAAAACACCTATATCCAAAGTTCAATGGTTACGGAGATATTGGCCAG
>Ga0123355_10012228_pt1 | contig 13292 bp, 7 predicted proteins | sample TergutEmb28metaG_3_FD_89872 | JGI IMG/M metagenome (GOLD analysis project Ga0123355, IMG submission 89872) | Embiratermes neotenicus P1 segment gut microbial communities from Petit-Saut dam, French Guiana - Emb289 P1 | ecosystem: Host-associated > Arthropoda: Insects > Digestive system > Gut ... | reverse complement strand
TGGTGTGTACAGACTGATGGTGTGTACAGACTGATGGTGTGTACAGACTGATGGTGTGTACAGACTGATGGTGTGTACAGACTGATGGTGTGAACAGACTTATAGTGTGTACAGACTGATGGTATGTACAGACTGGTGGTGAGTACAGACTGATGGTGCGTACAGACTGATGGTGTGTACAGATTGATGGTGTGTACAGACTGATGGTGTGTACAGACTGATGGTGTGTACAGACTGATGGTTTGTACAGATTGATGGTGTGCACAGACTGATGGTGTGTAAGACTGATGGTGTGTACAGACTGATGGTGTGTACAGACTGATGGTGTGTACAGACTGATGGTGTGTACAGACTGATGTTATGTACAGACTGATGGTGTGTACAGACCGATGGTGTGTACAGATTGATGGTGTGTACAGACTGATGGTGTGTACATACTGATGGTGTGTACAGACTGATGGTGTGTACAGACTGATGGTGTGTACAGACTGATGGTGTGTAAGACTGATGGTGTGTACAGACTGATGGTGTGTACAGATGGATGGTGTGTACAGACTGATGGTGTGTACAGACTGATGGTGTGTACAGACTGATGGTGTGTACAGACTGATTGTGTGTACAGATTGATGGTGTGTACAGATTGATGGTGTGTACAGACTGATGGTGTGTACAGACTGATGGTGTGTACGGATTTTCTTCATTGTGTGTCCTATATGGATGCTGACAGGGGCGGAAACCCCCTCCACTGCTCCACTTATTTACATGTTCAGTACGAAAATAAGTCACAGTTCGTGTTTAAACAGATTATCTGCATTTTGAAATTTTGTAATAAAATAGATTTTAGAGTGTATTAGTTCAAGTAAGCAATTTAGTCACGTAAAAATAATTATTCGATTTGAGATATCAATTTTTCTGCAACTTACGTGGCATGGTCCCATATTCGTATGACAGTTCTGACTGGGAATAAGTTATTGATTTATTGAAGTGGAACCATCCATCAATCACTCCATATATTCCCACCTAAGTTAGAAGAGACATTATGCTAAGTGTGAGCTCTGAAGTTGCTTGTCTTCATATTTCGTATTCTTATTGTTCACGAGCCTGAGAAAGTTGGTATAAGTCGCACCAAAATTTAAAAAAAAAATTGTAATTTCTTTCTTGATTTTGTGTGATTTGCTACAGTGATACCGAATTCCTAATATGAAGATTATGGGGTTTGCTATGTTTTGTATAAATCGCCTGTATTGGGCAAGGAGAGGTAAGAATTTCTTATGTTTATTGGACCGTGCATCATCTTGATAGTTGAATAAAGATGTCACTTGCTTTATTATTTCATTATTTAACGCTCAACATGTTTCGGATGTTAATACATCCATCCTCATGAGCTTGCGACTTATTTGTCGAGCTATTTCGTAGGTTGTATTTCTCTGTAAGGATAGAGGTTATTCCATTGGCGTGCTTATTTAGTGACGAGTGTTTAGTCGTGACGTGTGTGGTTGTTTTAGAAATCGTGTTTCTGCAAATATTGGCTGATGCGGTGTCTTATGGTTATTGAGTTTTCTTTGCGTGTAGTATGTTTTTGATAATGTTTCCCTTCTATGCTTTCAGAGCAATACAACCCACGAAATGACTCAACAAATAAGTCGCAAGCTCCTAAGGATGGATGTATTAACATCCGAAACATGTTGAGCATTAAAAAAAGAAATAATAAAGCAAGTGACATCAAGTTGATCTCTCTTTATTCAACTAGTAAGAATTTCTCTTCACATTAGCTGTTTGCTTAACGCCCACATGTTAGCTACAAATGTCAGTTATTCATTTGTCACTTTGCAGCTGGACAGATATAGATAGAATCTAATAACGGTGGTTAGTGGAAGTACAACGAGGCTTCAGTTCCGTGCCTCGCCCCTTTATTATTCGAATTTAACACGTAAGTACTGATGGAACACTACACGTAACAACGAAAAGTTTATTTCTTAAGTTCAGTTACGTTTTAGAAGCCAAAGTTAGTACTTTATGGACGCTGGCTTTTGTTTGCTAATGCTCTATAGTCGTAGTTCAGGACGTAACTTGTGAAAAATTTTCATAGCATGGTTATAACTTTACACCCTCATTACCTCGAAATAATTGTCATGTTCCGGCCACTTAATATGTTCTCCTATAAAAAACATTTTCCGCGGAGATTAAATAGTGTAACAATTTTAAGAAGATTTATAATAAGGGATGTGAATTTTTTGAAAGGTGAATTACGAAATATATCCGACGCAAGGGAGTTATTATTTGTAGAAATTTTATTTTTGCTGCGTGATTTTCTTCATTAAGAAAAGAAAACCACACTTTCTTCCGCAAGTTTCACTTTCCCACTTTCATATTTGTTATTGTAGTCTTCTTCTCGTGCCCATAAATGCTTACTCTGCCTACTGACGCATATATTGTATCTGCTGTCGCCTACAGCCACATGCTATCTCCTTTCTGTGTATACAGTAGCCAGTATCACCTTCGCTGTTGCCAACAGAAACACGTTGTCTCCTTTGTCTGCCTACAGTGGACAGTATCACCTCTCCTGTTGCATACAGCTATATCACTTCTCCTTTCTCTGCCTACAGTGGCCAGTATCATCTCTACAATTGCCCACAGCTACATGTCTTCTCCTTTCTCTGTCTATATTGGCCAATATCACCTCTATTGTTGCCCACAGCTAAATGTCTTCTCTTTTCCCTGCCTACAGTGGTCAGTATCACCTCTACTGTTGCCTACAGCTACATACTATCTCCTTTCTCTGCCTACAGTGGTCAGAATTGTTCCTACCGTTGCCTACAACTACATGCCCTCTCCTGTCTGTGCCTACAGTGGCCAGTATCACCTCTACTGTTGTCTACAACTACATGCCTTCTCCTTTCTCTGCCTACAGTGGCCAGTATCAGCTCTATTGTTGCCTAAAACTACATGCCTTCTCCTTTCTCTGCCTGCACTGGCCAGTATCACCTCTACTGTTGTCTACAACTAAATGCCTTCTCCTTTCTCTGCCTATAGTGGCCAGTATCACCTCTACTGTCGCCTACAACTAGATGCCTACTCCTTTCTCTGCCTATAGTTTTTAATATCACCTGTACTGTTGCCTACAACTACATGCCTTCTCCTTTCTCTGCCTATAGTTGCCAGTATCACCTCTACTGTCGCCTACAACTAGATGCCTACTCCTTTCTCTGCCTATAGTTTTTAATATCACCTGTACTGTTGCCTACAACTTCATGCCTTCTCCTTTCTCTGCCTGCACTGGCCAGTATCGCCTCTACAGTTGCCTACAACTGCATGCCTTCTCCTTTCTCTGCCTATAGTTTCTAGTATCACCTGTATTGTTGCCTACAACTACTTGCTCTCTCCTTTCTCTGCCAACAGTGGCCAGTATCACCTCTAATGCTGCCTACAACTACATTCCTTCTCCTTTCTCTGCCTACAGTGGCCAGTATCACCTTTACTGTTGCCTACAAGTAGCCATTATCATCTCTACCGTTGCCTACAGCTACATGCCTTCTCCTTTCTCTGCCTACAGTAGCCAGTATCACCTCTACCGTTGCCTACAGCTACATGCCTTCTCCTTTCACTGCTTACAGTAGCCAGTACCACCTTCGCTGTTGCCTACAGCTACATGCCTTCTCCTTTCTCTGCCTACAGTAGCCAGTATCATCTGTACCGTTGCCTACAGCTACATGCCTTCTCCGTTCTCTGCTTACTGTGGCCAGTATCAACTCTACTGTTGCCTACAACTACATGCCCTCTCCTTTCTCTGCCTAAAGTGACCAGTATCACCTCTACTTTTGCCTACAACTACCTGCCCTCTACTTTCTCTGCCTACAGTGACCAATATCACCTCTACCGTTGCCTACAACTACGTGTCTTCTCCTTTCTCTGCATACAGTGGTCAGTATCATCTCTACCGTTGCCTACAGCTACATGCCTTGTCATTTCCTTTCCTACAGTGGCCAGTTTCATCTCTACCGTAGCATACAACTACATGCCTTCTCACTTCTCTGCCTACAGTGGCCAGTATCACCTCTCCTGTTGCCTACTACTGCATGCTTTCTCTTTTCTCTGCCTACAGTGGCCAGTATCACCTCTGCTGTTGCCTACAACTGCATGCATTCTCTTTTCTGTGCCTACAGTGGCCAGTAGCGCCTCTATTGTTGCCTACAGCTACGTGCCTTCTCCTCCCACTCTCCACAGTGCCATTATCACCTCAACCGTTGCCTGAAGCTACATCTCTTCTTTCTCTGCCTACAGTGGCCAGTAACACCTCTATAGTTGCCTACAGCTACGTGTCTTCTCCTCCCACTGTCCACAGTGGCTAGTGTCACCTCTACTGTTGCCTATATCTACATGCCTCCTCCTTTCTCTTCCTACAGTGGCCAGTATCAGCTCTAAAATTGCCTGTATCTACATGGCTTCTCCTTTCTCTGCCGACAGTGGCCAGTATCATCTCTACCGTTTTCCACAGCTACATGCCTTCTCCTCCCCCGTCCGCAGTGGTCAGCATCACCTCTACTGTTGCCTACAGCTACGTGTCTTCTTTCCCACTACTTGCAGCCACCGATATCAGTTTTCCGTTAAATAAAGCCACATGCCACCTCCTTTTCGAACGTCCGGTATCGCTGCATTCCATTGCCGACAGCTGCATGTATTATTCTTTTACCGTGCCTGGCTATAAAGTAAAGTATTTTAGCTGGACAGCATTTTTCTCTCCTTGAAATCGAAAAATAACATAAAAGAATTCAGTCATACATTTAACAATGCAGGTTATTATTATCAATGCAGTATTTGCTTTTAACAGAATTTCCATTCGCAGAATTAGAGCGTCTTTTTTATGCAGTTGAAGTTCACGGGAAAGCCAATCGATAATTTCTTCGTACACAGAAAGAATGGCTTGAATATATTTGTATGAAGATTCAGGAAATGTTCCCTTCTACATTCTTGCTCCGATGTCGCTTTTGAATACATGCATTATTTATATTTCTAAAACCCTTCGACAAGAACCTGAAAAGAATGTAATAAAATAATGTGTACATAATGCAAAATTCCGTGTGCTGCTACATTATGGATTGATTCCTCTATTATTCAACAGCACTTTTTCAACTGCATGAATTATATTGTATCAAAAGGGAGGGTGACCGAGAGTGATGGATTGGGAAGAATTTGGGAAAAAATATTTTAGCCTGTGTTAGAACATTATCATGAAAAGCTTCAGTTTATCCGATCTTCGGTTCGGGAATCGAAACAGACGTCTCTTGAATACGAATGCCCTTAAGTCGCACTACCTTATTTTTTTATTTTTATCATTTCACCGTGCATTCTGTAGATTATTTAATTACACACACCAACACATGCATATATATATTATTTCAAAAGTATAAAATTTACATTAAAATATTTAAAACGCTCTTACATGTTTCGATCACACGATCATCCTCAGGGAGCATATATTGTTCCTTGCTAAAGTTATAATTTAGAACATTCAGTGAATTACTTCGTTATGTTAACTTGGTGCTGTGGCAGCATGACGTGTTTTTGTGTGTGAGTCGTACGCTGTTTAGAATGAGCCTGGTTATGGTTGTGCGTCGTATGCTGTGCAGCGTGAGACTCACGCTGCACAGCATACGACATGCTGCTACAGCACCAAAATTAACACTACGAAGTAATTCACTGAATATTTTAAATTATAATTTTAGCAAGGGCTCCCTGAGGATGATCCTGTGATCGAAACATGTAGGAGCGTTTTAAGTGTTTTAATGTAAATTTTAGGCTTTTTAAATAAGATATATATATATATATGCATGTGTTGGTATGTGTAATTAAATAACGCACTACCTTAATTTTCGATTTCTTCTAGCACTTTTTCATTTAACCAGCTGTGATATGTGCTTTAAATAAGTAAGTGATTAACTCCATAGAAAAGAAGTCTCCGCGATAAGCCGATAGTCGCTCAGCTACCCAACAATTTTCCTGCTTTCTATAAATCTGTATATTCAACACAAAATTCCACAACTGATCCCTACGCCGAGACAAATTGGAACTTCACTTCACGCCCTTCCCTTTTAATTTTACATTCTCTTTTTTTCGTATTTAAACCAGTTGCATAGTGTCCTAAGTTTTACAGGGATGTATCTTTATTTGTGCTACGTGCTTGCACTACTGACGTATCGCGGGAAGAAATTGTTTATTTAAGCTTAGCTACCCATAACTTGGGAAATATCTGCAGATTGTGACAATTCTGATGCTCTCGTTTTGTTACTGTTCCCGTAATTCTCATTGGCCTTATTATTCCTGAATAATTTCTATGCGCTTTAACGCAATAACTATGTTCTTTTGTTTCTAGCGTGTGATGTTATGTTTAGATGGTCAATTGTTTTTTTGTTCTCTCTGGCTGTGTCATATCCCATGAATATCGCTGCACCTTCTTTGTTGAACTTCAGTCGCAAAGAGGAAAATATTTTTAGTGTAAACAGCTAACTAGATGCAACAATAATTTTGTTATTAATAATTTAAATCAGCTCAATTTGTTTCGGGCGATAATTTCGCCCATCCTCAGGAGCACTAGACTGTGTTTACAGCTTGTGGTATAAGGCACTGACGATGCTGCCTGCTGGTGACCAGGATGAGGTGGAACGTTATTGTTGCACCTAGTTGGCTGTTTATATTATCGTATCAGTGATGCACGGCCACACAAACATCAAATTCGAAAATATTTTTCCTTATTTATCTTCCAAAGAGCGAGATACCTATTTCCTACACTTGCCTCTTAAAGGGCGAGATGTGTCAGATCGTCAGTTGTTTTTTCTGTCTCATTTCACACTTCGAAGAAAAGACATTTCCTCTCAGTTATAAAACCCAATCACATGGAAGTTGTTAGGACTTCATTCATAGTATCTCTTTTTGTGTCAGATTTAAACAGAGTCTGAATTTGTCGACATATTTTAGTCAAAGCTTCAAACATAATATTTTATGAAAATCTGGAATTCACGTTGTTCTACGTGGACAGATACGGACGGACGGAGACACATTACTAAAGACTTAGTAGCTTCACTTCACTTTGAAAATGTGCCTAAGTAAGTGACGTTCAAAGATTTATCTGGCTTCAGCTAGCTTTAATTGTACCAATTCTTTTCAAAGGCTTTTTCTCTGTTTTGTATTAACACATTCAATTTCAGCCGGTTTTACAATCATTAAGCTCGTTTTAACAGCAGTCATTACCCTAACAATTGCAGAGAACTCAGTAGGAAGCTCACACATAATAGCACGATACACGCCATTTACCTATCACGACAATATTTACTCTAAACGTTTGTCATGCTTCTGAAGTGTGGTTAACAACGAGAAGAAACAGAAGGTTGGACAACCCTCGAGTTGGTTGCTTTAAACAACTCATTATTTCAGTATCCTTTTTCTAATGCTTCTTTCCTTCTATGTAGGAAAAAGTATTTTCTCACATAAAAGTTTGTCCGCAACTGACAGATTTTTGCGAAATATGGCGTGTCCTTTACGCCAATAAGCAACATCCGAATGTCATTTTTTGTAATTTCACACATTCACTACTAACAATATAGTAGACTCGAGAACTTGTAAGAAGTATGAGACACTTACTTACTTACTTACTTACTTACTTACTTACTTACTTACTTACTTACTTACTTACTTACTGCATTGAGTAGAGTTCTTCTCGAGAAGCTAACCAGGTCTCAGCTAGTCAAGAAACTCCCTACATTTTATGGAACCTGCAGTTCTTTACCTCATTCACAAGCGCCCGCCATTGTTCCCATACTGAGCCAGATCAATCCAGTCTATGCCCTCCGAAGCCACTTCCTGAAGATCCATCTTAATATTTTCCTCCATCTACTCCTGAGTCTTCCAAGTGATCTCTTTCCCTCAGGTTTCCTCACCAAAACCCTGTATACAACTCTCCTCTCCCCATAAGTGCTACATGTTCCACCCGTCTCATTCTTCTCAATTTGGTCACCCAAATAATATTTGATGAGAAGTACAGATCATTAAGTTCCTCGTCATGTAGCGGATTATGCGACACTAGTGACATATAATTGGTGTCCTGAAATGAAGTACGCAGAAGATCTCTAAAATGCAACTTTATTAAGGTAACTTCTTTACAAAGTAAAGAATAAAATGACAATAGTGCCAACATTTTCTTCCGCTTTTTGTTCGATAGCAATAACCAACAAACACTGGAGCTAGGCCAGGAAGGTTTTATAGACCATAAATGTGTCTATCCATTACGTTCGACCTCTTTCTTTTGCATGGAGAACTATAAAGATGGCGATGATACTTGAGGTTATATCCGACATATTGACTTTTCAGAGAACCTGTGTACTGAAATATTCACAAAACAAAATAAATATGAAATATGAATTACTAGTAAATATGTGTCGATCCCAGTGGCTGCGCAGTCTAAGGCATGTGTCTGCGGCCCCTCGCTTGCTGGGATTTTGGGTTCGAATCCGGGCGAGTGCGTGAATTTTTGTCTCTAGTGAGTATCTTTTTTGTCAGGTAGATGTCTGTGCGACGGACTGATTACTCGTCCAGAGGAGTCATACTGAATGTGGTGTAATAATATAGACAGCCAAATAGATGCAACAATAAAAATTTTATTAATAATATACCACAAGCTGTAAACACAGTCTAGTGTTCCTGAGGATGGGCGAAATTATCGCCCGAAACATGTCGAGCTGATTGAAATTATTAATAAAATTGTTATTGTTGCATCTAGCTGGCTGCTTATATTATTGTATCAGTGATGCACGGTCACACAAACATCAAATTGAATGTGGTGTGTCTGAGTGTGATCGTGAAAACTCGAAAAGAGGACCATTACCCGAAAAGGGGCCGAAGAGCCATAGGGGAAAAAAAATATTTAGGATTTCTAATACGTGCTGCATGAACTGGACAGGGAGGTCTTCTCGTAACTGCGTTTCCTTATCGTAAGTGAACCAGTAATTTCGTAGAGATTTATATCACTGTCCTTCGCCATCCACACTTAAAAGTGCCTAATTTGTGACAGACTTTATTTCGCCATCAGTGCGCAATGTGAGGAAGCGTGTTTAACAAACTTGACGGCTGCGTACAGGTGGATCCATAACGAAGATCTTATATCGGAGATATACAACATACGTCTAGTGTTATCGCATTGAAAAATTTCGTACCACGGAATAAGCCACGTCACAAAGCGGAGTAAGTTTACCTCACATTTCTATTTAGTGTCACCAGCCAATGTTGAGGTTCACATTCCTGTATTTCTACACAGAAGCAGGCGGCAGCTGATTTTCAGCTACTGGGAATAACAAGGACATAACAGTTCGAAAATTTCCTGTGTGCATGTTTTTCGGGGGTTTTCTACTCTCAGTATTTCAATGGATTGGAGCCACTTCTCCCTCCTTTGTATTTAAAAATTCTTTACATATAACGTCATTGTAGTCTCTTAATGATCACGATAATCATCATGATGATTATGATCATCAGGCATATTGCAAAGTGCGTATACTTCTAAGCCTAATGTTATGGTAAACCAGTTCCGTGCTTTTTCTGTTCCTAACTGAAACGTGGTTGGTCTACGGCCGCTCGCCTGCTGAGATTGTGGGTTCGAATCCTACCGGGGACATGGATGTTTGTCTGTAGTGAGTGTTGTGTGTTGTAAGGTAGAGGTCTCTTCGACGAGCTGATCACTCGTCCAGGGAAGTCCTATCGACTGTGATGCGTCTTTGTGTGTGATCTAAAAACCTCGTGAATGAGGAGGCTGTAGCACCAAAACAAACAAACAAACAAACTGAATTGTGAAATTACCTACAGGCCGCCAATTAAGGTAGCTGAGACTAATCACCCTTGTCATCGTCATAAATACCATTCCACGTATTTTTACCATCGGACCTGACGTCATATACCGCACAACTTATACAAAAGCCACCCACTATTGGTATTACGAATGATGTATTTTACCAGCACGCACAAGTATTTCCATTCTTTCTTAATTTACTTCCTTCTTCATGTCCGCAAGATAAAAGCTCACAAGCTCGTGTTTGTCCCACTTTTCGTCGCTGTTCTCTCTCTCTCTCTCTCTCTCTCTCACTCACTCTCTCGCTTGCTCTCGTAACGATTTTGTGTCGGCTGAGCCGACTGAGCTGAAGCAAGCCAAGAGTCATGACGTCACAGTTGGCACCCCGGGCCGTGCTCGGTGGATTGAACAGTTCTCTTCAGTTATTATGAATCTTAAGTTATTCTATTTTTATTGATATAAACTGACAGCTATTGACAGTAAATCAGTGTACTTTGGGATACAAACATCTTTTGGCACACGTGGGACGAAGTACACCGTCCGTATTGTTTATTTTGCCTACGGCTTTTCTTGTTACCGGAAATATAACCAATTCGACATTTCACAAAGGCATACTGCCTTAGTATGCGTTTGATGTTACAGCACTTGTTGCGAAACCAAAATATCGATTAGGCTCGATTTTACAACTTACGGATTGAAGATCTTCTAAAATCTTACATTCCTACAGCAAATGCCAGTACTGTGTCGATTTGAGCCTCATATTCAGTGGGTGCCGAGGCTCTTTTCCTGTGGATAATTCGACCAGGGATTGAGGCTGACCACATTTCCTTATCTAGTGTCAAGGCTAAGAATGAGTGGATCTGTATCTCCACTCCCCCTATATGCCTTCATGAAGTATATAGGCACAATATTACATTTACCTTTTTATTGAATTATTTTTGGTTCTGAGTTATTTCGGCCGGTACAGTTTTTAAATATGGTGCTGGAGGAGGATCGAGACAGTTCGACCGTTCGTATGACAAATGAAGATGCATTACAAAGACCCAAGGAGGAGAGGAATATCCTGCATACAACACAACGACGGAATGACTACTGCATGGTCACAACCTGCGTAGGGACTACCTCCCAAAACACGTTACTGAAACCAAGAAATGTGATTTCTGTGTGAAATTATTTTGTAGCAAATTGTGGCTGTGTGTGTGAAAGAAGAATACTGTACAGCACCAGCAAAATACACTGTTACAAACCTATTTGTTAAAGCTGCAACATCTTTCGGCCATCCGCCATCATAAAGTGTCAGAGGAATACAAATGGGAAGAGTTTCAGACAATACAATATAAACTAAAGTAAAAGAAAGACAAAAATAAGATAAATTTTAAAATATAAAGTACAGTGCACACCAGCAGTCATGATCTGATTATTCCAGATCTATAACACCTCTATATTACGTCACATTTTGTGTATGTAAGTACAGTATATGTATCATAGAGTATCGGCAGTTCTTATGCAGTCGTCTTAAGACGCGTGTCTAAAAGCGTCAAGTGGCATGTTGCAGTAGAGGCTTGTCTTCTCAAATGGCGATGTTTTCCTGCCAAAAGTTGTTCCCTAATCATGGCGGTCCACCAAAACTTGGATATTTAACAGAAACGTTTTAACGGTGATCTCTTTTGATATTATATAATATTATTGTGTGAAATTAGTTTAATATTGTGCTAACTCCTCCCACGATCATTAAAATCGGCAGACAGATTTGCAATTAATTTCGAAATCCAACATTTGGACAGTGCAATCAGTTCCTTTACTGAGGGAAGACCAGGAAGCTGTCCAAGTAGGTGGAGTTAAAATATGTTAGGATCTGAGACCGTCTTTCTTCTGGGAGGTGTCACCATGTCAGTGAAGGAATTGTGATAGACGTTTCGAAAGAGTCCATGGACGTTTCTACCCTTGAAGATGAGACAAATCTTGTGCCCCGACACTTCAGGCACCAAACACTCATAAATTCCTGAAGAACGGAGACTTTTATGGCAGAGCTGTGAATGTTGTATGCTTTCTTCTGGGTAATTCCTCGGCATCTGAATTTTATATACCGACGTTTCGGAACACTCTGTCTGTTCCATCTTCATAAGCAGTTAGGTATCTACCCGCCTATGAAGATGGAGCAGAGTGTTCCGAAACGTCGGTATATAAAATTCAGACGCCGGGGAATTACCCAGAAGAAAATATACAACATTCAGAACACGGCGAAAGTTTGAAATCAAGAAGAGCTATGAATGCTTAAAATGTCGCGTGTTGATATTCGCATACAAGAAATGAATGAAGAACAGTTTTAAATATAAATGCCACGTGGAGATCTGAACGAGGTGCGATGTCGGTCTAGGAAACAGAAACTGAAGCCATTCCGAACCGAAGCGCATCCTTTCCCACAGTCGTCTGTTTTGTTGTCTTATGCAGCTTTTCAACGATATTTGTTATTTAATGAGGCTAAGTGAGGTTTATTGTGACGTGAGAAAAAGCAAATAACAAAACTCATTACATTAGGGAACAGAAATGAAGGTCCTTTATCAGATAATGAATTAGCAGACAATTTCTGAAGGTGACGAGTAAAGGAAGACAACGAACAGTTGATCCTATGTTCTAAGCACCAGACAGTTCAATTGTGCAATAGAGCGTGGGCTTGTAGCCTTATGGATTCTTAACGTCAGTATTAATCGAAGGTGATTTGTCGGTAAAACGGAAACCTTTTTCGAGACAAACTCAGACTTTTTGATTTCAAAAAATAAGCTTCATATCTGCCTAGAACTATAAAACAGATTTTTTTTTGGATTTATAATCTGTACTCCTCACCAAATATCATTCGGGTGATCAAATCAAGAAGAATCAGATGAGCGGAGCATGTGGCACGCATGAGAGAGAGAGAGAGAGAGAGAAGAGATGCATAGAGGATTTTGGTGGGATAATCTGAGGAAAAGAGACCACTTGGAAGACATAGGTGTAGATGGAAGGATAATATTAAAATTTATCTTAAAGACGTGGGATGGAGAGGAATGGACTGGGTTAATGTGGCTTAGGATAACGACAGGTGACGGGCACTCGTGAATGTAGTAATGAACCTTTCCATAAAATGCGGTGGAATTCTTTATTAGCCGATGACCTGTTAGCTTATCACGAAGAACTCTGCTCCACTGAGTTGAGTAGAGTAGGGCCGTAATAAAGTAATTTGAAGATCATCGACCCTGTTGATAATTACTGTTATCACTGTATTATCATTGTACAGTCACTCACACAACTACACGTTTTCTTGTATTTCTCATCGGAGACAATAAGTGAGACTATTAATACTGCATGTTTACCGACAGGGATGAATGAAGTGACGACTGAACAAAGTAAAGGTTGATACATTCGTTTCCAAGTGATACAGAAGAGTGTTTATATATATATATATATATATATATATATATATATA
>Ga0123355_10012227_pt1 | contig 13292 bp, 8 predicted proteins | sample TergutEmb28metaG_3_FD_89872 | JGI IMG/M metagenome (GOLD analysis project Ga0123355, IMG submission 89872) | Embiratermes neotenicus P1 segment gut microbial communities from Petit-Saut dam, French Guiana - Emb289 P1 | ecosystem: Host-associated > Arthropoda: Insects > Digestive system > Gut ... | reverse complement strand
CACGCCTGGGAAAGTTAATGTAGTACAATTAATGTTTTGTTTTCAAATTAAGCAAATGTATTTTTGTTTTCGGTTAATATATACACGGTGTGATTGATTGTAATGAATGGAAGACAGAGAAACTCCACGAATGCACAAATATGGGGAAAGTAAAATGACTCAAATTATGATGGCAACTGTACGTCACATGACTTCCAGTTCGGGACTTAGAAAATTTTACACCGATGGATTTTTGTTCGACTGAGTGTACCCATGGGAGAGTACTCCAGTCCCATTTGTATAGGAGGTTGGTTGTGCCCCAGATGTTTTGGAGAAGAGGAAAATTACTTTCCCCTTCTGGGTTTGGAACCTCAGATTGTCTACCATGTAGCCTAGTTTCTTTACCAATTCAAACTTAATACATGCTGTTATGCTTTTGTACTCTCTTAATTGGTGCACAACTAAATTAAATGTAAATGTTGTCAAGTGTACATGTAGGTATATAGTCATATCTCCAAGTACGCCTTTTCTAGGGCTCTCTCGTCACCTTGACCTCCAAGTCACATTTTATGTAAGAGTTATGTCTCACATCTTATGGAAGAGCGGTTGAAGAAGCATCAGTAAATCCAGAATTAAGTCTGCTAGTTGGGTCTAGTGATTTTCATTGCACTCAAGATATTCATTTTTGTTACCTTCATATCCTGCTGTGTCCAAAAGTTTTAGCTTCAGGGGTATCATTTGGTCATTTACAGCACAGGCACAGAGGTTTTGATGCAGGGGGTTTTGGCTGATCCTCGGCCCAAAGTTTTGTTTGGCTCCATTCTGCTTTTAGACAGCCTGAATTTAACTAAATATAATTATTTTTAGAATAAGGTGCTTTTGGGCTTTTACACGCCGTGAACTGGTTAAAATTCTCCAATGTTTTGGTACGTCTGGTCCCATCATCTGGGCTCAGGAGCAACAGGACATCTTAAAACATCAGTGAACAGTAACCAGTTATTCCCACACCTGTTTTTACTATGCACTGTAGTGAAAGCCTGAAATTTAATATTATTAATTTTGTCCACATATAATCTTTGTCTCAAACATTAAAGATAGATTGAATTGTGTCAATTTCCAGACAGTAATTTTATATGCTCAATTTAGCAATAGAAGTGAATTTGAAAACATAAACATTAATGTCTTGCTTAGCTTTATTTGCCTATTAGTTTAAAATTTTATGTTGTTTATGGTAGTTCTATCACAATTGCAGGTGAACTAACTTGGGCATTAAAGAAGAGTGGAAATATAGAATCACCACTAACTGCATTCTTTGCAACTGGAAATATTTCAAGCTCATCAGGACTTGGACTTTCACAGGATAAAGGTACTGTCCCCATCTGTTTAAAGCATCAGCTTTTCTGCAATGGAAGTATAATTGAAGTAGCGCCACAAATAACAAAATATTTTTACTTCTAATAGCATTAGCATAGATTGACAACTCTGGGATGAAAAAAAATAGGTATATAAACGATGTGGGAGGCTTGGTTACCCCATATTGTGGCAAATTTTTGTAATACCGCTTACATTGTAGCCCTGAACCTTGCACATTCCTGGCATGTAATGAAGGGTTATGGTAGGTGTCATGATTTCAAAGCTTCCAGTTTACGAATACTTGTCATATTACAATAAATCATCTCTTCATTATTCGTTGTACAGCAAATGAATTGTACTAATGTGTGGTCTGACAATTATCAGTAAATTACCAGATTGGTTCTGTAAACAGAAATCCTGTATGCTGTTAGTCAACTCTGATGCATGTTGTCAGTTTCAGAGACCAGATTTCAATGACCACTTTTCTGACTGTATTCCAGTGGCTCTTTCATGCCTGAAAACATTGCTAGAAATAATTTTTGGAATATGATTATTGTCATCAGTGTTTCTCTGAATGTTTTCAAGTGAATCAAAATTAGGCCTTTTTTAGTTACACTTCTAGCTGCAAGAACATAAAAAAGTATTATGCTATGTGTTTCAACACTGGCACTTGTTTTTTGACCCAAAACGTTTTTTAATGCAGAGGCTGTGTGGAACTGCATTAACATAATATAGATTCACTTGTCCAAAGTTTCAGTAAATGTGCCGCTGTAAAGTGCTTAATTGACAATTGATTATGGAGTCATAAATTTATGATCATCTCCAAGGTATGAGCCTACTGATCTATTCTGCCCATTTAGAATTTCTGTTCATAAGAAACAAAGCTGTAGTGGGTACAATATGTATTTAGGAAGAAGCAGACCAGCATATTTTGTACAGATTTTGTTATTTATGGGGTGTTTCAGAGAAAATTGATAAAGTGATATATTAGCTCATGTAAGGTAGTAGTTTATATTTCACTGGTCTCAAAGAAAAAGTCACAAACTGTGTGCTAGAAAGTTGTGAGAAGATGAACTTATGTAAAACTATAAACACACACACACACACACACATGCTCGTGCGCACGCACACATACGCACGCGCACACATGCACATGCACGCGCACACACTCACCACGCGCACGCGCGCGCATGAGAGAATATATGATTTTTACTAAAATGTCAATTATTATACTCATTCCATGACACCAGTTCTATAGCTGTCATAAACCAAAATTAAATTCGTTTCATAACTTTCAGGGTTGACATATTGCAATAAAATTTATTTAGTGTTTTCAAAAGTTAAGTATGTGGGCTGATGGCTAGACTTTTTGAACTGTGTGCATAGACTGCATAATGAGATTGTTTTCAGAAATGAAATTAATTATTAGAATAACATCCTCTTTACTGTTGGAAGTTCAGTAACATTGGACTGTCTAAAGATGTGATCAGATGTGTGGGTTTTGCTTCAGGTGATGTTTCTTACCTGTTCTTAGGTTTGACTATTTTGGCTGAAAATATCAATCGAATGCGTTACATGTCCCACTTCCGCTCTGTACACAGGGGTGCATTCTTCCAGGAAATGAGAACATCTGAACCACGACAGCTGCTACCTGAAGCCTGGGGTGAGAGTTACTGATATATAATTTAGTCTGGTTGTTACTTCAGAATACCCTGTCTTTTCATTCAGTTTTTAATAGACAAGCAGAAATATACATTTATTATTTAAACAATATTATAGGTATATATATATTATTTACCAAACTATATGATGACCTCTATTTATAATTTTCAGTTTTCAGGGGGGGGGGATCTATGCAGAACATGTTTAACTCTGTGCTTGACCAGCCCCAATTTTTAGTTGATGAATTAGGAGGAAATTCTTGTCTTGTATGTGAGTACGTGCAATAACTGTTTGTCATTTCTTTCAGGGTTCATTTGTCCTGTTCACACACCTGATGGTGCACCTTGTGGGTTGCTGAACCATTTGACTAAATATTGTGAAGTGACAAGTACTCCTGACCCCAAGCTAGTTGCAAACATTCCATCTTTGTTGACATCCTTAGGAATGGTACCTCTTAAAGGAGTCAGACTTATCACCCTTAACCATAATGAACACTATGTTGTGTTACTTGATGGCCGGGTACTGGGACATGTTGAGAAAAGAGAAGCTCATAGATTAGTGGATAAACTACGTATTTTCAAGATAGATGGGAAGAGAGTGCCACATACATTAGAGATTGTACTAGTTCCAATGGGGAGAAAGTGTGGACAGTTTCCAGGCTTGTTCCTGTTCAGTGGACCAGCTCGTATGATGCGTCCAGTCATCAATCTGGCAGCTCGGAAAGTTGAACTCATTGGCACCTTTGAGCAAATTTACATGGACATCTGTGTCTATCCAGAAGAAGCATATGAAGGGGTTTGTTATATTATATGAAATTATATTTTATGTACTGGTAATATGTTTTACATTAAACTGTATTTAGAACATGCCAAGCAGATGAGCAGAGTAATTACTTTTATTTATGGAAGTAGCCAATTCATATCTTTGTTGAGGTTTTTCATTTCCTTCATCGGTTCTTTGAGGTGATTGTCAGAACACTACCTTGAAGTAGGACATATTTGATTGTCCATTCATTTAATTCGGTATAAGTAACTTCAGCAGTTGGTAAAACATGAACTTACTGACTTTAGAACAAACTTTTAACATCAAGAAAAGAAGAACGATTTGATTCATTGTTGTTAGAACAGCAATGAAACTAGCTGCTACAAAGGCTGTTAATTTAAATGACTTGTTATGTATTGCGTGTGACTTGTCAAAATCGGATCACCTTAGGTGAGCGAGTGAGTGACTAGTCTTAAAGCCTGGTGTTTCACCCAATTTATTCATGGCCTCGTCACTTTGACTTTTACTCAATGCTTTATCATTTATCTGAAAATTAAATTGTTTTGTATTGTAATGTTACACATTCTGAAGGATGGAACAAACAATCCTGACCGGCATGTATGGTGTTGTTTTCTTCAATAATGAATTTATGCATTCATTTTTTGATATGACACAGTATTTAGGATTTCTTTGAAGTCTGATTTATTATTTTAGTATGGTCATATTTGATTTAGAGCTAATTAATTTGATATGAAACAGTAGGATTGTTCCATCTGTAAAATTACAGGCTGGGTTTTGATTCCTGGCAGGATCAGAGAGATATTTCTCTTGACTGTGAGATTCACACCAGTGCTTATCCTCACCCATTCCCTGATACAGTAGGTTCTGAATTTTTTATGTGGGAATAAAGTGGTTGGAGTGCAAAACTGACACATTCTTCCATCTAGTGCATATGTCCTTACCTCCAGACTCCCTGTATACCTATGTAGTGTGATGCTAAGGCACAGGGACAGCTTTAGATTCATTCAGTTGGGCTCATTGTTTCATAGATAAACAGTGGCAATAAATTTGCTTACCCATGGTTACAACACACACATACTTAAAGAAAAAAGGGATAAGCAGGAGATGGGAAAGGAAAATGTTGAAGAATAAAGCACTGTGGACAACCCACAGATGGAAATAGAGTGAAGATAAAGTGTTTGAGGAGAGAAACAAAATGTAGTAAATTATTTTGTATTTTGTAAATGCAATGTAATGAATGCAAGTTACATTGTAATTAATCATAATGTATTCTATTATTCTCTTAGTTATTATATATAATTTGGCTACTCAAATGTCAGTTACACTTTTTTTCCATGAGAAATTATTAATTTTCATTACAAAACCATCCTTCATATAAATATTAAAGTACTGTTGGAAACATTTACCATTTTAACCCAAAAATATTAGGAGAAAAGTGACAATCCTATTACTGAGGAACCAACCCCTCTCATTCCTGTAGGTTACTAAGTTCAGCTCTTCCCAAAAATGTGATCCTTGTAATCCTAGGATTTGCTGTATAGGATTTTAAGCTTATGTAGTGAGAAACTACAGTGAAGTCTTCTTGGGTGGTCAGCTGTGTCAATATGGAATGCATTTTGATCTGGGTAGCTCTCACTGGTTCATCCAGTGGGGTTTGATGTGCCCATTGGCATGCTTATAGGTGGTACTGTTAAATACATTTCATTCTTCTGTGATAAAAAAAAAAAACTGTGTTTGAGTCTCACCCAGCCTACTGGGTGTCTGTTTGTCCAGTCAGCGCAAGTGCATTGGGCTCCAAGGAACCAATTGTATTTATAAGTGTAACTTAAAATGGTGCTTATCACTATTTTGATCAGTCCCTGACAGCGAAAGTCTCCAAAAGACTGGAAATTCATTCCTTCTTGACATAGCTAACTGCCTCGGAAATTCATCTGAATTACGGGGGTGTTTCTTGCCTTTGCATTTCAGATAACCACTCACCAGGAAGTGACAGACACCAGTTTCCTGAGCAATTTGGCATGCCTTATTCCACTTCCAGACTGCAATCAGAGTCCTCGTAACATGTACCAATGCCAGGTGAGCAAATTTGTAAATAAATGTGTATAGCAGTGTAACAAAGGTTGGGGATATTTGAAAATGGTGCAGAAGGGGGCTTAACTGAGGCGATGAAATTGGAAGGGAAATGATAGCAAAAACAAAATAATGTGGCTTTAAATAATCACCTAGTGTACTAATGAAATGAAAAGAAAGATGTTTGATTGGCCAGATTGGAGAAACAAGAAACATGCAAAGCTTTAATTAGAAACTTCATGGAATGAGACTCTTTAGGAAATTGGTGTGTAAGAGAATAATAAAAACTGATCTTAGGAAATCAGATTATGGTGATGTGAACTGCATTAACAGGCTCACAATAAGGTCCACTGATATCATGGCATTACATAATTGTTGGCTGCTGTGTATTGAGAGAGAAGGTAAGTAGTTTGGAAAAGGATGTGTACTGTTTCTGTGGGAATTTTGTAACAGAAGAATGGCCTTAATATGAATCACCCTTATATATGGTGTTACTGTGGAAAATAATCTCAAAAGTTTTATTAAATTAAGTATGGAAGAGTTTAAAGATTGTCATTTCCAATTCTATTGTTCAGAAAGCAGCTGCATTAACTTACTCTTTGCAAGCCACTGGTGTGACAAAACTAGGTCCTCTGGAACTTCTGAAATTATGTGTATTTTTGGAACTTCTTCTGTTTGATATAGATGGGGAAACAAACTATGGGAACTCCATGTCACACATGGCATCTCCAAGCTGAGACCAAGCTGTACCGACTTCAGACACCAGCAAGTCCATTTTTTCGCCCCGGTCACTATGACTTAATTGGCTTAGATGAGTTTGCAATGGGAACTAATGCTGTTGTTGCTGTCATTTCATATACAGTAAGTACATTTATGACACAGTGAAGAATCAGAGTAAATGGTACAATGCATATCATACCTCCTTTGTTCGGAAAGTATTGGTTAGAACCTTGGATATATCATCTTCTCTTATGATCTTTCTAGAGAACCCAGTTTCACTGTGAACGGACATGCTGTATGTGCCGTGAGACATTTTGTGGTTGATGCAAGGGACTGGATCAGTGTGCCCATTTTTATGTAACACTTTCATGCATGTTATTCTTTAACCATATCAATGGAATTTGCACTACAGAGTGGAATAAATTTGGGCCATTAATTTAACTGTCTGCTGCATTCTTTTTTTTTCTCTCTTTCCAAAAAGAAAAAAAGTGGAAACTTGTACACAAGTTGAGTACTCATATTTTCCAGATGTGTTCTTTGCTATTGTACGTGTGTAATTGGCCTTGACATTTGGTTCTTGCAGATCCAGTTTTGTTGTTATGAAGTTAAATGCTCTTCAGACATCACAATCCACAGATTTACAAATTATTTTTCCGTGCATTTCATTTAAACATTCACTAATTCACTATATGACAACTGTCTGAAAGGAAGTAGTGGTAATAGGACCTATGTTAATGTCATGTACCAGCCTCCTGTACAATGAGCTGTTTCATGGAAAAATTAATGAAGTTTGATATGCATGTCATGTGAAGTGTATTGGACTGATGTGGACCAAAACTACATGTTGCATAGTTACGTCCTCATGCATTGTATTACTGTTTTGTCATAATCGTTTTATTGATGTGTATTGCCATATGTTAATTGCAGCTCTATAGTTTACATTACACAGGTCAGTGGTACATGGTTAAGCACTTATGGACTTAAGCAGTTAAGGAGACAAGTGATTGCTGGTCGCCTTGAGTGCTTAACCATGTACCACTGGCCGCTCTGATTCCGCGGCAGGCATGTGCGTACAGAGTTCTTAGAACTATTTCCCTTGACCTGCGAAACGTAAACTCTAGAGCTGCAATTAACATATGGCAATACACATCAATAAAATGATTACGACAAAACAGTAATACAATGCATAAGGATGTAACTATGCAACATACCTACACGCAAAAACTTTTAGTGCATGTACCCAATATTATGTTACATTCAAAACCATTCAGCGGTTTTGAAGTCAAATGTGTTGGTGTTTAGAAAGATGAGTAAATAATGTTTTACTGCAAATTTAATATGCCCTGTAATTTAAGACACACCCCACTTATAAAAAGGAATTTTCAGGGGGAAAAAATGGGATGACAAAAAGGTGTAAATATGCTTTACTAGAGTTTATTAATGAATTAAAAATGTCAACAGTTTTTGCAGAAAATACATTTTGTGCAGAGAATGTATAATGGATAGTTTTGTTGAGACACTGCACATGTTCAGTATTAACTACACACACATATATATATATATATATATATATATATATTTACATTTACCATATGAAATAAATATGTGTAGTGGAACAGTCTTGAACAGAGTGGTCAAAAGCTGTCACATTTAGTGTCTGAGGAAAATCGTGATAAAATCAGTTGATAGAACTGGTTCAAATCAGTTACTCCTGAACACAGCTCGTGTATTAGAGCTGAGTTGGACCTTCTCCATCGAAATTTTTGTGTGTAATAAAAGCTATTGGTGTTCTTCTTGGTTTCAGGGTTATGATATGGAAGATGCTATGATTATCAACAAAGCTTCATATGAACGAGGCTTTGCTCATGGCTGTGTTTACAAATCTGAGTTTATTGAGTTGAAGTCGGTGAGTTTTAATGGAAGTAGAGGCTGTCAGGTAGTTAGTATTTTAGACAAATAAAACATTAGAAGTAATTAAATGTGCACTTAATAAAATCTGCTTGTGCATAATCATGTTGTGTGCGCCATTAAAATATTTTTATGAAAGATATATAATGACAAATTTTGCATGGAGGTTGTATCAACTTTCTTTCTGGTGCGTTCTTGGCTGCGGTGAGGCTGAGGGGACTATAAATTAATGGCTATATAATTTGCTGATGCATGTCTTTATATAATTTGCAGTATTTGAATTGAACTGAATGGTATTTGGGTTCGATCCCTTCCAGGCCTGATGCACCTAGGCCTTAGGACAGGTCCTTTGTGCCCTAATTTCCAGTAGCAAAGATGCCAATTATGTTGCATTTTCCCAATAATCTCTCAAAGGTTTGCACTGGTACTTAGCATGCAGTTGTCAGCACATAAAATACTTCATGCAGTATTTGTATATATTCTTGTGTCCATGCAAAGTGTGTGGTTTATTGCTCATGATCATGCAATAACAAGGTAAATATAGATTTGCTGAAGGATCTTTCTTGTTCAAAAATATTCAACGGGTGCATATTTTCAAAGATGGGTTACATAAAATTTCAGTATTCTGTACTGGTGCTGTGACTGTGGTACTAATGGTGCCCCAGACATGCACGTTTACAAGTTTACTGTATTGGTATTGTTAATTGCAGGAAATTAGTATGATTTTTCTTTGTTGCATAATACAGGCAGTTATCACTGTAATCCAGGGTTATGTTCCTGAAAAATATTGCACAAGTCAAAATCGTGCAAATCAAACACAAAATTCCCATTCAAAACTGGGTTAGACGGTTGACAGCCTCATTCTCTATAGTGTATGTCTATACCACTAGTGGACATACAGACTGGTAGAGTATATATGTGCTGTATCTACTGTATATATACATATCTGTACAGAGTACATACATTTCTGTACAATATATTTATTTGTTTCTAATGCAATAAAAATCACATGTGAATGCAGTAATGCATCTTCAGGTTCCATACAATACGGGGAATTTCTTGACTAGCTGAGAACTATTTAGCTTCTCAAGAAGGACTCTGCTTCATTGAGTGAGTAAGTAAGTATGCAATAAAAGTGTAAGAGACTCACATCCACAGTTTTTGGTATGGTTTATTCCAATAGGACTGTGGTAGTCTTGTTGCACAAAGAAACACCTTAGTTCCTGACTTAGCACTTTCTGTATTCCCATCAGCTTTATCATGAATTGTACATATGCTACTGTGAGGCAGTCTAACATTACAGCATATGTCAACAGTTCGTTCACCCTTCTCAAGTTGGCTTATCACATCTAATTTCTCATCAATACAGACTGTCTTGCATTGAGTATTCACTTGGATGCGCTAGGTGATGTAGATTTATGTTTCTTATTCATGGTTAAAAAAGCCAATCACGAACATGCTCAATTCATATACAAGACTGATAGTGTGACAGAGACATCACTTTCTGCTGGCCTTCTCCAGAAGATAAGTGCAGCTACGAATTGTGTATGCAACATCATGTTAAAGCAAAATTGCACAAAAAGAAATTGTGTAAATTGAGACTTGCCTGTACATGCTTATACACTGATGTATGTAGGATACAGTTCTACAAAGAACAGCCATTCATATGTAGCACAAAACCATTCAGAGTCATTGATGACCTAAATCCCTTTATTAGGTTTGTTTATGGTGACTTTACCTCTTAATTGGAAGAGTTTCAGAGCTTTGAGCTTTCATTTTTTAATGAGTTTCTGATGCCTTAATACCATGGCTAGAAACATACTCACCACCAGTTTAAGTTAACTCACAAATGGCAATTTACAATTTTTTGTTTGCAGCAAAAGTCATATTTTGGACTGGATCCTGAACAACCAGAACTACAGGCTTCCTTGGACACTGATGGATTGCCCCATCCTGGTACATTACTCAAACAGGGACAGCCTTATTGTTGGTACGTAATTTATACAAAGGCACCTAGAATGGTCATTGGTTTAAAGGTCATTTTCTTATATACTTGTACTTTAGCAAAGCATTGCTATCCTTTGATAACATCACCAAGTAGCTGCCCAGCACGTATTCCTGGCTTCACATAAATGAAAACAGTAAAATCTGGCCAGGCTTATATAGTAATGCTTACCTTCTTGGTCCTTAGTAGTATTAAATTATAAATTAAAAAATGGTCCAAGTACATCAGTACACCAAATCTGCACTAGAAAAATATGTAAATCTGTAATATCTGGCATCAACTCCTTTCATCTACCTTGTTGCAGCACACCCAATCCCACACACCACAATGATGGCAAGTGCTTTCATTTCGTGCAGAGTTGTGTTTGTGTGTGTGATTTTGTGCGTGTGTTTGTGTGTGTTGTCTGTGTGCTGTGTGTGTGTATATGTGTGTGTGTGTGTGTGTGCACGCAGCATATACCAGGACCCCTGGGTTCCACTGAGTTGTCATTTTTTGTTTTCTTGTTTCTTCACAATGGCATTTTTCTATACAAGATTAATTTATATTGACAGCTATTATGATGATGATGAAGCAAAATTTCGTGTTGCAAAATGGAAGGGGAAAGAAGTTACATATATCGACAATGTGAGGTTCTGTGGAGGCTTATCTCAAGAACCAACTAAGGCCTGCATTGTGTTCAGAATACCAGTAAGACATTTTGTTATAGATTATTACCACTGCAATTATTTTTTCAATACTTTTTTATTACCATATGAAGACTGTTACCTTTTGTGTAAGTGATGTAATGTATTTCAGCGTAATCCATCGGTAGGAGATAAGTTTGCCAGCCGAGCTGGTCAGAAAGGAATCTGTAGTTACCTCTGGCCAGAAGAGAACTTACCATTTACAGAGACTGGTCTAATTCCAGATATAATATTCAATCCACATGGCTTCCCATCTCGAATGACAATTGGTGAGTGACCATTGCAACACTGCGGACCACAGGAGTAGAGAGAGAATTTATAAGTTCATATTTAACATGTCCGCTGTTACATTTGTAATGTTATTTGAAGAAAGAAACTTCCAAAGCTTTCTAGCCTCATAATCATGTAAATGAAAAAGAGGTGACATAAAGTAAGAAGTGAATACCTTTACTTACTTATTTATTTATTTATTTATTTATTTATTTATTTCCTGCTTTTTCTTTTACATTTTTTTTGTTACATGAAGTATGCAATCAGGTCTTTTATTACATTAGTTAATATTTATAAAACTGAAATGCCAAGGAATTTTTTTTTGCTACATTCTGAGGAATAGTGAGCTTTTTTTTAGAAACTGCAAATGTGCGTGACAGAAACATAGGCAGATGGATTTTCATGTAAATTTGGAAATTCCTTGTACATGAATAGAAGGTGAGTTTCCTTCCCCTTGGTCCCTTGGAAGTAGCCATGCAGACAAGTAGGGGCTGCCTTTTAAGTGAGGCTTCATGGCATTTCCCAGTAACGTGTTAGATATGTCATTTCCTGGTAGTCAGTGTTACAAGGATGTATTGAGTTATGTTAATATGGTACATAAGGTTAATTATATGTATTATTTTTGGTTTTATATCTGTCACTCTGAAATTCTCTTAATGTTTTTTATAACATTTTCTGATTAGTCTGTATTTTTTCTCTAAATACCCCAGTGAGAAAGAGGGAGTCGCCTCATGTTTTAAGCTGCCTTATATTTTGGCTGATACAGTACATCGGTAGATAATGTTTAATGTTCCCTATCATATTAAAGAAGAAGATGTCAGCTTTCGATAGATTGATTTGGGAGGCCACTTGAGGGAAATATTAAGTGTTAAATAGTTATTATATAGTAAATTTTAGGACAGTCATGGCAGTTTAAACACGGATTCTTGTGTAGGATTTTGGGAGTTGAAGAGTTGAACGTAGACTTTTCTGTTTATTTTCCATATACTGCACATTTTTCATACTTGAATGTTGTAGAGACACTGAGAAGCAGAAGAGTTGCTCATTCAACTCAACTGTGTGGGATATTAAGAAAGCCTAAAGTAAATTTGTTCTTTAAAATAGTTCAATTTGGGATGTGGTGGAATATATATTTAATTATTTCTTTTAGCTATGATGATTGAGGTAATGGCAGGGAAGTCTGCTGTATTACATGGTTTGGTCCACGATGCTACACCTTTCAGGTTTTCAGAAAAAGATACAGCTATTGATTACTTTGGGAGGATGCTGGAAGCAGGTAAGCTGTTCACATGCACCAGATTGTTATGGTTTTAGGAAAAGCCAAATTTGTCCTTATGTTTACATAAGCACCATGCCATGAAGACATGAGGAAGTGAGGTATAGCTCCACATGTTCTGTTCTTAACCCGACTGTAGATGGATGTGAGTGGTAAAGTTAATGACCCCACCCCTCCTCTTTCTTACCCATTTATATCATGCTGGTTGACTGCAGGACCAGTCTGGAAACCATAGAGGAGAAAAGTGTCTTGTATATACCAGAAAATGAACTCTCAATTCTTGGTCATCCATGCCCTAGGCTCGTCACTAATACTGAGTGAGCCAGCTTTGTTCCTGTCATTGATAACAGAGACACAGTTTGTTTTGTACCTTGATATCTATATGAAATTTTGTGCAAATGAAATTTCCTTTAAATAATAAAATTATCATTTTGCCTAAATGCAAGGTGAGGTGCTTGTTAAATTACTTACTTACTTACTTACTTACTCCATGGTGCAGAGTCCTTCTTGAGAAGCTAACTGGTTTGCAGCTAGTCAGGAAATTCCCCGCATTTCACGGAACCCGAAGGTTCATTACCGCACT
>Ga0123355_10012226_pt1 | contig 13292 bp, 7 predicted proteins | sample TergutEmb28metaG_3_FD_89872 | JGI IMG/M metagenome (GOLD analysis project Ga0123355, IMG submission 89872) | Embiratermes neotenicus P1 segment gut microbial communities from Petit-Saut dam, French Guiana - Emb289 P1 | ecosystem: Host-associated > Arthropoda: Insects > Digestive system > Gut ... | reverse complement strand
TTCCCTTAACCAATTTACATAAAGTATGACTCATGGAGGGAGGATAGAAGGGGTCAATCTAGGCTGTCGTAGAAGATGCAGCAGTGAAAAGAAAATGTAAACAAGGAAAAAACACTGCAAATCTTTTGGTATTCTCTAATACGCAAGGAGTAAGAATGACTGATAATTTCAGACTACTGATCGTGGTATGATTCCTGCAGGAAGGTGGGTGTGTATGGCGCAGTGCGGGTGACTGTTGTCAATAGGAGGGACTACTACTACAAACGGACTGAAAACATGAAGCATTTCAAGTAAAGTATACTGACAGAGTGCACTGTGCGAATGCATTCAGGTTTGGCAGTAGCAACTCGTTACGCCCAAAGGAATATTGCGCATGCGCATTTATCCCATTCCTAGCAGACGTCATCTCCTGATCTGTGGACAGTATAAACTACAAACCTGCTGAATCTTTATTCATGTTGTTGTCTGGAGGTCACCCGTTTTCAGATGTAGTCTACGTGATGATACAAAGAAAGTATTCTGCTGGATTGATAAAACGTTATGGTGGGAGAAGTCCAAAGTAATATTCTTAGGCTGTTTTCATATGCGCCGTTTAGTGGTCGGACATGCTGTTGCCGGCGACTGCCAGGCCAACGCTTCTTAACGGACACTTTAAGAAGAGACAGTGCAGTGGTTGGGCGACAGCCGCTGTGGCCTAGCAGTAGCTCACCGCGTCAGGCGCTTGGACACTTCCTTGTGGCTGGACCACTGGCGTAAGGCGCAGTCTTACGAAAGCGTCCAACGGGAGACTCGGCAGTGCCCACTGTCAAATTCAGGCTGTAAAAGCTTTACTAAAAAATGCAGACATGGAGGACAACTCTCCGTGACGTCAGATCCACGCGTGTCCTGCCCAGTCATTTGCGTATCTGTGGCTGAGGCACTAGTGGCGCGTCGCACCAACGTCAGAAAAGTTGAAATCAATCTCCTTTTTTTTTTATAGCAGCCCTTCGACTATTTTTACTGGCTATTGTCTACATCTCTATCCTACACACGGCAGTTATTCTAATAAGCATGAACAGTATTTTCGACGTTACCCATCACCTTAGTTTTTATGAATGCGACGTTTCGGAAACGGAATGTGTTCTGATAAATACCGTGTTATTGCTATTTTGGGCACCGCCCACCGTCTTGCTGTTTTATAACACGATGTTTCGGAAACTGGTCGTACTCAACGATGTACATAAGACCTTCGCAGACCCCGCGACGTGCGAGGAGGGCCCGTGAATCTGGGGGCCCCCAAACGTAGAGAAAACTAAAATTCGTTTTGGGGTATTCCGCACTGGAGTCCTTTCTTCGGACAGAAGGCAGTATTCTGAATCCCGGTTGTAAGATTTGGAAATAACTTGCTAATAATTTCGGCTGGGAGGGGCGGGGGTGGGGGCGGGGTGGGGGCGTGGGCGTGGGCGAGGGCCGTGGCGGGGGCGGGGGTGGGGAGTTGGTGGTTTTCAAACCGGTTAGCCTCGTTACTTCCCTGGTTGTGTTCTAGGAAACGTCCTCATGAACATGCCGAGACGTCTTCTCTTGAATACTGTCCGAAGTGTCAGCCCAACATCGGAGTAAAGGAACGAGACAGATGGGCAGAATGTGCGATAAGAATGAATGGTAGTGAAAAGCCAGAAAGAGCTACGAATTATAACCCAGAATGGAAAAGAAGAGTAAGAAGGCCCAAAGGAAACTGGATTGATGTTTGAATAATGACGAAAAGAAATGGAATTTAGAATGTTAGCATTTGGAGGACAGAATCTAAGGTTAGAGATGGATGTCGGAGGATCCTAGTAGAGGCAAAACTTGCAGTGCTAGTTATTATTATTATTATTTGTATTGGTATTATGGTCTCTTGTCACATGCCTTTTCTTCCTGGTACTTCTCTTGAACCAGCTGTGATCCACACTGCTCAGGCTTCAAGCTTCACACTGCAGTACTTTCTGTGTTATGTGTGATGTTCCAAGTATAGCTGTTTTTTGTAGTGAATCTATCGAATGTTTTCCTGGTACAGTTTCCAAATTTTTCCTTAAGATTCTCGTTACTATTCCAATGGCTCCAGTTATTACTGGTAAAATCGTAGATTTCAGGTTCCACATTCATTGTATCTCTATACATAAACTCTTGTATTTTAACTTCTTTTCCGCTTCCTTTTGAACAACATTTCTGTCTGCGGGTATTGCCACATCGATTAGTATGCATGTTTCCTCTTTTTTGTTTTTAATTATTATATCTGTCCTATTTGCTGTAACTTCTCTGTTTGTGTGTACTGCTTGATTCCACAACACTGTGACGTCTCCGTCTTCATACACTGACTTGGGCATGTGCGTGTTACCATTTTTCTGTGGTTTCAATGCCTAAGGCATTGCATATTGAGTAACGCAAATGCACACAAACTTTATCGTGCCTCATTAATTTTTCGCTCTTCGCCAAAGGGGGCATCCTATTATTATTATTATTATTATTATTATTATTATGCAGGGTCTTTAAACGAAAGAACGAAAGGGTCGAACCGTACTCTCAGGTTGGTTAAAGTCTTTAGGGTTGCGATACTGCAGTGATTCCAGCAGCAGCCCAAACATTTCTATGTTCAGGAGAAACATCGACTACTCTATCAATCGGATGTGTGCCTCATTGCCTTCTGGGACTGTTTAGATGGCGTGTACTCGCCGCCCACGATAATTCCTAAGCAAGTTTCATTAGAACAAAATTCGTAGTGAAACTCGAAAGTAATAGGATGAACACACGAAACGTATTTTCCTTTCGGTTTTGTAAAATGAATTATTTACTGTAAGATCAATTCACTGTCTGTTCCTTGCATTCCACTTGCCAATTGTGAACATTAAGTAAAACTGCGTCACAGATGTGTAAGATAAGAAAAATGCAGCTAAACTGAAACAATGCAATTTATGTTGAGAAAACATCCAAGTTACAAATTGAAATATGTCTGCTGTTCCTTTCTTAAACTGAAAACAGATATGGAGTCCTTGCTCCAATTTCATACGAGCACCAGGCTTTAACACGGGGTTGAGTGGGGAGGCCCTCGTACTGAGAAAATAGCGACGTCTAAAACACCTGTTTAAAGGAACCGATTTGAGAGCAGTCTTCAAGTTTCCGCCATGCGCCACTTTGAGGGTGCCAGACGCTGTCCGACTGGTCACTACTCAATCTTTTGACGCTGACGCTTCAAGGTTTTGCTGGGTTGTGTTAATAATGTAAATTCCCTTATTTAACTTACGGTACTTTACATTTTGTTGTGAGGATCTCATTGTACTTCGGCATCAAACTGTACTTGTTTAACGTAACATTATTTGCCGAATTAACGAAACTAATTCTGTTTTCTGTGAGGTAAAAATTCGATCGATGTATTTTATTCATTATTGAAAGACAGAAAGAAGGAAGAAGTGGTGGGAAGACGAGAAAGAAAACGTAAGCAGCTAATGTATGATCTTAAGGAAACAAGAACATACAGTAAAATTAAAGAAGAAGCACTAGATCCCCCTCGACGGAAAATTTGCTTTCGAATAGACCTATTGTATGATGGATTAATAAGTGGTTATATTATTCAGGTCTGTTCTACCTCTCGAATGGCTAACACAGGCTTACTTTGGTAACGAAGAAGTGGGTGTGAAAAATTGTATACCGTCTCCATGGAGGAAAGAAAGTGCCCGTAGAATATTTCGGAAAGGAGATTTTCTGAATTGATGGCTCCATACGTTTTGGGTGCCGTTAAGATGATTTAAATTTGTATCCAATCATACAACTAACATTTCATTAATAAAGGAGACCTAATGTACATAGCAAACAATTTCGTGGGACTCGCAACACATTTGTGCGTTTTCTTGTGCGTGTAGGAAAGTGCGGGAATGAAAATGACTGGACGGGACTTAATTCGTATCCACGTAATTTGGTATGAAGAAGTGTAATAGGTTAAGTCGACTTAAATGTACAATACAGTCTGTTACTTCATAATGGCTTTCTAAACTCTCTTTTAATCTATGCGGACCGCCGTTAAAATCTTTCCACTAAACCGTCTGTCCGTCTGTGCGCACGAAATATCCTTCAGGGGATTCTAATTACGTTGCTTATGGCGAGTTTACGACGAGTTGTTGAGACATGGCAATTTTCTGATTTGGGAAGAAGTGACGGCATTTATGCATGATGATCTACATGGCCTTACGGCTGCATCTGGAGCGTAAATTGCAAAATATTTATGAGAGAGGAAATATTTCAGACAAAATTTTCGCATAAGACTGAATGCCATGCTTTGTCTGAAGTACGCTTGGAGGAATTTCGGTATTCACAAAGGTCTTTCAGATTAACTAACTTACTAACCAACTAACTCCATTGAATTGAGTCCTTCTTGAGATACCAACAGATCCTCATCTAGCCCAGAAATGCCCCGCATTGCATGGGACCCGAAGTTCCATTACTGCATTCGCAAGAGCCCGACACCCGTTCCTATCCTGATCCAGATAAATCCAGTCCATGGCTCCCCATCCCACTTAATGAGGTTCCATTTCCAACGGTCTTCCAGACATGTGAAAATTACCGAAGTCTCTTTTTTCAAAAATAAATAACTAAAGCCTCTTCCTAACTGAATTCGTGACTCTATGTGTGTGTCTTTTAAAATGTACACTTTAATTAAGATGCTTTCCCAGTCAATCCCACTTGGACCTTTTGGTGGAAACGTTACACTGATGGTTTCCTTAGAGTACTTGGGATTTTTTTTCTGTCAGAGTCGTCCTACAAATATTCCATACTCTTATCTCATTCATCTATCATCAACGCTGTTTACTTTCAAACTTAGCATTTAACAGCATCGTTAAAACGCGTTTATTTTTGTCTATATAAACATATTTACTAACTTGGTGTTTGTCAAGTGTCCCAGCATGTGTAATGTTCTGTAGGATCATATTTTCAAGTATTACTCAGAACAAGTCATCCTTCCCGAAAATAAGGTGTTTCTCAACGTTTGCCATAGTTTTCCTCATCTGACACCCGTTCTACTTCTGTCTCATAACACTTTTTCACAAAATATACGATAGAATATGAAATTATCGATATTTTTCCTAAATAAAGTCTAGGAAGCAAAACGTTAATGACTTTTCTTTACGAAGCACCATAGTATGTACACTCAGTTTTCTTTTGTTTCATTCGGACAGCAAATTGGTGAGCCAGAATATTGTGGATATTATTGCATGCGAGATATTTTACAAATTTCTCTCTCGCTTATTAATGGTATGCTACTAAACTTTTACTCTTTACTAGTTGTTTAATATGTCACCAATTCTTTGACAATTAGCCGTGCTGTATGTGGAATTTTTCTGAAAGTCTCTTTAGATAAATACTGCCGATGGATACGGAGATATTCTGCTTCAAAGGTTATTGTAAGGAGCTTTTAAAAAATGGCGTTTTTAAAAGAACAGAGGTCTTGTTACACGAGACTGAAAGACGAAGAGATGCTTGGATTAACAACAAAACTTCGTAACCTACAGTGCCAAGAATAACAGACTTCTGACTGAAACATTTGCGTAGAGTAACAGTGGCCCGGGTCGATTACCTTAGCCCAAAGAGAACTCATTTTTTCCCCGAAGTGAACTTAGGTGCTTTTGCAATTATGTGTACGTAGTGAGTCAACTGTTAGGTTTCATTGTGATTATTTCTTTTAATTACCTATTTATGTTTGACATTGTACTTAGTTCAATTTTACACGCCATTTCCCCAAGAAGATGAAATTAAATTATCAGTAAGATGGACGTGGAAAAAGCTAGAACATTTTAGTATACTTTACGGAGAAACTGAGAAGAGATTAAACTGATGGTAGGTTTCATCCCATGCAGTTCAAAGTTGTTTTTCTGTCACTTTCCTGCAAAGAAGGAAAACATAAAAATTAAAACTTACAGCACTAAAAGCACACTACTTTGTATCGTGTGAAACTCGTTCTCTCGCCATTAAGGAACAACACTGAATTGAGGCTGTCTGAAAGGGAAGGGATGATCTTAACACAAGAAATTAGAAAGTATTAGAGGGAGTTAGAGAATGAAAATCCTGGTAATTTGCACTTTGCACAAATTACTTCTGTGTTAATAATGATCAAACTTATAGAGATTGTGACCAACCTGAGGTACATTTAAAGGTTCAGTTCCTATCGTTGTTCTGAAAATCAAAGCAAACCTTTTATATTCAATAATTATTTTTCTAAAATCGTGCAGTTTATGAGATAATGCTGAAAAACTTTGGATAGGCAGAGAGAGACCACAGATGACAATATAATACGACGCAAGCGCATTGCATGCTGGGTACCTAAGGCTACAAACACTCTCAGAATATGTAATACCTATTGCTGGTCCTCTGCAACAATGGTTGCACGAACGAGCCTCAATATTACGTTTATACGTAAATATACGTATTCCAGTGAAGTTTTTGTGTTACAAACGGCTGTAATTTACACTAAGGATTACTGATTACTAGCGTAGTCTTTTACCTTACAACCCCCATTTCATATTTATAATCTTTACCGCCATTCCACCCAGCGCCTTCATGATACTATAATTAAAAACCAACACAAATATATGTGTTAGTTCTTTATTCAGCCTTATTATCTACATGCATTTCCTATCTCTCTGCCTTGTATTGTGCTTGTTCGTAGAAAACAATAGGTGACGCCTGGGTCTAAATACGCTCTACTTTATTTATTTATTTATATTTTAATGGCGATTTTAGTACCTCAGAATATCTAACGTCGAATAATGAGATAATTAGTAATTAATAAATTGGAAAAGATGAAAGGAAACAATAGTGTCATAATTTGAGGAAACATCCTGGAATTTTTCTGGAGACATTGAGGAAAACTATTACAAGGTATATATTTAATTTTTAAACTTATTAATATTACTTGTTAACAATATAGAGGCTCTTCGAACACGGTAATTAACTTTTGGGTTTCCTAAAGAACAGGAATTGTACGTGCATCTGCGATTCTGAAGCAGGGCTATGCTGCATCTGCTTAGTTATGAAGCCTTGTTAACATGATCACTCCTGTTATGGAAGTCCTGATGACCAGTGCAGCACTGATTCCTATTACGTGCACCAGAGCCTACGTATTCTCTCCCTGTACCACCTAACCCCCGCCTATCCCTCGCATCGCCCGTGGATAAATCACAGATGAAAGAGAAGGAGAGAGTGCAAGAAGAAGAGCTATTTTTCGTTCATCTCAACATGTTGAATGCTGGTACAAAAGGTGTTAATGCGGCTATATCTAGCAGGAAACATATTTCTGCTACTACTGATGGTGGGGAAGTAAGAGGTGTGAAGATGGATGTTCGGTTATGTTCTTCAAAGCACGCGAAGTACCAATCTGCTCTCTCTACACGACTGTGTGTTGTGGTGGGGATAGAAGTAGAGGTGTTACTGACAACGCTTCTTCTCTCTCTCTTTTTTTAGAGGGAATATGGGAGTAAGAAGGTGTTAGAAGTGTGATGATGGGTTTTAGGTGTGCTTTCTCCCCTCTCCCTTTCTCCTTTCCTTCAGAATTTTACCCCTACATCTACACCCCCACTACTACCACCAGATACTAGGACGTTTTTACTTAGCTTTAGTGTTAACTGAGAGAAATTGTATGAACAAATTTTATGCCCCTTTAGAGAACCTCTTTTGCAGTCTCGTTCTAGTGTTCGTACATGAATAACGCGAGAGACCTCCGATATTTACATGTGTGAAATGTGACAAGTGTAATTTAATTAGACAGTAATTAAATTCGCTTTTAATTCGGTGGAAAGATCGATATAATTTTTTACCTGTATTTCTCACATTTGACGTCATTTGTTCATTATTTTCTGCAATTGTAATTTTTCAATTTAATACTATGAACCTGCGACTTACCATTCCTTCACGCTGAAGATGACAAACTGTAATAAAAACGCTTGCGTTTTGTATTTTCAATCGCAATTTCTTCACATAGCGACAATAATACAAACTTAAAATATTGTACTCGATGGCGTCATTATAAGCAATTCCAGTTTTAATTTGTGTCTACTTTGTGAAAGTTATTAGACGATGTTTAGATTCTATGTGTTGTTTCGTTTTACTCACCTGAGAAAGGAAAATTTTATTGAACTGTTACGAGAGTGAAATAATATCAATAAAACAAAAGAATGGCAGCAGCACGCAAAAGTTCAATAGATGAAGAATTTGATGTGTTTGTGTCTTCATACACAGATGATGACGAAGACGAAGATGATTCTTGTAGTAATGAGACGGAAGACGATGACGTTCGACTTGCTACAGATAACCACAGACATGATTCACCAACGTCTACAGTGACATCAAGAAATATGGAACACGGACAGCAGAGTAATAACCACGTGTCTTCTTCAACAAACACAAAGAAATTCTCAATAGCTAGTATTTTGGGTACGGAAGGAGATAATCATACTGTCAGTGATTACGAAAATAAACGAGGACAAGACGACGGTGTGAGGTTTGTGCGTCCGACGCCTGTGTCTGCGGTACTCAGACCGCCGCCTCTAAACACCGCAGCAGCCGTGGCGCTCTATCCCGGTGGTTTCTTTGCACATCCAAACGCGTACAACAGTTCCGCGTCGAGTTCTACAGGATTAATGCTAGAGATGATCTCGCCAAATTCTGTTTCATGTAGCAACGAACATTCTGGACCATATTCGTCTTTATCGTATCCAGCATCCTTAGCTTCAGCGTCGGCAGCGTCTCTGTTATACGGTGGATGGTTCGCTGCGTCAGCAGCAAACAAGTCGCCAAGCCAGCTCTTTGGGCTTCAAGGTAACATAGTTCTTTAACTCTTTTCACCAAAAGAGGTTTGATTCAACAGTAGAGGAAAAGCATTTTGAAAAATAAGCTCTGAGACCTAAATTTCCAAATTTAGCTATGTTGTTACGAAAGAAAACATCAATTTTTTGTTTCAATATCTTCTCTTTCTTATTTTAAGGTTCAAAAGTGCTCCTTTCCCGGTTTTCGTAGTTTCTCTTCCTTTTAGGCGCAAAAATCGCTTATTATCGTCCTCATATCTGTCCGTCCGTCTCGCTGCCTATTCACTTGCATCAGCGCGACTCCCACTTGGTGGATTTGCTTGAAATTTCACGTTAGGAACCGTTACGAAAATCTGTCAAGACTCTCCAAAATTGAATACAACATCGGACAAAAATATCGGTCACATTACATAGAGACCTAATTATGTTTACATTGTTGACAGCAGAACAAAATATTTTACAACTCGACAACAGTACTTGTTCATAGCATCTCTCAAAGGTTACATGTTACTGAGAACCACACATATGCGAATAACTCGAAAAAAAACGAAGGCACTGTTGCATTTCCATACCAAACACGGTTACACGAAAGCGCGACGAAGTGACGTTATACGTATACTGCCTATATTGTTGTTATTTAAGTATTCTTTTTGACTGCATGTGTTATTACCCTCGAGTGATAGAATGATCGTGATGTTGGGAAAGTATCATGGTGAATTAAATGATTCACTTCTTATCCTAGAAGTTATCTCTGAAGACTGAGAAAAATCAGGAAAGCCAGCCATTTTGTTAACTGGTTCTCGGATGTAAATTGGACACAGGTCTTTAAAATAGACCTACCGAGCAGGAACGTTAACCACAAAAGTATTACATTTGGCCCAAGGCCATGTCGAGAAATAACTTACGAAAGAACATTTCCTGGCCTGAAAATTTATCCCTGTAAATGCATGACTCTCCAAGAAATAAATTTTAAATTCGTTATTTTACATGTTTTGTGATCAAGAAGGCATTTATTATGGACGATAACAATTTTGTTCTTTACATCAGAGACAACAAAAATAATTATGCTTTCTTGTTCCCACTAAGTTAGAACCCGAAGACAAATGTGAAAATGCTGACTATTAAAAGCGACCATCAAATTTAATAACACACATTATATGGAGTAGATGTTCGCTTCTGCATTTGTGGCAAAATATCAAAACGTAACCCGCTGGGCAGTTTTTGTAAAATTCTAAGTTAGAGACTTTTGCCGAAAATTGTCAAGAAATTCCGATATTCAGCCACTTTTATCCTAGGTTTCATGAGAGCAGAAATGGGTGCTCAGTTCATTTCGTGAACCGTTTGATGGAATTCGAATATTCTAAGACTTCGAAAAAAATATATTACGACATATTTTATTTAGTGCCATAAAGCTGAAATCCTTGGGCGCCTTCGTAAAACTGCGAAAAGGGACTATTAGCTTTGTCAGGTCTGTCTGTCTGCATGGCAGAGCTAGGCACCCACGTTGCGGATTTTCATGATATTTGATATTCGATTGCTTCTCAAAAATCAGTCGAGAAAATCCAATTTTCATTAAAATCTGACAAGAACAGTGGATACTTTACGTATAAATTTATGGTAAAAATCTCGCTGAATTCTTCTTAGAATAAGAAATGTTTCAGACACATTTTGCAGATGAAATCAAACTACACATTTCATTTTTTTAATGTTTGTGTAACAATGCATCACTGATAAATAATATAAACAGCCAACTAGATGCAACAGTAACAGATTTTATTGATAATTACAAACAGCTCAACATGTTTCGGACGATAATTTCGCCCATCCTCTGGAGCACTAGACGATGCTGCCTTCTGGTGACCAGCTAGTCACCAGAAGGCAGCATCGTCGGTGCTTTATACCACAAGCTGTAAACACAGTCTAGTGCTCCTGAGGATGGGCGAAATTATCGTCCGAAACGTGTTGACCAGCTGGTCACCAGAAGGCAGCATCGTCGGTGCTTTATACCACAAGCTGTAAACACAGTCTAGAGCTCCTGAGGATGGGCGAAATTATCGTCCGAAACATGTTCAGCTGTTTGTAATTATCAATAAAATCTGTTACTGTTGCATCTAGTTGGCTGTTTATATTACTGTACACATTTCATATTCAATAACAGTTTTGTTTTTCGAAAATCATGCCGTTTATGAGATAATGTGAAAAAATGTAGCGGAGCCAGTCAGATAATACATGACAATAAAATGCGGTACAGAAATATGCGATTTGCACACCGAAAGGCAAGAATACAGACACACAGTAACATTCATTGCTTATCACGGCAACAGTGGCTAAACGAAGTTTCCTAAAATTCACTTTGTTATTACGTAGCCTCAGTTGTCATGTATCCTTTAAAATTATGAAAATGTGCTATTGGAATTCTATATAGAGAAGTTCTAGCAAGAACCGCGAAAACATTTCAATTACGTACCGGATTGTTTCATAACAGAGCGTAATTAGTAAAGAACATAAATGGGTTTTCCACACAGCTTTTCGCAGACTTTATTAACATTCCCTGAGCGAGACTTGACTAACATTCATTAAATTATACCGAAATATAAGTCAGCTTCTTAAACTTTAAAAGACACTGCTAGTAATTTTGTGTACTATAATATGGAGTGGCGACGGCAGTAACACAGTGGTTAAGGTGCTGTGCTACAAATCGGAAGTTTGCTGGTTCGATCCCAGCAGGTGTCAGTGGACTTTTCACCGACATAATATCCTTCCCATCCCACTATGGCCCTGGGGTCGACTCAGCCTCTAACAGAAATGAGTACCAGGAGAATTTCCTGGTGGTAAAGGCGGCCGGTGCGTAAGACTGACAACCCACCACCATCCTGTGCCGTTGTCACGAGATCTGGGAACTTTAAATTCCTGGAACCCTCTGGGCCTGTAAAGGGACTGCTTTACCGTTTTATAATATGGAGTAAATTTAAATTTTATGTTTAGTCTTTATTATTATAATAAAATAAAGTGAAAAATATTTTCCAGGTGACAACTAAATATTATATTGCATATAAAAACAACAAAATAAAATCCGTTTACAATTATTTGCTATTTTAGACGATTCTGAATGCAATGGAAATCTCGAAGGCTTGGTTTTTATTGTTGGACATCTGTCTATTCATTTCCTACATTTCCTGCCTTTTCTGAGTATGTTGGAACAGCATTGTGTTCTGGCAGTTGACGTCAAGACTGCTTCCCAGGACTGTTAGTTTTCTGTAAATCTATGAAAATGATTTGATCTTGCTAACAACTTACACGTTCAAATGACCTTTTACAGCTTTTAACATTCTATGTAATAACCTTTCTTTGAAGGGATATTATATAGAATGTTAAAAGAGTTCACAGAAATAAAATGTTAAGTTTTAGGTAAATATTTTAAAATCTATGTTAGAATATAAAAAGGTAAAGGTAAAGGTAAAGCAGCCCCATTACAGACCTGCAGTGGTCCAGAGGGTTCCAGGAAGTTAAGGTTCCCAGATTACGTGACAACGGCACAGGATGGTGGTAAGGTTGTCAGCCTTACGCACCAGCTGTCTTTACCCCCAAGAAATGTTCCTGGTACTCATTTCTGTTGGAGGTTGAGTCGACCGCAGGGCCATTGTGCGATCGGAAGGATTTTATGTCAATGAAAAATTCCAATGACACCAGCTGGAATCGAACCAGCGACCTTCCGATTTGTAGCACAGCACCTACGTTAGAATATACAATATAGAACCTCCCTGAAGATGGCCACAATAAGTTGTCGAAACATGTAGGAGGCTACGCTTATTATAATGTAATAAATCTATATATCTTTATGCGCACTGGTTGGTTATTTCTTACAAGAAATGTGAGAACATTTAATATAAGAAATAAATGATATAAATCACTATCTAAGGAGACAGTATGCAAAATAGCACTATCATGATTCGGAATATGGCGCACTTGACCGGAAAGAATAATATAAACCATCACCACTACAACCATACTGCTGAAATAAATAGATGTTTTTGCGTATAAGGGACCAGAGGGCTTTAAAGAGGAAATTTGGGATCTTATGTTTATTGTACCGTACATCATTGTGATAGTTGAAGAATAAAAGACCAACTTGATGTCACTTGCTATTTTATTTCACTTCTTATGTGCTCCACATGTTTCGGACATTAATATATCCATCATCAGGAGCTTGCGACTATTCTGTTGAATTACCATATTGGTCATATTGTTCTTGGTTCCATGTGTGTTGAAGTTTCGTTGTGGTTGGTTTGGGTTGGAGTAGTATGATACCACTCCAACCCAACAACACCGAAACTCCAACACACATCGAACCAAGAAAAATAAGACCAATGTGGTAATTCAACAGAATAGTCGCAAGCTCCTGATGATGGATATATTAATGTCCGAAACATGTTAAGCACATAAGAAGTGAAATAAAATGGCAAGTGACATCAAGTTGGTCTTTTA
>Ga0123355_10012225_pt1 | contig 13292 bp, 13 predicted proteins | sample TergutEmb28metaG_3_FD_89872 | JGI IMG/M metagenome (GOLD analysis project Ga0123355, IMG submission 89872) | Embiratermes neotenicus P1 segment gut microbial communities from Petit-Saut dam, French Guiana - Emb289 P1 | ecosystem: Host-associated > Arthropoda: Insects > Digestive system > Gut ... | reverse complement strand
TGAAGTCGAACCGGCCGGCGATGACGCGAGCCTATCCACCGTCTTGGTTTACCAAGCAGTGGCCCTCGCTACAGGCCCGCTGGAAGGAACTTAACTCCCGACGGCATCAGCCCAGCACGAGTTGGCGATCTGATACATCAGTCCAAGGGGCGCGAGTTCTATCGGCAGAACCCGACCACGACCAGAAGGGCCTTGCTCAAGAAGGCGGCTGAGATCGACGCCAAATATGGCAAGCGTTTCGATCCGCCTGTGTTGTCGCTGACGGATAAGGCGGTCGCGGCGACGAGATCGCTGGCGGAGAAGACAGCCGAGACGGCGACGAGCATTGCCGAGGCGGCGACACCCGGGATGGACGGCCAGACGGTCGAGGCGGCGGAAGCGCAAGCTCCGTCGATCATCGCCCGCCTGCGACGTGAACTGCTGGCGGAATGCTACCGCCCGGGCGAGATCCGCCGTGTCTGGCTACCCAAGTCAGGGGGCGGCGATCAGGCATCGGCTAACGTCCCTCATACAGGATGTGATGGAACGCCCCCAGTTCGGTGGCGTCATCTCCCGTATGGTGCCCCTCAGCCGTCGCTGGTCCGCTCTCGCCGCTGCTTTCCAACATCGTCCTCGACGAACTGGATCGCGAACTGGCGAGGCGGAAGCTCCGGTTCGTTCGCTACGCCGATGATGCCAACATCTTCGTTCGCAGCGAGCGCGCAGGGCAGCGCGTCATGACATCGATTCGGAGTTTCCTGGAGCGGCGCATGCGGCTTCAGGTCAACGAAGAGAAGAGTGGCGTGCGCAAACCCCACGAGGTCGCCTTTCTGGGCTTTCGCTTCTACTGCATAACGAGTGAGCACGGCGACACCGTCCACGGCCGGGAACGAGACCCGTGAGACGGTGGCATGAGCGAGGTCGCGGAGCTGGCTTTCCGCACCGCTTTGAATGTGCTCGGCGACAGCATCGAGACCGGGCGCATGCGCTCCTGCCTCATCCTCGCCGCAGAAGCATTGGCAACGCACACGGCGACGATAGCGGAGTGCGACGGTCGAGCATTTCATGGCAGAGACCTGCTTGATAAATCGTGCTGCTGATCGGTTATGCTTGCCTAAGTGCCGGGCCTTTAGACCATAAGCGTCTATCGTTCCCACGATCTCGCGGATCAGCACGCCAAACGACCGAGCTATCCCCTTCAGCTCATCATCAAAGGGGTTCTTGTGCAAGTCTTCATTGATGTCACCATCAGGCGTATCAAACACTTTTGCTGAGGGCATGGTACCGAGTCGTAGGCTGCGTAGAAGTTTGATACGACCCGTCGTTAGGTTCGTAAATACCCAGACGTAATGCCCTCCACCCTTTACAACCTCCTTCGTCTCGTCCGCGTGGACCAATGATCCTTTCGCGATCTCCTGCAGAATGCTCTGATAAGTGGGTCTGTACTTCTCAGCCGCAGCCCGTTTAATCATAGTGCAGTTGTTGTTCGTGAGCGGGACATCAAAGGAGGATGAAGAATGATCAGCCGCCTTCTGGTTGGACAGTCGTAGCTCGATCAGGAGATAAACAATCAAGGCCCGCAGCTGGATCGCGCCTGACTCAGCGGAGCACGCATCCGGCGCAGGCGAAGCATGTGTCAGGCCGCGATCAGGATCCGGTTGAGATCAAGAAACACCTGGCGCTCGAGCACTTCGCGCATCGCGGCCCATGGCTTATGATCGCCGCTGATGTCAGCCAGCAGCCCACGCGGCACTTCGGTCTCCACGATCCTGGACTCGCTGGCGTCCTTCATCGCCGTCAATACCACCGTCTCGGTGTCTGCGGCCGTCAGCCGCATCGAAACACCCTGACGACCGAGCGGTACCGCGGGAACAAAACGCATCACGGCGGCTTTCAGGAGTTCCAACGCCAGATCATCGATGCCCATCGCGCTGCACAGCAGCTTTTCCCGCAGCGCCGGCCAGCCGAACACTAGCCGCGGTCGCAAGCCTTCGCCCAGCTCGCGGACGGGGGCGGGCGCGCCAGGGCCGAAGGTACCGTCGAACAGAGCGCGGGCTTCCGCTTCATGCGCCGACCAGTTCGCGATCTCGTCCACGTCTTCGGCCAGGATCCAGTTGCCGCGTCCGATATCTAGGTAACTGAGATGTGGCGCGAGCCGGAGAGGCGCGCCACACTGTGCACAGGGCTGTGCCTGAAAGCTGCCATCGATGATGGCCTCCCGCTGGTCGGGCCGGCGATCGGCATTAACGCTAGCGACGCGCTCCACTTCAGCACGCGTGTTACAACCGGGACACTTGGCAACGGCGGTATGGAAGATCGACATGACCGAGTGCTCCTGTCAGCCTTTCTTAGGCAGATATCCTGCAACCATGTCGGGAAGATTCGAGAGCACGGGCTTCTCTTGGAGCCAGGAAATCGCGTAGATCTCAGCGAACCACTCTCCCGGCGCGCGCCATTGGTAATTGCTGACACGGGTCTTGCCGTAAGCCCCGAGCGAGAAGCTGTGCCATTGGCCGGCATAGGACTCAAGATACACGCGTCCCCCAAAGGCCAGCGTCTTCTTGTCTGGCTGGTTCCACGGCTTGGCGTCGGTGCGATGATGCGCTAATCCATTGAGGACAGGATAGAGTTTGTCCCATTGGTCCTGGGTTATTCCGTCCGGCCGCGGTGGGCGACCCCCGGCGAGGCGATTCGCAATCGCCTCGCGAATGTCATTCTCGAGCCGGGACGCGACAGGGGCGCATTGTCGTATCTCCTGCATTGTGTTGTCCGCGATCATTCTGGCGAAGTCGTCCACCTTAACAACATTCCAGCCACCGAAGTCCTCCGCCGTGAAGTTAGACGGCGTCATTATTCCGTATTTGTTGTCGACCGCATGACCAATTTCGTGGAGCGCTGTCACGCTGAACGAATCAACCTGCACGTCCTTACCATCGACTTCGTAGCCGTCAGGTTGTTTGCCGTCAAAAGTCCCCATCAACATTCTAGCATTGAGCTTATCGTACTGGCCCGCGTTAGCCATGCCATTGAACGCGAGCTTCGGCAACTTATCGTGACCGACGTGGTTGTCTGGTACCTTCGCGAACATTTCATAAAGGCGTGGCAGGAGATCAGTCTCAAGTCCCTCCGGAATGTCGATGTCAAGTTTGAAACGTGCGGACAGCGCAGCTTTGCAGGTGGCGCGGTCCTGCGGGGTCGTCGTACGGCCACCAAACGAGGCTACCACGTCGTCAGGGTTAGCCGCAGACGATGAGAACAAAGCCTTTTTCGCGTGTTCCAACAATGACAGACTGTCTCTCGCCATTGACATTGCCAGCATACGGGCCTTTTTCTGATCGGGCTCGCCGTCGAGTGCGTTCCGATCGAGTTGTAACTTGCCCAACTGGGTGTTCAGGTTGGTGACAAGCTTCGTCTCGTCGGGGAGGATCACAGATTTGGCGGCCTCGTCCAACGCCAAACGCACCTGGGAGACCGTCGCGTCAATCTGCTTCTTCGCATCAGTCAGATCGAGTGCCTCTGCGCAGACCTCGTCGACCTTGCCCCGCAAGATCCCAAGGTCACCATGCAGGGACGTTAGCCCTGTTATTACGTCGGAAACCGACTTTGCACCTTGGAGCGTTGCCGGTAACCTCGAGGTGATGCTCTTGAAATCCTTGTTCAGGTCCTTGATCTGCTGATCATCGACGTTGGAGGGCGGATGCTGCAGTCTATACCCGAGTCTCTGGATGAGGTCTTCGGCTCGTTCGTACTCGGGCATCATTGAGGTTCGCACGTCATCCAAGAATTTGTCCGCGTCCTGTATGGCGTTGGCATAAGTTGTGAAAGCCTGTTCGCGATTCAGGTTTCGGTCGCCGCGATCTTTTTCGGCCTGCATCTCGGATGTCTTTGTAGCCACTGGATTCGGAGTGGCGCGACCGTCAGCCCATTCCTGATAGTCTAGCGCTGTCTTCAACCGCCGGGTGAATTCGGATTGCGCAGCGTCGGCCCTGGCATCTAGGAAGGCGACGATGGATCCTTCGATTTGGGCCGCAAGTGTATCTATGTCAGGCTGTGAGTCGAAACTGGCTTGTACTTGTGTACCTTGTCTGTATTTCGCCCCGCCGACTGTTTGACCGCCATTGTTGCTGGTAGCCAGATCGACCCAATATTCGGCCTCCTTGCGCCAGTTCTCCGCGCTCGTCTTCCCGTCGATAACCGATTGTTCCCCCCCGTTACTTAAAATGTCCCGCCAACTCGTGGCCGCAACCAGGACTGCTTCCATATCAGGGAGGTTGCCGGCTGTGGTGGCGGTGGTAAGTGCCTTGACGTGCTTATCCTGTTGTCCCTTGGCGATTTTGCGGTTCGCCGGGTTGATCCAGGTGTCAACCAGTTGGCCGGCCGCAACAAGAGTTTTCTCAGCTTCCAAGCGTGCTTGATCGAATGTCCGCTGTGGTGCCGGAGCAGCGCTTGCTACGGTCGATGGGTTCTGTGGGACGGGGTTTTGCGACGGAGTGGGGGGAACTCCCGCGGCGAAGCCGGGAACGGCGTTAGGATCCGTGACCTGCGGCGGTGACGGCTGGGCGGAACCGGTCGGAATGCAATGGCCTACTGCCGCCAACCATTTCTCGAAATCGTCGTCGAAGATCGCGCCGACTGACTCCAAGCGCTTCTCGATTTCGGCCCGTACGCTGTCGCCCATAGTCTTTCTGCCCCTTGGTCAGAGCCGCGGTTTGCATTGGCGATTAGTTTGAGACCAGTCGTCGCTCGATCACGCGGCGAGCTGCTGGCGAACCTTGTCGAGTGCAGCCCCCAACGTCGCACGGGCGGTAACCTGAATCTTGAACGGGTTGGTGTCAGCGGCGACGATATACTTGTCTGTGGGCAAGCTCGCCTGATACACGTCAATCGCTTTCAGTACCCGCGCTCGCGTAGCTGCCTTTCCTTCCAGACGTGACGAGTCGAATTCCATCAGCGTCTTCGTCAGCGCCACTCGATATTTGCACATTACGTTTTCAATCTCGCTGGCGACGACGCCGAGAACCGGGATGCCCGTTTTCCTCAACACGTCGTAAAGTGCGTTCAACTGCCGGTCTACCACCTCTTTCGCGTCGTTCCAGACTTTTACTGTGCTGCGAATGGTAGCGTCCGACGGGTTCGAAACCGACCAGGCTGTCTGCGACGGATCGACTTGAAGGACCCGCTGAACCCACTCTGACTGTTCAATAGTCGCTGGCATGCATGGCTTCCCCCGGGGCGATGCGGCCGTAACGGCACATGTAGAAATGAACCATACATGAACCTTGGTTCTTCCTCGCCGATCGTCCTATCTCACATTGGTATCGCGTTGATGTCGGGTATCGTCGATTTTGTATCGCCTGTATCGATTACCACCCTTCCGCCGCACTCCTTTTCTGTCGGAATGATGAACCCCTTCGCCCCAAAAGTTCCCTCAATGATTTCAAAGAGGTACAGGACAGGAAGGCCGACGGCCGCGCGTTGGCAAAGCCCCACAGCCATTCAATCTTTGCCATGGTCGCTTCCGACCGGTTCTCGCGCCGCAGTTTCGTAACATACTCGTCGGCAATGCCACGAAAGGTCGGGGCGCGAGCCCAGGCATCTGCCTGACGCTTCTTTTCAGCCGCGGGATCGAATCCGTCGGCCAGCAGGCGCCTCGCGTCATCCCGCGCCTGCCGGGCCCGTGCCAATGAGGTCAGGGGCGGAATCGCGCTTTGCTCTAAGCTGTTCAGAAATAGCGGTTTTTGCGCTCCGCCTCCTGCCCCATACCAACAGCCATATCATCACGGCGTTCTGATTCCTGGGTTAGGTTCCGTTATGGCGTCTTAGTTTCGGATCCAGACCGCACATTGCTGGTACACTCTGAGCGAGATCCCAGCCCCGTTGCGAGGTGGTGCAAAATGAACTCGCCCCGAACCGCGTCGCCAGTTTTGGCGGGTGTACCTCGGCGCAGCGGTTTTGACCGGTTGCGACAGCGACACTCTGACGGCGTCGGACGATCTGCCCGTCGCGTTCGCCCGTAAAGTAGGTTTCCTCGGAATGGCATGGGTGGAAAACAGACATTCGTAAGTCGGCGACTCAATTGAACTGCAAGACAGGTTTCTCGACAACATGCAACCAGCGCTGACGGATCTCCGCTGCCGTGGCACTGAGATCTACAGTCGAGAACCTGATGACGTGCCCCTGCATACGGACGGCTTCGTCAACGAGTTGCCCACCGATAGCAGGGTGCAGCAACAGTCCTTCAGCCCGGTCGGCGATCGTGTCCCCCTCCTGCGAGCGAAGATATGCGTAGATCTGGTAGAGGTAACCACTTTTCAGAAGCTCCGCCCTGTACCAGCCCGGCGTAACGATGGCGCTGAACTTCGTGTCTATCACGATGCGCCGTTCGCGGGCGCGGAGAGTCAGGACGATATCGGTCCGCATGCCCGGCAGTATCTCGGACATCCCAGTCGTGCCTGCGTCCACGGGCCAACTCAACTGTCGGCCGGCCTGCACGTCCCATCCCCGGTCCCGCAGCGTGACCTGATAGAACCCTGCAACCGCCTTCTCATAGAGGCGGCGCACCCACACCTCTTCGCGATTCGGCGCAAACAGCAGATTGGACCCTGCGTCTTCCGCGGGGAGTGCCAGATCGTGGGCGAGCTCCGACAATGCCACCGTGGCGCGATCATCGGCATCGCGCCGTCCGAACCGGTCTGCGGACATCTCGACGGCGGTAGGCTTTCTCGGGCCGACGCCGAGCGCGACAAAGTCAGCTCCCAGTCTGCGGCACCGGTATTGGAGGTCATGGCCGGCTACGATCCGGGCCAAGGTCTCGAGCGCCGATCGCACCAGTCGGTTGCGGGGTGTATCGAGGGTGAGATGCTCGAACCGACACGCGACTCGGCCGCGTTCCAGTAAGCGTCGGCGCTCGGTTTGCAGCACATCGATGCGACCGCGTACTCTGGTCAGAACGTCCTGGCGGTTTTGGTAACCCGAGCTGAGGTTGCGCCTAAGGCGTTTCTCGACGATGCGACACAGCAATTCGGCGACGAGGTTCGGCAGGTCTTCCGGATCTTCGTCCAACCCGATCCATGCCTCGCCGCCAATGCGAATGAACTCCGAGGCGTAGAGCATCAGGAGCCACAAGTTCCGTACTGGTATGCGTCCGATCGTCCGGTCGCCGGCCGACCGTTTCTCCGGCGCAGCGGCGATCCCCAACGATTCCACGGGCATCAAAGGTCCTTCAAGAGCCGTTCGAGGGCCTTTGTTGCCCTGTCCGTCTTATCGTCAAACCAGTATTCGCGTAACAGCGGGCCGATCTGGGTCTCGACAACCTGACGAAACCAGAGCGGAGCGGATTGGATCACACTGCCGGGCGCCGGGGTCACATAGGAGTGGCCGATTCGGAATTGTGCCCCCAGCCGGTCATCGTCGGAGATTTCCTTGTTCAATGACTCGAGGCGGCCACGAATCTCGTCGACGACGGGTAGCTCGATCCCGAAGCGGTCAATCAACCATGTCTGCCAGTTGTCGTTCAGTTGCGGCTCGAGGTCCACTAACGCGAAGCGGCGCCTTAGCGCGAGGTCGACCAGCGCGAGTGATCGGTCGGCCACGTTCATGGTGCCCACAACGTAAAGGTTATCGGGGACATAGACCCGTTCGAGCGGCTGGCGCGGGTAAGCCAGTTTCATGGCCTCATCGCGATTACGCTTACTGTCCTCCATGAGCGTCAGCATCTCGCCGAATATCTGGGCCGGGTTCCCGCGGTTGATTTCCTCTATGAGCACTACAAAGGGGATTCCCGGCTCTCGTCGTGCCGCTTCGACGGCTTCGAGGAATACGCCGTCCATCAGTTCCAGGCGTCCGTCACCACGCGGGCGCCATCCCCGCACGAAGTCTTCGTAGGAGAGATTTGGGTGGAACTGGACGGAGACGACGTGAGCGTCGTCCCGGTAACCGATCAGCGCGTAGGCTAGGCGTTTGGCGAGCCAGGATTTCCCGGTTCCGGGTGGCCCCTGCAATATGAGGTTCTTCTTCAAACGCCAACTATCCAGTATCGCCTCGGTCTCCGTTTCCGAGATGAAGCAGCCGTCAGCGTGCATGTCCACGACGGTGTAGGCTGGCCGGTCCGGCTTGCCCGGCACTGCGTTTGGCCTGGGAAGGCGTCGCCACGCCTCTTCGAGAGCAGGGAGCGTTCCGGGACCGATTTCTATCCCCGAGCTTTCGGGCGTCCAGTGCTGGCCCCCTGGAAGCCGGCCCAGATCAGTCGCACTCAGGAACGCATCCTGCTGGGGATCGCGGATGTCGTCGAATTCGACCTCGATGGAGAGTTGCTTATCCCCAGCAGCCGCGCGAACAGGGTCGAAGTGGGGCGTTTCATCGGGTTTGGAGATGGCCTTGCCGCGGGCAATGACTCCGCGCGGCTCTTCGCCGAGTCGAACCAGAAACACGCGATCCCCGGGCAAAGCTTTGCCGTTGCGACAACTCCACCGACTCGTGACCGCTTCGCCCCCCATCGTCTTGAGTCGGTCCTGGGCGAACGTCGTCCAGTCCCATCGCCTCGGGTTCCAGCTGAGCAGCCACGCCTGCGATGGCGGATCCGGGTCCGGAGCGCCTTGCCAACGGGGGCGCAGTATATCGTCGTAGAAATCGATGTCGTCCGTTCCACGCTCTTTGGACAGCTCTGCCCGCAATGCACGCAAGGCGACGTCGATATCGATTTCCGGCAGTGCCTTGACCTGCTCTATGGATTTGTGACCAAGGACGTGGGCGATTTGCCGTTTATGGGACCGCAGGGTGATCCGTTCGAAATCGTCCGGGAAGATGAGGTGGAGCAGGATATGACGGAACTGGCGGAATCCCTCAGTCTCGATTGCGTCCAGCCACCTCGCAAATTCATCCGGTTTTGACCCGAGGCGCCCCCGAGCCCCGCTGGATTGCTTCTTGAACTCGGCAACCACCTGAATGAAGTACGCCAGTTCTCGCCAACGCTGTGTCTGAAATGCTGTCCCGGGGGAGCCGATGCCGACGAGAACGGCGTCACTCAGGTATGGATGGTCCGTGGAAAGACCGGTTCCGGACCAGGACCACACGGTACGAACCATGTCCCGCTTGGTATCCGGCCGCAGGTTGGTCTGGAACAGTATGAGCATGTAGATAAATTCGGCCATGAGTTGCTTGGCCTCTGGCCGGCACGGGGATAACTGGTCTTTGAGTTTATCGGCGAACTTGATATCAGGGGTCAGGATGGGATTTAGCACGAAGTGCTGCACGAGTTCCGCCACTGTGCCGGCCGACCAAAGCGAACGGTCGCTGAAGAGGGATCCATCATTGATCAGGCAACTATGTAACCATTTCTCTGCCACAGCATAGATCTGTGAGACATCACGGGTGGGTTGGAATCGTGACATGCTGGAAGACCTTTTCTGGACCTCTCTGGGATCCCGCGGAAATTTTCTAATACTTCGGCCTGTATGTTGCGTCCGCCTGGGACTGCGGACGCGCGTCGCCGCGTCATGGTACGGTTAGACGCCGCCAGGTGTGCTATCTGATCACCTCCAGCAAACCCGGTGCATCGCGCGTGTCGTCAACCACCCAGTTTAGCGTGGCCGCCGTCCGCCGCTACCCAAGACAGGCTGCCAAGGATCGCGAGCACGGCGGCCCAGCCTCCAATCGGCGGCGCACTGCCCAGCAAGACCACGGCGCCAACGATCGCACTGAGCGTAGTCAGGATCGCGTTTGTGCCCCCGGACGTCACCATCGCAACAATGCTGGGTGCGGGGAAACCGGGCCTCGGCCGGCCCAGCCCACAACGCCGGACGTTAGATGATGCAATAACTCCGGCGAAACTCAATCTAATAACCGTTATCAAAATGGCGCCGCTGGATATGGCGGTGGGCTGCCGCTGCGTCGTTCGAAGCGGTGATCCGACCACTGAGACCCGGCCTGTTTCATGCCGAGCCGCCTCATTTCATTTCTGATAACGGTTATGATAAAAAGCGTCATGTCGAAGGAACCCACGACACCGCCGGCCCCGACTGCAAAGCCGCGCCGCGGGCTCCCCCGAAGCCGGACGGACCTACACCGCAGGTCGAAGTACAGCGTGCCTATCGTGCCCAGCTCAAAGCTGCCGGCAAAGTCGTCCGGCTTGTCGATGCGCGCGCTGCGGCGGGGATCCCCGACTTCGACCCAGCGAAGGACGGCATATTCGAGCGGCAGATGGTCGAGAGCATGCGCGATCGTTTGCACGATGCGCTATCGAAACTCAAGCTCCGTGAGGAGGACGTCTCGCGACTCGGCGATCGCAATGCCTATCTCGAAGCAGAGCTGAAGGCCCAGGAGCGGGGTCTCACCAACGCACTGAAGGACAACATCTTGCTGAAGCAACAACTGGCGCGGGCACGGGCCAGACGACAATAGGACATCGAGCCCAGCCGCCAGAGCGCAGCTTGCGCACTTCCCGCGCCCGTTCGGAGCGTCTAGCGTCGGGCCACACGAGTCTGACGGGCTGCCAACGCCCGGCCGCAGCCGTGCGAGGAGGATACACGCTCGGCTCTAACCGAGGTGCAGGCTGACTGTGATGGCCAGACGCAGCTCCGGCAGATCCCGTACGGATAAGCGCGATCAGGACGACATCGTCGCGACATTCGGCGCCAACCTGAGAGCGGCGCGGCTGAAATTCGACCTCACGCAAGCACAGCTCGCGGAAGCCACAGGCCTGCTTCAGCAGTACATCTCGCTCGTCGAGTCGGGGAGACAGAATGTCACGCTCGCCACGGCACAAGTGCTGGCGACGGCTGTTAACCGAGATGTGAGAGCGCTGCTGGCCCGGACGAGACTGCGGCCACTCAAAGGTTAGGACGATGACGGCGGAATCCAGCGCGGACCTCCGACTGACGTAAGCACGGCCAGTTGATCTGGAGGGTTGGACGACGCTCTGTAGGCAGGTCAACCCGCATCCTGCCACAGTACTCCCTCTTGCTCCGGCGCGCCTGCAAGCCAATGTCACCGGTTCTGCGCGCTGCGAGACCATCGCGCAGGACCCGGTTCCGAGCTTGCCCATTCAGCGTGGCCTGCCGACACCGGCTCTGCTGGCTCATGTCGGGGTGCCGAAATTTGCCGATCACCTTCCGCTGCGTCTGCGAGGAACCTTCGCCCGCCCGGCTCCTGAGGCGGCAGTGACGATCCACTGCCACGTATAGCGCTACCGCATCCTCTAGCAACTCTGGTTCCGCCACGGCGTGTTGGTGGTCCTTGTCTGAAAAGAAGGTCCCACCTTGACATTGACATGGTACCACGGCCACGACGCTTAATGCGCTCAGCCTGCCTCATTTTGCAGCGAGGACGCGATGGCATACGACGTACCGCCCCCGGATAATCGCCCGGAGCCCGGCTATTACTACCATTACAAGCACGACCCGAATGGGCCACTAAACAACTATGCCTATTACATCTATGGAGTTGGGCATCACACAGAAGATGACTGCCGTCCCGACGACGCTTTCATGCAGGTTTACAGGCCGCTATACGAAGGCGCTTATGCCTACCGGAATGGCGGAATGTTCGATCTGCGACCACTCTACATGTTCTATAAGCCGGCAATCGTAAACGGCGTAGACGTGCCGAGATTCACCCGGATTTTGGACTATGAAGTCATAGGGCAGCTTCAAGCACTCAAGGCCCGTATGTATCCCGACCTCTAGTAGGTGTGTTCCCCCCGGTGCGGTCGTATACGATGGAACGCTGGTCGCGCGGACCAGCATCACCCGTCGCAACGATAAAGGGGTCACGCCGGCTTCGCTCGCCCGCTCGCTTGAAGTCGCGGAGCATGGTCCGCCGGGACCTCAACGATGGGCACGGCCAGCGGCCCGAGCATCGACGTAGCACGGGTCGGAGGTCGAATGGCATGTCGACTGATCAGGCCAGGCCGCTAGATCGCCGATGGCGTACACCACGCAACCGCCAAGTTAACGAAAGGTCGGGCCGCGGCCGTCGGTGCGGTACTTCTCCAACGTAGGCGCGGAAATCCCGAGCCACCGCGCGGCCTCGAGGGAACTGACGTATTGCCTCGCGAACGACGCGAACCTGTCGGACATGGGAAGACTCCGTGCAGAAGATTTTTATCGTTAAGGCACCAAGGCCTTCTCGGACTCGGCAGCCGAAGCGAAGCTCAATCACTGCGTCACTTGCGCCGTCTTTTCGCACGACTGCGATTTCCGCGAACCCATCCAATGGCCCGTGTGCCGGTGTCATGCCGCCGCCGCATCGCGCAACGCAATTCGGATGGATGCGGCGAGGTGATTCGCTTCCTCCGTGATGCCAGCGATGAGGTCGTTCTGCTGCTTGAGAGTCGCCATCTCCGCGGGGCGTTCGGTGTCGGGGCTCGATTGTGAAATGGCATCGGTCAGCGATGCATTCTTCTCCGCGGAGAAAGCTATCGCCGCGCCCACGACGCAAGCTGCGCGTTCAACCCGGGTGTCGCGCCGGGCTCGAACTCCACCAGCAGGCCGACATTACTGTCGGGACGCTTCGTGCCCTTGAGCGTCGAGCCGAACAGGGCGCGGCGGCGAATGTGATAGCGCCTACAAAGAGTTGCGAGAGCCGCCTGATCGCTAACAATCCGCGTCGTCCTACCATTCCTACAATACCGTGGCGGTGGGTGTCTTGCACCAAAGTCGTCATGGTCGAACCGGCGTCTAGGCAAGCGCAGCCTTGGCAAGCACAGCCTTGGCACTTTCCCCGTCGCCTCGGAACCCTTAGAATCAGCCTAGATGAGTGTGACGAGGCGCCAACGCCCAACCGCAGCCGTGTGAGGACCATGCATACTCGGCGCTAACCAAGGTGCAGGCTGACTGCGATGGCAAGACGTGGCACTAGCAGATCCCGTAGGGATCAGCGCGATCAGTACGACATTGTCGCCGCATTCGGCGCCAACCTGAAGGTGGCGCGGCTGAAAATGAGACTCACGCAGGAGCAGCTCGCGGAAGCCACAGGTCTGCTCCAGCAGTACATCTCGCTCGTCGAGTCGGGGAGACAGAATGTCACGCTCACCACAGCACAAGTGCTGGCGATGGCTGTTAACCGAGATGTAAGAGCGCTGCTGGCCCGGCCGAGACGGCGGCCCATCAATGGTTAGGACCGCGACGGCGGTATCCCGCGTGGGTCTGCCCGGATTCATCTCACGTAGTTTTTCATGTGTCGTGTCCCGCTGTCACGGCCGGGCAGGATCATTCCGCGTCTCCTTCTAACTTGCCCGATGCGAGTGCAGGTGCGCCGTGGCCCGTAGCGGCGTAGTAGCCGACATCAACATACCGGACGCGTTCGGCCACAACCTT
>Ga0123355_10012224_pt1 | contig 13292 bp, 9 predicted proteins | sample TergutEmb28metaG_3_FD_89872 | JGI IMG/M metagenome (GOLD analysis project Ga0123355, IMG submission 89872) | Embiratermes neotenicus P1 segment gut microbial communities from Petit-Saut dam, French Guiana - Emb289 P1 | ecosystem: Host-associated > Arthropoda: Insects > Digestive system > Gut ... | reverse complement strand
TTTAAACACAGTCTAGTGCTCCTGAGAATGGGCGAAATTATCTCCCGAAACGTGTTGAGATGTTTGCAATTATCAATGAAATCTGTTATTGTTGCATCTAGTTGGCTGTTTATATTATTGTATTCTCCACTCAAGTATGATCTGGGGGTTTCTTAGAGTATGAATACAAAAAGAACGTCAAATGTTAGGATATTTTTCGTTTCCGAAAATTCTTCTTCATAGATTTCGTCAAAGTAATAATGTATTTTGTGTGCTATTTCTGAATATGTTAATTTTTATTAAGCATCTTGTAAAGTAACTTCTCAAAACAGATTTTTCTTACATCATTGTGATTATGAACACTCCCTCGGTTTATAAACTTAAGATAGAGCGATAAATTTGGAATTATTTCTGCGTTTTTGCCATATGAAATATTTTCTCCTTCACTTACTACAAATATTTTTGTCTCAACAAAGCAAATAACAGATAAGAATTTCAGCTTTTCGTTTGCGATATAAAATATAGAAATATGAAATTTAAAGGTTATAATAATTTTAATGGGAAAGAAGAACCAAACTACAAGGTGATTTAAAACGATGGATTCAATTGAACAGTAAAAACAGTACGAAATTGAGTCCATCTTTTTGAAGCTCCCTGTATTTCTGGACATTTGTTCCAGTCTCTTTTCATAATTTAAAAATCATTTGTCTATTATCCCTTGTCTAATTCATGTCCAATATTCAAAATCTGTTGCGTTGTTTTGTACATGATAATTTACGTTTACATTACATGTATATTCACTGATTTAATTGGAAATTTTAAATTAATATATCGAAGGCCGCATTCCGCACGTGTCCAACAGGTATTCTACTAGACTGTAGGAATCCTTGCTATCAAAGTGCTGTGAGCAGAGAAAACTGATTGTCAAAGACTGCTACAGTGCAAGGAGGGAGACATCCACATGACTGGAAAAGTAGTCATGGCCCGCGCTTTTTCGAATTTCCATGTCTCTTTGATCCCAAGCAAAATGATGCCAGTGGTAACATTATCCTCCAAGCGAAGAGATCAAAGCCAGCCTTGTAGAAACCAACACTTTTGCCTACAGGGACGACAGTATCAGCTGTACAAGTTCCGACGGTTAAAGAAGAGTAACGACGTCTGTACGCAGCAACAGTGATTCGTCTTCAGTATCTGGTTGTGTGAAACGTTTTAATACATATTCGTGTGCTAGCGTCAGAAAATCATTGATGTGGCCATTAAGGAACAGTGGAGGACTAGAGTTAAGTTATACTCTTTCTTTAGCCTCATAACTAGAGGGGGGGTTGGTGGTTAACGCCACTCCTCTGTCCTTTCACTCCAGAAAATGACCTAGTTACCACTGTATAGGAGGCTGGAGGGCCATAGGAACGGTTTAGACGGATGTGAAAAACCTCGCCCCTGCCGGGGCTCGATCTCCGGACCGTTCAGCCCATAGCGAGTGGCTATGCTTTAATTATATTCGAATAAATAAATTTTTCGAGGTGATTCAATACAAGTTGTCGAGGTTTTCTTTGTTTTGGTGGAAAATTATTACTGTTGGTAAGGCGCCGGTCTTCCATCAAGCAACAAATTGGCATAGCCTCCAGTGCGAATATCAACAGTTCCTACGGCTGCAGTAACCTCGAATATTGAAATAAAACTTCAAAATTTTCGTGGTCGGATTTTCGGTATTAACAGAATTCTTCTTCCCCTTTTCTTCTTCTTCTTCTTCTTCTCCTTCTTCTTCTTCTTCTTCTTCTTCTTCTTCTTCTTCTTCTTCTTCTTCTTCTTCTTCTTCTTCTTCTTCTTCTTCTTCTTCTTCTTCTTCTATGGAGCTACAACTCTGACAGAGTCTTGGCCTTCTCAACAATATCCTTCCATTTAAGGCGGTCCGTTACTTGTTCTGCCCAATTCATAAGCTTCATATTCTTCAAATTATTCCTGACATCATCTTCCCATCGAGACTTGGGCCTTCCTGCTGGTCTTCCTGTGAATGGTTTCCATTTGTATATTATTTTTACTGTGCTAGTTTCGGGAATTCTATTTATGTGTCCAAACCAACTCAGTCTTTAGGATTTAACATAATTTATTATATCCCGTTGTTTAATTAATTCATCCAATTCCTTGTTTGTTTTAATTCTCCAAATACCGTTGGCTTCCTTCGTTGGTCCAAATATTTTCCTTAATATGTTCCTCTCAAACACCGAGATTTTTTGTATACCACTTTCTTTAAGGACCAATGTTTCACAGCCATAAACTACAATTTGTCTAATTACTGGCCAATAAAAAATTTAATTTGGATTTCCTGCACATCAAATTACTTTTAAAAAGAGTTTTATTCGCTTGGAATGCTTTATTCCCTTTAACAATTCTTTCTCTAATTTCTTCTTCCAGAGTGTTACTGCCATTCACAACAGCACCAAGATTGCTGAATGATCTAACCAGATCAATGTGCATGTATTAACAGAATTATCCTTATCAATTTCCTATTAAACAAATAATCTTATTCAAGATTTCGGAAGACTATGGCAGCGAATTTGTTCTAAATACAAAACTTTTGAAAAGTAGACGAATCTTCACAATCGTCCTCTTATGAAATGGTCAGACTTCGACAGTTACAACTGTGGTAGTTACCTCGTGGAATAATCAGATATAGGGAACCTTCTTGATATTAACTCTAATGATGGTGCCATATGCAATTATAGATAAATCAAACACATTCTCAGAATTAGACAAGAATAAAATGTAGTTTCCCAGTTTTCATCTTGTTCAATAAATAATATATGGACACAACCAAAAAAAAAGGTCGGAACTAGACTTCTGGCATATGGAGAATCAAGAAAAACTTAAAAGTGTTTAGCTGGGAAGTACTCAGGGTAAAGGAAGTTCCGAAGACATGACCTTAGTTTGTACTGTAATATTTTAATGGATATCAGAAAACAAATTTTGATGTTTTTGATATGATTGTAGTGATCCATGAAAGGAAGTGGTTACGCGGTACTGTGGATATTTTAATGAATTTTCGCGAGAAGTAAATAATTTTCTTGACCAATCAGCTGAACATCATATTTGGAACAGCTTATTTGTGCAATTAATTGTGGTAATTAATGTCCAAGCTTCATTTCACTGTAATTGTTCTGGATACTCACGACGAAGCCACTGAATGTAAGTTTCGGTGTTCTACTAGTCAAATAAACTACTAACTTTTCATGAAGTCCAATGATTTATGAAATTATCTTATTGATACTTACAAATTATTCAAACCTTCCACGAATAGACTCCGTCTCCACTAAAAACAGCGCTCTTTTGGGAAATTAATAGACGTTTGCCCTAAGGATCGTAGGAAGTATAGAAGCACGCTCTGTGGACATTTGGAGAATGTTTGGTTGGTACGACAGTTGATACTGCGCTCTGAAAAAATTGTATACTTCCCACTAAATACAGTGCTCTTTTTGGAAATTAATTGATCTTTGTTCTGAGGATCGTAGGAAGTATACATGTACTCTTTGTGGACATTTGGCGAATATTTGGTTGTACGACAGTTGATACTGCGCACTGAAAAATTGTTATACTCTCAAGAGTTCAGTCAGCTGTGTATTCCTTGGAGAAAAAGTCCAGTGGCGACTGTGGGCAGGCAGGATAAGCATTATGGCAGTCTCCCTTGGACTTCCCCAGACATTCGGCGGCCAAATACTGCTTTTCAATTGGCAGGCTCTCTAGGATGCGAGTGTTGTCGCTGCAAACTGCTTCTTCCGGCTGGACTTCCTGCGAAGGCCTAAAACCATGTAGAATACATACGTTTTTAATCGTTTACTTTGTATTACAATGATTTGAAATCGAGAAGGACCAAAACACGGTATAAGAAGGACTAACGAGAAACTACTCTGTGCTGAGTTCGAATATCCCATCTTCGAAGGGTGGAAGCGAATTTCTTGAAGATCATATCCTACAAACTGCAAAAATAAATCATCCGTAAAAATTATACACTCAGGGAAAAATTTAAAATGGCATCTTTAGAGTCCTCCTCCCTAATCCAAGCACGCTGTGACAAATAAAGTGTAAGAAATCTGTAGTAAGAAGGGGAACGTAAATGGAAATAGAGAATATGTATAATTAAAATTGAGAAAGAAGGAAGACTTCTTCCTAAGAATCATTTGATCCGTTAATATTTAAAGAGAATCTATCTGCTGATAAAGTTTTCGCTATTTGTACATCGTACAGGAAGTGGCGGGGAAAAAATATGTACAGATCTTGTAGGATAGAGGTGTTACATGTATACATGTGTAAATGATGGAAGTGTTACCCAAGTACTTTGAAGTTCTTTCTTCGCTTTTTTCCATCCTTCAAATGTTTCGAGCGTTTCACGTTGGCTAGACTGTGTTGTGGCCACTCATGTTTCCTGCATTTTATATGTTTCCTGTACATAAATTGACGACTCTAATGGTTTGTATTTCTTAACGGCACCATAAAAACAATTTGATATATTTTTTTAACTGCAATTGTGTTTACACCCGGTGGCAGTAGTACAGTACACATTTACACACAAACAGTACATAGAACAAAACAGTCGACACAAACAACACGTAGAACAACACTGTTAACTAACTGGGAAGAGTACGGGCCGTGCCTCGTGTTTGCGAGCGTATTAGAAGGTAAAAAACCAATAATAAAATTTACGAGCTTCCTGCATTTTGGCACAAATGGTGGGCTTGTTTGCGTGTTACGGGAAACGCACTTAACATAATACAATTGTTTTGAATTGTCAGGGTAGAGTAACTGAGTATCATAACGATGAAGGCTTAAAGCCGTAGTGGAGATTATGTACAGTAATTAACAGACTTGTTTTTTACTTCAGATGTCGGACTGCTGGCTAGAAGTCAGTATTCGGAAGGTCCTGCAGCTGGCCACCTCGACACAGGTTTTTCTTGGTTTCGCTGTGTCTATAAGCGAATGCTGAGATGGTTCCCAAGATTCCAAGTTGCCACTACATGCTACTCATGTGACCCTCCTGACTAAAATTTATTAGCAAACAATTTCATATTATTTATATACATGTAAAATAACCACTGCCACCGGGTGACAACCCAATTTCAGTTAATAATAATAATAATAATAATAATAGGGGCGACTGGGAGTATTTCAAATTCATTTAGAAAATATGTGGACAACATACCAGGAAAATCTGAAGTCAAAGAACTACGGAAAACAGCCATATTGGGCACTGCACACATACTTCGGAAAGTACTAATGTAAAAGTACAATAGATTCTACACTGGAACTAATGATATAAGCAACATGAATAGTAACAACAGAATAGCTGCAACACTGCATTCCCTAGGGACATAGTTTGTCTCAAGAATATAAGTATAAATACCCTGCATAAAGGAGATGATGATAATTATAATAATAATAATAATCTCCTTTATGCAGGGTATTTGTACTTATATTCCTGAGAAAAACTATGTCCCTAGGGAATACAGTGTTGCAGTTATTCTGTTGTTGTTATTATTATTATCATTATTATTATTTTTATAGATGTTCTATACATGGAGGTCCGTTCACTGTAAAGTTCAAGGGGTAAGATGTAAATGCAGTCTGCTGCACCATATTTCTACACGGCCCGCGGACATGCATGGACCGTAATTTACTTCTTATAACCTCCTGCTTCTGAACTGCCGAAAAAAGGAAGTGTCTCATGACACCGTCAGAAGTGACGCCCCAGGGTAATCAAAAGATTGTTTATCTAGAAATTTAAATAGAAATATCTGATCAGGAGTCCAAAGAGGCAATGGAAAAAGAAGCAGAGTGAGCAGACTGGTCGCCAGGGTGAAATAACAAGGGCTTAGATGCAAGACGGATGTTAGCAGACGGACCTCACAAGCAACTACTACAGTTTTTACTGAATAACCTACCACTATAACCAGTCATTTTCTTATGTCGCTGTCTGTGAGACAAATATTGATACAAAAAGCGCTCCTCTATTCTTTTTGTCAGAAACTCTACCAGCAGACCTGAATTTCTTTCCCACGTGTCGTATCGGTCCCACAACAGACTTCCACCCTCTCAGAGCCCAGTGTAACATATTTCGAAATAGAGCCATTTTTACCACGCAATGACGTAAGAAGTATTTCACTTACGTTAAAACAGAATGCACTACTTCTTCGAGGAAATGCATTTCTTCATGGTGGAATGGAGAATGTGCTGCCTCACAGATGCTTCTAAGAACACATGTTCTGCCATCGAAGCCGTATTTCTCCAGCAGCAACTCGAGTGGAAAGTAGACGTTTCGTAGAGCCTTGTTGGATATTTCCCGCCTGCTCATTATGTCAGGTGGTGTGTGCCATAGAGTTGCGTTTGTTGGTAAGCTGAAAACCAACTGATATCCTAAGGACAGCAAGACTGTCCTGGCTGGGGCATGAACGGGCGTTGAGATCCCAAGAGTAAACTGTAAAGATAATCCGAATCGTAGGCAAACTAGGATATTTCTCCATATCTGTTTCTTTTGTTTAAGAAAAATTTTCGTGTTATTTTTCTTTTGCCCTAAATACCCTCTTCAGTATTTTCCTTCCCATTTTGTCTACGACTTCTTAGTTCCTTTTACTAAGAATTGAAATAATTCGTATGTGCTTTAGCAACTGACTTAAGTTTTAAACTGCATTTAATCTAAATTAAAGTGTGCACTAAAATGGCACTATAATATTAGGACCTGTTGTAAAATCTCTGTAGAATCAGACGTTTCTTTTTAAAGAGAATAAACTTCTTCCACTTGACCTACATGTGTTTACTTTTGGAACAGAAAAAAAAACTGCTTAATCTGTAAACAACGAGATTACTCTGAATTGTTGTTTCTATCGCAACGTGCTTTCCCCCGTAATTTTTAAGCTGTGAAATTTCTATCCGCTGGGAAAGAGTAGGATGCAAACGCTTATGAATAACGAACGCACAGGAAGAGCCACTGGCTGCTCAGGTGTCAGAGGAGGATGAGATGGAAAGATAAAACACAGAGAGATATTACACATGAGGGCTGTTCTGGATCCATGGCAACCTTCACGTAACTCCTTAAAGAATAAACAGCATTGGCTGCTTGAGTTGGCGTTTCTCTCTCCTTTAATACGAGTATATATAAAATTGCGAGGTCGATTATATCCGTGATAATTAAATATGCAAGTTTCTTTAATACCTGTGTTTTCGGTTGTTAACGGAAAGTATGTAAATATTTATTTCATTTCTACTTAAGGGAATAAGCAGATCTTTCGCATTGTTTATAAAAATAAGAAGCATCATCTGCACTAATAAATATGGTTTCTTTTCCACAAAGTGTTAACATTTTATGTCATAATCTTACTGCATGCTTTTAATAGAATTCGAGTATTGCACACTGCCACTGGACGGGATAATTTTAACACATACCTTTTGTAACTGTCAGTCGTCAAATCATGTTTGTGTTTCACTATGAAACCTATACGCGTATACATTATAATACCGGACGTTACTCCTGTGCACTCCTTGCACGTAGCAACTTAGGTTCTGAATTATTCTGCCTAACACGGGGTTCATTCATTTATTTATCTCCGTGTTCTGTAACTTATCTTTCTAAATGTTTTCCCGATTGTGTACTATTGATAGCTTTGCAAGAATTCTTTTTTTTTGTGAAATGCTTCATGGAATGGTTTCTTAATATTATTTTGAAGTGGTAGTTTCTATGTTATACTATCTTTTGTTTGTGTTATATTCCTTTTGGTGCTGTATGGATAGGCATATATTTCTTTATTATTTATATTAATACCATTGTTTATATCGTTGCTGTTGATTCCCCACGCTACTAAACTATAATTTAATTGAAATGGACTATTATATTTATCATTATCCTAAATCATAATTGTCGTAATGACGGTAAGTTTTAAAATTGTCATTAGAGCAGACAGACGTTGCTGGATAAGATCGATTAATTATGTCTATGGACATAACCGAAGCAATTTTGGAAATTCATTTTCAACTAGTTTAAGAATAAAAGACCAACTTGTTGTCACTTGCTATTTTATTTCACTTCTTATGTGCTCAACAAGTTTCGGACATTAATATATCCATCATCATGAGCTTACGACTATTCTGTTGAATTGCCACATTGGTCGTATTGTTCTTGGCTCGATGTGTGTTGGAATTTCGGTGTGATTAGTTTGGAGTGGTATCCCAGTTTCAGGCTGAAGCTTCAGCTTGCAACACGGATACCACTCCAAACCGAAACTCCAACACACATCGAACCAAGAACAATACGACCAATGTGGTAATTCAACAGAATAGTCGCAAGCTCCTGATGATGGATATATTAATTTCCGAAATATGTTGAGCACATAAGAATTGAAATAAAATAGCAAGTGACATCAAGTTGGTCTTTTATTCTTAAACTATGCATTTTGTTGGTTTATATTGTACAATAATAGTATCAGACTGTGGAGTCTAGGTAGCGGGTTGGACTGAAGCGGAATAGCTGTTCCATTCCTGTCAGGTGCAAGAGATTTATCTCTCCTCCGGAGTGTCCAGATCGTCCTTGGAACCCGAACATCTTCCTATTTAAATTAAATACGAGAACCTTCTCTGCTAGTATAGTGTCCTCCGGCACGAAGCTGACCAATCACTCTATCTAGAATCGTCTTTACGAATAGAAGGAATTTTCCCCTCAGTCTCCCCTTTACTTTCATGTTTTGCACAGGAACAACTTTACCTTTTATGTACATGTATAACTACAGCAAATAATGACATATGGATGTCATAATTAAAATTGTATCTGTGTAATTCCTGAAGGCATACAGTGCAATGGAGGTATAGCTCCACTTCTTCTCAACCTCTGTTCTCTATGGATGTAAGCAGTCAGCTTGACACTCCGGCTGCTTTACTCATGAGACAAGCAGCCCAGTACCCATTAACCAGGAGCCTGGTTGGTGTCCAGGAACTTTGTGAACGGTTTGGAAGAGAAAGAATGTCTTCCATCTGTCGGTATTCGAACCATGATTTGTTGACCATGCAATCCATACTTTGGCACTATTTCGAATGTGCTTTCCTAGAAAATTGTGAAATATACAATAAAATTTTGGCACGAAAGTAATAATGTTTCATTTAAAATCGCGCTCTTTCTAGGCAAGTGTCTTGAGGTCTGGGTGGTGCCAAAATCCTTCCCTACTCTCAGTGCTTATTACCATCATTCTTTGGGCGATTTCTGTAATTACCGTCACTAAATATGCAGACGGTCAGTCAAAGTGGCCGCGCGGTCTAAGGCGTGGGTTTACGGCCGCTCGCCTGCTGAGATCGTGGGTTAGAATCCCACCGGAGACCTGGATGTCTGTCTGTTGTGATTGTTGTGTGTTGTCGGGCTGAGGTCTCTGCGACGAGCTCATCACTCATCCAGAGGAGTCCTACCGACTGTGGTGCGTCGTGCGTGTGATCTAGAAACCTCGATAATGAGGAATTTTTCGTACAAAAATATGTGACATTAGTAAATTTTGTGCTCTTAATTCAAATTCGTGTGCCCACACCAGCTCAAATCCAAAGAATCGCTTAGGTACTCATTGCCTACAATAACCTGCTATATGTACACGTACCTGCAGTACAGTTCCTGTCGGAAACACCATCAGCCTACGTTGCCGGTGTAAAAGCTTCCCGGTGACTACGTCGTTTGTTAGGGTCATAGAAATTACTATTTGGAATAAGGTGGTGAATGTAGTCCATAATATCACTCGTAGCATCACTAGCTGCGGACCTCCCAACTAGGATTACCTCTATTTAGTCGTTGACCTTATAGGTAATATACCCATATGCAGAACAAATTTCATCCCAGGCCTACACTTAGCATCTCTTAGAACGTTTCGCATTTCGGTGACACTCATTAGCACTGAGAAATATAACTTCACCGCGAACAATGTTAAAAACAATGCCCCAGAGAATGTTTTGGATTTACGTCTGTGGTAGTAACACTTACTGAAAGCGATATTTGAGAAGAAGCTACACAAAGAACAAATACTGAACAGGACTGTTATCTTTCATATAAAAAAAACCTGATTGTTACATCTGTGACCAAACAATATAAATAATAGTACGGGCTTGAAATATGGTCCCTGGGATAAAGAAAATCGGCATTATAAAATATAAGAAGAATACAGTCAAAAACAACTCAGCCGATGATTGTATTAAGACGTATTCTTACTTTGTTCTTTCAACGACATGTTTCGGCTCTAGTTATGAGCCATCTTCAGGCTGCTAACTTTTTCTTATTAAGGCAACATATAAATTAACAATGCTATTGTTATCTTTACCTACGAGATCTCGTATAACGTGTATAAAAATCTGAACTAAAATTGGTTCACTGTATAACAGTATTAAAATTAATTTGGTGGAAGGTAAATGTTATTATACGTTATTTATTATTTACTTCAAAATTTGCTTATGTTATTCGAGATCTCGTAGGTAACAATAAGAATAGCACAGCTAATTGTATATTTTACCTTACTAAGAAAAAGTAATCAACCTGAAGATGGCTCGTAACTAGAGTCGAAACATGTCGTTGAAAGAAATAATGAAAGCTTACACCTTAATAAAATCATGAACTGAGTTGCGTTTGACTATATTCTGTTCATATCTTATAATTCAGTACAACACAAAGGGGATGTCTCACCTTAAAGGCAAATCAGCGATTGAAAGCAAAGAGATCCTAATATTTTTGAGAACTAAAACGCCTGATACAACTGAGCGGTTTCGCGTAACACACAGGGGAGAGCTTCGTGATTTATGTAGTGGAAGTTAAGGAGGTAACGCTGGAAGAGACAAAAGAATCATACCGGGTTGTTTTTTCGAAAGCCCTCCTGGGAAAATTCCACATGGATCGTCAAGAAGGAGACGCCTTTAAACGCGGGTTTTATATAAAGTTCGATGTATCTTTGTAGTGTGTTTTTACCGACATTTACTTTTTCGGAAAATATCATCTTCGAATGCTTTATTATCCAACTAATGCACTCAATTATATAACATCTTTGAACTGTTTAAAACCAACTAAACTTATAAAAGCTGCTCCAACATGTTTCGGTTCACGGAGGAACCATCATCAGGGAGCTACAACCAGTGCTTAGCTAAAATTTCAATTTATGTTCTAAATTGCGTGTCGGTACTGACGTCAGTGCTATGACACTGACAACGTCTGACAATGTCTGGTTTTAAAAATTCAACGATTTTATATAACGGAGTGCAATAGTTGGATAATAAAGCATTTGATATCATTGATGCACGGTGTAACCACGAAGATTGTCATCTTCGAAAATTCGATGTTACTTAATCTACGAAGATCCGGGCTAAGTTGTGTTCAGTGGCTGGAATTTTTGGTACTGGACATGCATAACCTGCCATTTTCTGCTACCATTCTCTTACAACTAAAGCTGTGTGTTTTAATGGTTTGTATAAACCACGTGCCTTTATTCAAGTCAGTCAAATGGCTTTAATTTGTAGCTTAAAAGGAGTAGTAACAACTATATTAATCTCATTCTGGATGTAAGTGTGAGAATGCATTTTTCTTATAAGATGTTAGAAAAATTGGAGATTGAAAATATATTTTAACAGCGCAGAAGATCCATAACTAGCTATACGAAACTGTGTTGGTCTTAGCGAAGCTAATACTTGCTAGAAATTAATTTAATATTGTGGACTAGCACACTGTGGGCAGTTGGATTAATACAATACAAAATTATGGTTTTTATTTTTAAAATGTACGAGTTATGTCAGCTTGGATTTTTAACTCGAGAATGGAGGTTTTGACAACGGTAGTACTGAAGATTCATTTCTCCTGGTATGATTCGTCCTTACCACTGGTAGGGAGTTAACGCCTTTTAGAAGACACTACCGTGGGTACTCTCGACTAGCTGACAACGGCGTAACTTGCCAGATTTGAAACACCTACTCTGTAATTACTTTTTAAAAAGTTCACCCTAGAACAAGCCACGTAGGCCCAGAGGTTGAGTAGATTTATAGCTGTACTCTCTCTTTAACCTGGGAGCTAGATGAGTGTGGGTGGTCAAGCCCATGCCCCGGCCGCTTTACCTCCGGGAAACACCTGTCCCCATTATTTAGGAGACTTGGTGGGCTTCAGGGCTGGTCTGTATTTTGCGGAAAATCTCGCTCCCCACCGGAATTCGATCCCCGGAACGTCCAGCGCTTAGCAAGTCGCTATACCGACTACGCTATCCCGGTCAACGATTATTTTGCCCAAACGTTTAACCCTTTACACGCCCAGTTAAATCCCATCTGTCAGTCCCAGCCCGCCGAAATATTCTGCGGGGTATTTAAATTTTGCGCATGTCTTCGGAAAACCTGACTGAGTGTTTTTACACACAAATATAACACAGGACGGTTTTCATGTTTGATTCGGTGTTGAGACATTGTGCAGACAATAAAAAGAGAGGGTTGTCAGTGTTGCCAAACGTAGGTCACTAAATAGTGCACGTTAAAAATGCTGGCATTACTAGGAGCTCACCATATTCTCTACCTTAGTAGGCTAAGGGTTAATAAATGTGACCTCATTATTTAACTTAATTGGGTATAATGTGAGATTTACATAGTTACTGAATTGTGAAGGAATTTACAGAACTGTAAGTTTGGGTGTTCTGAATTGTTCTGAATGATTACTAATCTTGAAAGAGCTGAGGAGTTTTTTCATGTCACGGAATTGACAGGTAAGAGAAGCCAGGTGTTTAGCTTAACAAACGAACCTGCTTACAAAATACGAAGAAGATACAAGCTAAACTAGAGGTCACTTTCAACCTATTAAATGCCACGAATGCAGAGGTGGGGGAGTAGAAGTATTATTCTATCCATTCATGACCTTGGTTCTATAAGGGGCTTGATAGTCCACGTCAAGAACCGGCTGATTTACCCTCGGAAAAGATTCGGTATCGGTTGAACAGGAGGCTGGGAGGAAGGACCTTTCTGGACGGGTATGAAAAATCCCGTTCCCACCAGAGTCCAAATCCCGAAATGTCCAGCTCAGAGCGAATCGCTATACCGGCTTCTTTAACACGACCACAAAAACTCCAGTGCTGGAACAAAATTTGTAATTCTTAAATTTCGTCTACCTCGAACGGACTAAATTTAGTCAAATACACCCTAAAATATTAAGCTCATGTTTCCGTGCATCCTAATTCAATGTGAATAAAAATCCAACAGATGCAACAGTATGCAGATATTTATTTACTGCAAAACTACTCTACATGTTTCGGGTGTCACAACACCCATCATCAGGAGTATTAAAAACTGTACCC
>Ga0123355_10012223_pt1 | contig 13293 bp, 12 predicted proteins | sample TergutEmb28metaG_3_FD_89872 | JGI IMG/M metagenome (GOLD analysis project Ga0123355, IMG submission 89872) | Embiratermes neotenicus P1 segment gut microbial communities from Petit-Saut dam, French Guiana - Emb289 P1 | ecosystem: Host-associated > Arthropoda: Insects > Digestive system > Gut ... | reverse complement strand
TGTTTCAAAATATCTCATTGTTTCATGTACCTCAGCGGCCGTTTGGCATCCCGGCAATATGCATGCTACTCCGGGACGAGATAGTGCATAGCTGATACACTGCGGTATTGTCATCGGTTTGTCAAATGGCGTGTGCTCCTTAGAAAGCAGCTTTCCTGCTCCATAGGTTTTCATAACTGTAATCCCTATTTGTTTTTGCTCACAAAGCTTATATAATTCCGCTCTTTTCGGATCAATGCCTCTAAGTAGTTCCGGAGTAAATCCATCATCAAAATGATCGAAAACATATTCCGTTGACGGAAGCATATCAAATGCAGGATTTACACTAAACATAAGCATTTCAGGAACACCCGTATTTATTGCTTTAATTGCTGTTTCCGGATTGTGTGAACTAAAGCCTATATGACTTATATCCCCTTGTTTTTTCAAGTTTTCTACATAAGTCACAAATTCAGTTTCAAATACATCTCTATAATTTTTTTCTGTATCAATGAAAAACAGCATTCCAAAATCAATATGTCCTCCGAATATGCGCAACAAATTCTCAAAGTACTTCTTGACAGTTGGCATATCCCGACTAATATCATATTGCTGGTTAACATCAGTCGCCCCTATATGTCCTTGAATCATTATCTTATCACGTCTGTTTCCTAAGGCTTTTGCTATATTTTCTCGTACTTCATTGCCCGGCATGAAAACGTCAAGAATATTTACTCCGTATTCAAGGGACGCATTGATTGTTTCTTCAATCTGTGTATATGGTTTCCTGTCTAAAAATTCACAGCCAAGACCAATTATACTAACTTCTTTTCCCGTCTTACCAAGTTGTTTGAACTCCATATTTTTTCTTCCTTCTTTATATTGCAGTATTTTGCTTAAAATCCGGTGAAAAGGGTCGGCATAATTACCAACCCTTTCATTATAACATTATTTAATGAGATTTTCTATCGTCTTGAATTAAATGCTTCTTGTACAGCTCTTTGATGGTCGTTTTCATGGTTACGGTTGCCGTTGTGAGTTCTGCTTCCATAGAAGTGCATACAGAAATGTCCTGTTAAGCCATTATGTTGACTTCTATGACTACCTCCATGTGGCATGCCGTTCATTGAAGCGGCGATTGTGCGTCCGTCCACATATACCAGTACCGGGCGAGGTGTCCAGCTCCATCTTCCACCAAAGGCTTGTCTAAACGCCTCAGTATCTTCACGATATAATGGAACTACGTCAGCGTGATTTCCATTAGAGAAACTTACCATTCTAAATGTAATGCCTGTGCGAACATCAGTTACATGTAGCGTTACACCAGTTCTGATTACAGTGTTCCGAACAGATGACCAACTTAATAGTTCAACATTTCCGCTGCCACTGCTGGTTCTATTTGCACTCAATAAATCTGAACGTATAAATCCGGCTGTGCCGTTATGTGTAACTCTTGACCATCCGTTTGACTGGTTTTCTAAAACTTCAACACTTGTGTTTACAGGGAGAAGTCTGATGATGCTGTGCCCCGTTGATGCACCGGATCTCATGTTAACTCCGGTAACTGTAAAGCGAGTTCCAACCGCAGTTGATGCGCCTGCCGCACCTGTTGCAGACAATAGGTCTGATCTTATAAATCCGTTAGTGCCATTGTGACTTACTCTTGACCAACCATTTGATTGATTTTCAAAAACTGTAACGCTTGTATTCGCTGTCAGCGTTCTAACGATGTTGTGCCCTGTTGATGCGCCGGATCTCATGTTAACAGTGCCTGTAGTTCTCAGTGTTGTCGACTGTTGCGCTGCGCCTGACTCTGACAACAAATCAGATCTAATAAAACCTGCCGTACTATTATGTCTTACCCTTGACCACCCGTTTGCTTGATTTTCCAAAACTTCAACGCTTGTGTTTGACGCGAGTGTTCTGATTATGCTGTGTCCTGTTGATGAGCCTGATCTCATATTAACTACGCCTGTGGTTCTTAATGTTGCAACTACATTATCCGTTGACGCTGCACTTGCTGTTGCTGCTGTACTATTACCACGAGCTAGAAAATCTGACCTAATAAATCCGCTTGTACCGCCTACATTAACTCTTGACCAACCTGCCGGATTGTGATCAGTCACTTCAACATTTGTTCCTCTTGCGACTGTTCTTAATACATTTGATGTTGTTGAGGCAGAAGCTCTCAAATTAACGCCTTCTGTTGTGCGAAATGTTGCCGCTGTATTTCCAACCGGAACTCTAAGAAAGTCAGATCTAATAAAGCCTGTTGTGTTTCCCACTTGTACTCTTGACCAGCCTGCCGGATTATGATCTAGTACATCCACGTTGGTGCCAATACCAACAGCTCTGAGCACATTAGCACTTGTTGAAGGTTCAGCTCTCATGTTAACACCTGCGGTTGTTGTAAATGTGCCCGGAGATGTTGCTGACGCTGTCTGCATCATTCCTAATATGCTGACCATAATACTAATGGTTAATATAAAGAAAACTAACTTGCGTAATCTGCGTTTCACTGTCATATCTCCTTAAAAGTTACAATTTTAGTGCTTGCAGTTTCTAGATATTAGCACAATAAGAAACAATTGTCAACCCAAATTGATATATTTTTGTAACTTTTTGTAATTTTCTTATTTTTATCTGCATTATCATGCCACCACTTAATGTCAAAAGGCGTTTTATTTTCTTTACAATTCCAAAATTGTATGATAACATTCCGCCTTGTTGGATACAACAATATATAATGGGAGAGGAATAGTCGTTTTATGTCAATTAAGGACAGACTTATAAAGCATCCATCGATTGAAACATTGGTCACTGTAAAAGGCAACACCAAAGTTGCACTATATACAGAGCCATTATGGTCTGTGCCGTTTTTTTTATTTACCCCATTTGTTGCAGTATATATGAGAGCCCTGCTGCTATCCGACATTCAAATTGGCATTGTTACTTCAATTTTTTTATTTACACGAACTTTAACTGCACTTTTCAGCGGAGCAGTTACTGACAAACTGGGACGACGAAAAACGACTTTCATTTTTGACATACTTTCGTGGTCCATACCATGTTTGCTTTGGGCTTTTTCTCAAAACTTCTGGTGGTTTGTTGTAGGTGCTTCTTTCAATGGCATAATGCAAATGACACATAATTCATGGACATGCATATTAGTTGAAGATGTAAAGAAGGAGACGCTCTTTAGAATTTTCTTTCTATTAAACCTCCTTTTTCATGCATCCGCAATTTTTGCACCATTAGCAATAGTGTTAGTAAATCAACTTTCAATTATACCCGCTCTTAGAATAATATATTTATTTTCATTTGTCTCAATGACAACCAAGTTCATCATATTATACAAGTACGGAGATGAGACTAAAGTAGGAAAAGTCCGATTGGAAGAAACCAAGGACATGTCTGTTTGGAATATCATGAGTGGGTACAGAAAAATTTTCAAAGACATTTTCACATCCGGCGATATGGTTTTTGCGCTTATCATAACAACAGTATTTAACATAACCGCAATGATACACGGAACTTTCTTCGGTCTATATGTTACCGGAACTCTTCTCTTGCCTGAATATCAGCTCGCATATTTTCCAATCATTCGCTCTGCTACAATTGTTGCATCCCTTTATTTGGTGCAACCTAAATTAAGCAAGCTAGGGTTTAGAAATCCAATGCTCATAGGGCTCGTTATATTCGTCGCAAGTAATATCATGTTGATTCATACACCGGAAAAATCGTTTTTTATTCTGAGTATCTATATTCTTTTTGATGCCATTGCATTTAGCTTTGTTATGCCACGCAGCGATTCCCTAACGCAAATGTTGATTGAACCTTCAGAAAGAGCACGTATAAGTGGACTGATGATGGTCATTGTGCTCGGATTGAGCATACCTTTTGGTTCCATTGCAGGCTGGTTGTCAGAGCTTGACAGACGTTTTCCTTTTTTGCTGATTATAGCGTTTTTTGTCGCTGTCTTTGTCGTTATTCTTGTAAACAAGAAGAGATTAAAGAAAATAAAAACTACATAACCACAGCTGTTACAATCCCATAAAGCAAAAAAGTCTCAAAATGAGACTTTTTACTTTATAGCAGGCTATTCGCTATTAACTTATCAAATGTATTGAATTATTCTTCCTTACTCTTTTCCAGCAGTTTGACGAGTTTTGTCAAAATCTCCGGTATATCTATATTTTGAGGACAAAGTGGATTACACACTCCGCAGGCTATGCAAGCTTGCGGTTTTTCCTCGTCTGTCAGTGTGCTCACCAAATCATTTACATACCATGAATCGCTATTATCAGCTTCATTATATGTTGCAATAAGCATGGGTATGTCCAGTTTTTGGGGACATATTCCACAACAATAACGACAAGATGTGCACGGAACAAACTTTGCCATACCGTCAACGACTTGAGCTAAGACCTTTTTTTCGACATCTGACATCACCTCATCAGTGGTGTACGTTTCAATGTTTTCTTTAAGTTGCTCCATTGTTGACATGCCGCTTATCGTAACATACACATTCGGAAGGGATTGTATGAAACGAAATGACCAAGATGTAGGTGTCTTTCCGGGTTTTGTTGCGTTAAGAAGTGCTTCAGCGTCGACTCCCGGTGCCGAAAGCAACCCTCCGCGAAGTGGTTCCATTACAAAAACAGGTAAATTATGTTTTGTAATCACATCGTATTTTTTGCCAGCTTCTTGTAATGTCCAGTCTAAATAGTTGAGTTGTATCATTACATACTCGAAGCAATCATATTTAGCTAGGAACTTATCAATTGTTTCATAACGACCGTGAGAAGAGAACCCAAGATGTTTAATTCTGCCTGCTTCTCTTTCTTTCACCAAATATTCCACAATTCCAAGTTCGTCATTCGTGTACAGGTCGTATGTGCTTTCAGTCACATTATGCAACATATAGAAATCAAAATACTCTACACCACTGTGTTTTAGTTGGTGTTCAAAAATTTCTTGCACAGTATTATATGTTCTTTTTTCCATGCCCATGGCTGTGACATCCATGTATAATTTTCCGTCTTTATATTCTACAAAGTTCCCCGGAAACTTATCTGCCAGATACCATGTTTCTCTCGGATATTTCGCCAACGCCCTGCCAATCACATTTTCAGACTCTCCTGCGTGGTAGAAAAAAGCTGTGTCAAAATAATTTAGTCCATTTGCCATCGAATAGTCAAAAAGCTCCTCCGCTTTAGTAAAATCGATTTTTCCCGTCTTTTCATCTTCAGGTAGTCGCATACAACCATATCCGAGTCTTGGTAATTTGAGGTTTTTGAATTCTTTGTATATCACGTAAACTTCTCCTTTTGAATTATTGTCTAAAATATTTTCCCAAGGGTCTCTCCAATGCTTTCGTTTATGACTAAGTCTGCATATCGATCATACATTGTCTTTGATTTGTTTATGAGGATAAGCTTGTTGCCATGAAAGTAGTCTATCATTCCTGATGCCGGATAAACGTTGAGAGATGTTCCTCCAACAATAAGCACGTCAGCCACACTTATCGCCTTTATTGCTTTTGTTGTTATTGTTTGGTCAAGACCTTCTTCATATAATACCACATCCGGCTTTACTATGCCACCACATGAGCATAGTGGAACACCTGTTGAATTGATTATTTTGTCAACAGGGTACTGTCTGTTGCATGACATACAAAAGTTTCTTAATGCAGAGCCGTGTAGTTCCAGAACATTTTTGCTTCCGGCAGCAGTATGCAACCCGTCAACATTTTGTGTTATGACCGCTTTGAGTTTGCCTACCATTTCCATTTTAGCAAGGGCTATGTGCGCCTTGTTTGGTTTTGCATTCGGATAGAGCATCTTGTCTCTATAGAACCGATAAAACTCCTCAGTATGCATATCAAAAAAACTACGAGAGAGAATTGTTTCCGGAGGATATGAATACGATGAGCTATATAGTCCGTCCGCACTTCGAAAGTCAGGTATGCCACTTTCTGTAGACACACCGGCTCCACCAAAAAATACAATGTTGTTGGAGTCTTGAAGTATTTCTGATAATTTTTCGACTTCTGTAATCATCGCAAAATTAGCTCCTGTAATTATTAAGTCCTCTATCTATGAAAAATAGAACGATGTATCTCAATCGTTCTACTCCATGTCTGCCCAAAAAGTAACACTGAATCCACCACGAAAGTAATGATAATACCGGTTGTCTTTTGGGGATGTTGGTGGGCCTTCACGGACTCGAACCGCGGACCGACCGGGTCTGTTTTTTCATTCCATTGCATTTCATATGTTTTTATAAACGCTACAACTCTGGGGCTTTTCACATTATTTATTTTACAGTATAACACAGTTATACAAAACTTGTGTGTTAAATATGTGTTAAAATATTTTAGGCGGTTCTTTCATCAAACAGGCTTGATAATTTATCAATGCCTTTTTTTAATTCTTGATTGTCAACGTGCGTGTATATTTGAGCGGTTACGGAGATATTAGAGTGACCCATCAGCACGGACGCAGTTTTTAATGGAACGCCCTTTTGTGCAAGCAAAGTACAAAAGCTGTGCCTGAGTGCGTGGAATGTGGTTACTTGCATACCTAGTCTTTTTTGTGTGCGTGCCAAACTCTTTCTGACATTTTGCCTATCTTTATATGTGCATACTTCTGATGAGAACAACATATTTTTGTTTTTGAACAAAACCCCAAGTTTAAAGTGTTTTTCTTTTTCATTGCTGATATGACGCAGTAATGGCGCTTTGAGTTGCTCCAGAATAGGTACATCACGAATACTACTATTTGTTTTTGGAGTGCTGACTACAGGTTTGTATTCACCGTCAATAGTCAAATATGTTACTGATTTAGAAACCTTAATAATGTTATTTTCAAAATCAATATCGTTATGGGTTAAAGCCAAAATCTCACCAAGTCGCAAACCAGTAAAAAGTGCAAACACGAAAATAAATAAATCACCATCAGCACTACTTGCTTGAATGAGAGTGTCAATGTCTTGCTGTGATAAAACCTTATTGTCGCCAGTTTTTGATTCAGTTTTTGGGAGCGTGACAGCGTCCAAAGGATTTTTAATTATCATGTTATCTTTGACGCAATACTTGAAAAAATTTTTAATGAGTTTGTTCGTGTTGTGGGCGGTATTAGCGGAATATTTTTCCACAATACTATTGTAGTAGCTTTGAAGATGTATGGATTTAATTTCAGTTAGTTTCATATCCGACAAAACACAGTTTTTAATCCGTAGACGATAATCTGTTTCATATCGCTGAATACTGCTTTGTGCTAATGTCGGCTTTAATACTTCATCAAACCACAGCTTGAATATATCACGAAACACGACCTTATCGAAATCCACAGATAGTCCTCTGTCGATATTCGCCATATATTCATCACGCTTGTTTTCAGCTTCTTTTTTGCTTTTTCCATAGAATGGTTTGCGTTTTGCCGAACCATCAGGATTCTTTCCTATAGTTGCGGTAACGCGGTAATATTTTGAACCGTTAGCTTCAAAGTTAGTTTTTTTTGGCATTGGCTTACCCTTCCCCTCGTTTATAAATTTTGTCAGCAGTTGCTTTCAACTCATTGATTTTTTCTAAAACGCTTTCACGTAGTTCGAGTGACATTAATTTATCTAAATCTAAAAGACGTATTTCTAACTTATCAGATGTTTGATATACAACAGGTATGTCTTTTCCGCGGTCATGCCATGTGGCACATGATGGAGCACCTGTATCAAATTTTAGATTCTCAAGTGATGGAAATGTCACTCCATCTTCTAACCTAAAGTCAGAAATCAAATAGAAGTACAGAGCTTCTAATAAACCTTCTTCCTCAAATCCATGCTCTATGATGAATGACAGTGCCTCTAGTTTCCCACTAAGCCACTTGTCGTTCTCAAAGTCAAGGTCAAGTGAGTTTTTTTTACTTTCATCGAGTTTGCCTTTTTTACGAACCAATATACTAACTGCTTCAACAGTAAGTCCAGTTGACTTTTTCACATCGTTTTCAACATGAGTGGGTGCATCGTTAATACCAACCAAATAATCGCATGATACACCAAAATACTTTGCTATCTGGGAAGCATGTGTTGCAAGTGGAACTGATGAACCACTCGCCCAATATGATACTGTTTGTTGCTTTACTCCCACATAGTCCGCAAGAGCCTTATTCGTTGTTTTCTTTTTTGTTTTTGGCGAACAGTCAAGCAGTTTACGTAGGACTGTCGCAATATGGCTATTATACCCATCAATTTTATTTGAATCTGCCATTAAAAAAACCTCCAAAATTCCGTTTTACTTGCGTTTTCGTTGTTGAGTTCCGTTTTGCTTGACTTTCCGTTTTTCTTGTGCGAGAATCCATAATACAATTATTTCGGAATTTTGTAAAGCACTATAACAGAAAAAAGGAGGACAATATTAACGATGAGTAAAACTTTTACTTCGTCTAAGCGATTTGTTCCAATTTCAACCTATTGTAAGCAAAGTGGTCTTAGCTATGCAACTGTCACACACATGTTAAATAGCAACCAGTTAAATTACATCACCACGGAATCAGGACAAAGGCGCATAGACACTAAGCCAACAGAAACAGAGCAAGGTGCAGTAATTGCACGACTAGACAAACAAGAAAGACTCTTAAAAAAATTATCTGCTCATCTTGGAGTCGAAGAACAGAAAGGAAGTAATATATTATGATTATACCAAAGGAATTAGAACAACATAAGCGATTTGTACTCACCGGAGTAAATCCACAGAATGAAAAGCAACCGTACAGTCCAATTACTATGTCACCAAAAGACTGGAACAATCCGGATAATTTAGGAGCGTATGAAGAAACAATGGAAGTTGTAAGAAGCGGAAATGCTATGGGAAATGCTATGGGAATCGGCTATGTCTTTGGAGGTGATAACGGAATCTATGGAATAGACTTTGACAACGTATTTTTTGCTGACGGTACACTAATACCAGAAGTACAGGAAATAGTTGCTCAATTTGCTTCATACACAGAAGTTTCTATGAGCGGAAATGGGCTACATACCATAGTGTATGCCCCCTCTGTGGACTTGCTTGGGGATAAGGGAAAAACTATACTTCCTTTCCCAAACTATCCACAAAATGAAAGAAGGCAAATGGAAATATATCAGTCAGGAGCATATATTGCTCTAACAGGCGACCTTTACGATGGGAGCACTTTAGATATACCCGACAGGAGCAAGGAGCTACAAACTATATTTTCGCAATACAACAAACCAAAGACTAGTACCAAATCCGCTGTAAAGGTGGTGCAGTATGGTAAAACCGATGAGGAATATTTGAGTGATGGATTAAAACATGATCCCGTTCTATTAGATTTATGGAACGGCAAAAGACCTACAGGGAACGAATCGCAGGATGACCTCTCGCTTCTCAACAAGCTCGCCTATTGGTGTAACAAAAATAAGGAGCTAATGTATAACTCTTTCTTTAATAGCCCATACTTTTGAACAAAAGGATAGTGAGCACGAAGCAAAGGTGTTGGAACGCAAAGATTATATACTTCGCACCATTGATAAAGCTGTTGAGGGAACACCCGGAACCGCAAGAGATGATGATAGTGCAGCAAAAGAAACTACACAAGCTCAGATGCTTATAACAATTATTGAAAGTTCAGGGGTTAAATTCTTTCAGAGCGACAACGGTGATGTATATGCTGCTATTTTCGTAAACAATCACGCGGAAGTTTGGACACTCAACGGAAAGAATTTCTCAACATGGGCTTCTGGAGTTTTCTACAAGTCCACAGGGATAGTGCTGAGAAAAGATACAATTCAACAAGCTATCTCAATTTTTGAAGCAAAGGCAAAATTTGACTCCCCTGAGACAATAACATTACATACTCGTGTTGCAGGAAATAGTGTTGCAATTTGGTATGATTTAACAAATCCAGACTGGCAAACAGTCAAAGTTATCGCTGATGGGTGGGAGCTTGTTGACAATTCACCAATACTATTCAAACGACATGGACACCAGACAGCACAAGTAATACCAAGACGAAACGGAGATGTTCGCAAAATCCTAAGACACATCAACCTAGCAGGATATAAAACCCTATTCTTATGTTGGTTAATTAGTTGCTTTGTGCCGGGTATACCGCATACAATGGCAATATTTCACGGTGAAAAGGGTGCAGCTAAGACAACTATAACTGCGTTAACAAAAATGCTAATCGACCCGTCAGCACTTGACAATATAACAATGCCAAAAGACTTTAATAATCTTATATTAGCTTTGCAGAAACATTGGTACTTGCCCTTTGACAACGTATCAAGTATCAGTACAGAAACGAGTGACGCACTTTGTAGGGCTATAAGTGGAAGCGGCATTCAGCAACGCAAATTATATACTGATAGTGATGATATTGTTTACACATTCATGCGTTGTCTGGCTATTAACGGTATAAACAATGTGGCTACACGTCCAGACCTACTTGACCGCTCCATTTTGATTGAATTAGAGCGGATAGCAGAAGCAGACCGCCGAGAGCTTTCCGAAGTGTTGTCAGCATTTGAAGCCGACAGAGCGGACATACTAGGCGGTATATTCAATACGCTTTCAAAAGCAATGGCGATATATCCGACTGTTAAACTTGGTAGTCTACCTCGTATGGCAGACTTTACACGTTGGGGATATGCCATCGGAGAAGCGTTAGGTGGCTTAGGACAGGAATTTCTTGACCAGTATACTCATAATCGTAAGGTTCAAAATGATGAAGTTATTGCAAGCGACCCTGTAGCAACCTTACTTGTAGACTTTATGAGAGAGCGAGAATCATGGACAGGTAGGTTTGTAGAGTTATTTAATGATTTGTATGACTTGAGAGATACGCTAGGTAAAAGCATAAAGTTCAAGACCTTCCCCCCAGACCCCACAAGACTATCCAAATGGATAAGAGGAATTTTGAGTAATCTGGAAGCTGTTGGTCTTAACATTGAAATGCAGACAAAAAGAGATGGTTGCCATATTACAATAGTTCGCAAAAAATAGTGTCACAAGCGTCACAGCACCACAAACTTAGTATTTACGCTATGTTTAGCTGTGACGCTAACGCACTTGTTAAAATTATAGCGTCACAATAGCGTCACACAAAAATGCTTTAGTTAAGCGGTTTGTGACGCTGTGACGCTAGTGGCACTAAATCCATTATTTCTATACAAGTGCCGTGTGTATGTATCCATCAGTGCGAAGTTTTTTATAATTACCGACTCACTTATTTTTCGTTTTTAATTTTAATACGAATGAACAGCAATTTGTGATTTCCATTTTTTACCTAGTTTACGCCCCCACCCTGTGGACTTTTCAAAGTATGTATACTACTTTCTGATAATCCATTTTATTACTCGCCATATTAAATAGGCAAGTATAGCATAGAATAAGAAATAGCCGATATGAAAGCCTATTATGAAATATGTGTTGTCTGTGTCAAATACCCATTGTCTAATTTCACTACCCATTGTTAATTCCCTTTTGGTGCAACTTACTCGCAGAGTTTGCTAAGTTCACTATAAATCACGGTAGTAGCGGATAACACTACATTGTGCGCTAAAGGCTACCTCCCCTTTTTACACTCATACCGCTCTGCGAAGCTCCCCCATGTATTCCGGCAGTTTCAGAGGTTGAATAAAAAAGTTACAGTGCTCAAAATATTTCGCCCTCTCAGTTAAATGCGTCAAATGTGACTATTCCATCGGAAATAATGAGCAGTGAATCTTCCATGTTCAAATCATTGAGTACAATAACTTGCAGCAAGCCGACATCAGCATCTCCAGTTAACATCTCAATGATACGCGCCCAATTATCATACAATGAAACCAATATTTCCTGCAACTCTTCCCACCCGTCCTCATCGTCATTAAAAGCGTTAAACAGACCGCCACGCCACATATTTATAATTACTCCGCTTAAGTCGTGGTCAACCGTGTAGCTCATTTCAAATCCAGCCTCTGCAAAGCTCCCTTCAATGAGAACCATAGCTCCAGAAATAAGACTCATTGTGTGTTCATCAAGTTCGTTTTGAGACTGCTCTTGTGTATCACGCATATCATGTTCATCAACTTCTGTTAAATTTAGTACAACATTGTCGCTATTTACGTTAAATGTAAACTCCGCTCCCACCTCATTACTCCAAATAATTTCTAATCTATATTCACCATAGCCTTCCCAATTAAACGCAAGGTAGCCATGTACTATAGCTCTCTCATAGTTTGGTATTTCATTAAAGGTAGGCATTTGAAAAAATTGCTTACCGTTTAGAGTGTCGGCTTCAAATCCTGACCTTCTTCCTGAGGGTGTCCACACTCTAAGCTCTGGTCTGAATCTATATTCAGAATCTCCATAAGTTTCAATAGTTGTTATAGTTATAGGAATGAAAAGCACAGGCTCATTCATGTGATACTCTCTCATATAGATAGCACCAAAGTCAACGTCTGTGTTGTACCGTTCCTCCTCACTCAAATGATATTGCGTAAGCTCAGTGATGGTTTCCACAGTAAACGTATCGCCTATTTCAAAGTAAAGACCTTCAAACAATACAGAATTGGCATTATGTTCAATATAGTCTATGACTTCTTCTTCCGCAACTTCCTCCGTATCGGTTTCATATTCTACTATCTCATTTGTTTCCAAGTCTTGGGTTGATTCGGTATCTCCGCATGCAGCCAAAACAGCCACCATAATTACCGCAAGTAAAATCACTAATAATTTTTTCATAATACTTCCTTCTGAATATATTTTATAGTTGTTTGTAGACTATTAAAATATATCAAATTTATAGTTGATTGTAAACTATAATATTTTAATATATTCATTCGATTATTAACAATATATAGTTTTCCACAAGGGGTGATGAGTATGGATGAAATTAGAATTACAAAAAAATCTCGTGAGCGTGGAGATGATGGACATAAAATTATATCGCTTAGGATTCGGTATGACGCACTTGAACAAATTGAGGAAATGGCAACTAAAACAGGACGGTCACGAAACGAGCTAATTAACATATTGATAATGGCAGCGCTTAAAAACGCAGTAGTAGAAGATTAGGTGTGCATTGCAAAAATGGCTGTGAGTAATGACCGCCATTTACTCTTATTTACGACCTTTAAACTCCCTAGTGTGTTAAAATAGTGTTAAACTCAAAAGATAGAAAACCTTGCAATCGCCACAAACGTAGTGATTGCAAGGTTTTTTGGTGGGCCTTCACGGACTCGAACCGCGGACCGACCGGTTATGAGCCGGTTGCTCTAACCAACTGAGCTAAAGGCCCCCGTTAGCGTCACATA
>Ga0123355_10012221_pt1 | contig 13294 bp, 9 predicted proteins | sample TergutEmb28metaG_3_FD_89872 | JGI IMG/M metagenome (GOLD analysis project Ga0123355, IMG submission 89872) | Embiratermes neotenicus P1 segment gut microbial communities from Petit-Saut dam, French Guiana - Emb289 P1 | ecosystem: Host-associated > Arthropoda: Insects > Digestive system > Gut ... | reverse complement strand
TCAAATGTCTAACAGTTGTGTGTGTTGCAGTCATGTCGTCAGTGGCGAAGTGTGAGTCTCTACCCAAGTACACTCTCATGTCATACGTATACCTTGATTCATCGCAGAGTTTGTAAATTTTGATGCCAAAACATTTTCTTTTATCTTTGGAATGAACTGCCTGAAGATAACCCTTCCCTTGAATTTTAGAATTACTGCCCCCATTGCCAAATGCTCCGAGGGGTTATAGAATATAGCATAAGCCTCATTTAGCTTATCAAAGACAGTCCTTATTTTCCACAGGTGGTCATATTCTTTGCCTTCGTCAGGTCTCTGTGAATTGTCTGCAAAATGCAGAAAATGCAGTATATATAAAAATCTGTCTCGTGCCATGGTCTCGCCATAAAACAGATTGTGTAGCTAAGTCTCAGCCAGTAGTCATGCAGTGTGTCTTTCAAATTGTGTCCCATCTGCAGACCTAAGGCAATGAAAGTCATCATGTCCAGCAACATAATGTCAGGCAGTTGGTGGGTAGATCCAGCTTGTCTAAGTGTTGCTGGTAGTACACACTGGTCTCTTCAACCAGCAGATGAAAAATTTCTGTGAAAAACAACATCAACACAGAAAGTGGTGAGCTGTCTTTGTTGATGTGTGGAGCCTCACTCTTTTCCCCACCTTTTGCTGGACTGACAAAAGGATGAATATTTGTGTTCCTTCCTTGAGGTGGTCCCCAGGTTTGTAATCCTCCACTTGTTGCAGCCTGTGTTTCAATTTCTGCTGGGGCTTGCTGCTGCTGTTGTTACTGATCCTCTTCTTCCTACTCCTCAAAACAATTTTCAAAATTGCTAGCCTCAGAAGCTGATTCAGAGTCGGTGTCAGCAACCAGAATGTCACTGATAACTTCCTCCTCAAGTTTTATTTTTTTCCCGACCACAGCAATAGACACCTACAATGATCTGCCTTATTTACACTCCTCTGCATGACTGGTATGCTTTAGGAACCTAAAGTGGCTTAGATATGAACATCTTCTACCCAGCAAAACTATGATGTGACAGCTGTATGAATTCCAGGTATTCAGGGGTGCCACGAAGTTTTAAGTAGACTGACGGCTGTGTGTTGCATGTTACTACCCCACAACCCCTACAGATTACGTGGTACCTCAGCACTACAAGAGGCATTTCTGTGACCCTCCGGTAGCTGTAAACATCGATATTTGTATCTCCAGTTTTTGAGCATTACTTCTGTCTGATTTATATGGGTAGAATATGCCACTGACAACCTTTCTGGGCAAGAAAGAGTTTTTGCTTTGAACGCCAGTGTTGATATTTCAACCCACAGTGAACTCCGGAGCAAGCGATAATCAAAGCATGCAGTGTCAGAACCGAATCAGTCAGCTGGGAAAAATGCGCAGTTACTAGGTGTCTACGTCTATATCGGTGTTTGTGGAAAGGCTTAGGAGGTGGAGGGGGTACATTTTGGCTCTTCAATGAAAGCCTGGCCTTCAAGTGTCCAGATGTATAGCAAGCCACAGCAGTTAACCGAATAGGAGTGAACAAAATTCCTCCAAACTTCGACACACTGTTTGTGACCACTTTAGAGGCTGTTCGGCTATTTAAAGGGCTCACTGCGTGACCTATTTATAGGCCATTCAGTGTTAAAAGGTTAATCTGGGCCTGATTGAAGGCCATATCAATATTATGTGCAATGTTACTTAATACGTTTAAAGGTCTACAGCAGCTACCTCACATTCAAATTAGTTTTTCAACTGTATGAGACAAGGTGCATCAGGCATGTGGCAGTCAACATCAAGAAATATCAATTTTGTGCCTAGTAATGTGTATTGCAAGAAAAAAATAATACTTCATAGCTCACATTTATATGGTTTTCTTTCAGGGATTAAAAAAAACTGAAAGCAACATAAATGCAAAATATGTAAAATTATGTAATACCATACCAGTATGGCACTACATTTTGATTCAAGACATACACAATGAATGACAGTGGGACAGTGCCCAGCTCGCAAGATAGGAGCTCACAGCATATTGGCATGGCATTCAGAGGCATCCATGTGGAAATATCATCATACATGTAGGTCATGTGACACAAAATACACAACAAAAATTTTAATATTTACATACATCAACCTACCTGGTCATGAACACCATTCTCAGAAAAACACAAATACACAACAATCCTAAAAGGGCTAAAAGACAGATCACCCTCCAATATCCTGATAAACAAAACCAATACTGAATATCTTTTAGCTCAATTTCCATAATTCCAACAGCAATCAAAACATCCTACCCAAACTGAATAAAATTAAAAACAGCATGTCAAAACTTTCTTTTCAGTTTGTAAATTAAATCTGGAAAAAGCTGTAAATTTCATCAGGATTCAAAGCAGAAATATGAAACACACCATATGAACACAAGCAAATGAACAAATGACACACTAGTAACTTCAATGGTCATAGGGCAGAACCAGAGACATTTACCTGTAGTTTTGGGATCCAGTGTTCCAGAATGGCCTGTTTTATCCACTTTCAACATTCTCTTGACCCATGCAACTACTTCATGAGAACTTGGATTAGCAGGCTTGTCAAGGTTGAGGTATCCCGAACGCACATATTCACGTATGTCCCTTTTAAGTGGTGAAGCTCCAAATGGCAGGGGGGTGTAGTGATTTGTCCGGCAACACAACTTGTCAAAGTTCTGAAATGTGACAGAATCAAGATTACAGCTGTGATGGCATCACACCTACTGTTCACCATGAGTAACAAAAGACTGGCTACCTTCAGCAAAAGTGGCCACTGTGATGTGTCCAGAGGTGGGATCTCCTCGGATGACTTGAGTTGGTAGTCGGTCTTACATTGTAGTTCACCCACTTCACCCAGTACCTTGTGGTGCTTCTTCTTCTTTTTCTTCTTTCTCACATTTTCTTCATCTCCCATCCCAGCTGCAAAAAAGGCAAACACCATAAGTACTGTCATGACCTAAAATCAGATGCTCAGCTCTCATCAAACAGTACTGCACAGGCAGACAGCTGGCATCTTGCTCGCACTCCAAGCAGCCAGACTGTGACTTTCATGGACACAAATGCCACAAGAGTTCCATGTATATGATTGCAATATGAAACCTTCACTGAGGACTCATAATCTACCATATCAGTCTTTACCTTGGATTTTGTGCCCCTCCAAAAAACATGTCATTAACATATCCAAACAAATAAACTAAGCACGAATGATCTAAAGAGAACGATAAATAAGCAACAACTCCAAGCTGGTGTCAATCGCAATATGGGACCACATCAATGGGTTGAATTAGGCAAACAATCCTGTTGATGGACAATGACCAAATGTTTATTTATTCAGAATAATACACCCACACAAATTTTAGCTGATATGTTTTCAGGTTTCTGAACAATGCATGACTGTGCTTTAACACTGTAAACATCAAAGGCCATTTGTGCCAAAATAAAAACCAAATAAAGAATGCAATTATACAGTATAACCTAGAGGAAAATTATATGAAACAGAATGTATGTATATCAGACTGTGAAGGTGACTTAGACAGAGATTTAGTGCAAAATTACACAGTTTAACAAACATGAATGGTGGCCTACAAAGTGACAATTGCTCAGGCTGCATACAGGCCTGTAAATGAGGTCCTCAAAGAGCAATCTGAAATAAGGCCATATACCCCTTGGATGTGATGTCATACAGCCAGGCACCAACACTGTGCAGACATTTGCTGCCCCAGCCCCAAGATAGAACATGAAACTTAATATGCCACCCTGGTGATGAAGGAAGCACTACCAAGTCCTCTTCTGAATGTTTTAATGAAATGTCACACATTTCTTTATGTGCACCACAATCAAAATTGGCTCCTTTCTCAAAATTTTTTAGTTCAGGAAACAGAAAAGGGTCACAAGAAGTGAGATCTGATGAACTGGGTGGATGTTCCCATACTGTGATGTGCTCCTGGGCCAAAAATGATAATATTACTGATATTAACTGATAATGCTCAATAAGGAGATGCATCATAATTAAGAACCCATTTGAAAAGCCACAGTTACAGTCTTGTATGATGAAATTTTTCCTTTAAATGCTCCACATGCCTGTAGAACTACTAGCTGAGTGTTTGCACCACTGGAAGATATATGCAGTACATAATAACTTTCATGTTGAAAAACACAATCACCATTGCCTTTACTTTCAAACATGATGTTCTCAACTTTTTCAGTCAGATGTCATACTCGAATGTCCACAACTCATCACCAGGAGTACCAGTGATTCAGAAAGCCTAGTTCTTCAATTCATTCAAGGACACTGCAAATTTTGCCTCTTTGTTTTTGCTCACATATCATAAACCTATGCACCAACTTAAATCACACCTTTCTCATGTAAAAACCTTAGCTTAAAATCTTGGAAAACTATCCCTTCTTCATGTTTAGCAACTCAGCTATCATTCTAATCACTACACAGCAATCACTGTACATCACATTCAAACTTCATCAATGTTTGTATTAGTCTGAATGGTTTTGAATCAAACTGATTCTTGACAGTGACAGATTATAAAAAAAAAGACTCCCATCATGCGTACTTACCTTGTGCACCACATACTAAGCCCTAGCACAAATGAGCTTGAAGGTTATAAAGTTATTCTGTGTAGGGTAGGAATCTAAATATCTGTCAGATATCATTTCTAGTAAAAATGGCACTGCAAAATCGCCCATTCATCATACCATTTGCATCCAATCAGGATGTGGTTTCTCAAAGTGTGGCTGTTATGATTAAGTATTTATGGTTTTTGTACATGACATTATGTCAATGAGCACAAGCACAAAATTCGGCTTTCTGTAAAGAATACCCACAACTCTTGCACATCGACATCTGAAAACAGCCAACTCAGGAGGGCATCTGGGCACTAACATATTTTGAATTCCTCAAGGAATATCCCCAAAAATCTATAACTTCATGATTTATACTCCAGTTTGAACAGCAGTTGAGGTTGTAAAAGCATATGAGGAACACAGCAACTACAATCAAAATTTCGTGCACTTTACTTACTGTCCCCTATGTACGGCATAACTCACAATGTGACGGTACTAAGAATCTTACCCACTTAATAAATATTCTCACGAAAGCATATCATGGCATTCCTCAAGGCCCACCGGCGAATTCTCGCCCAATACATCAAAGCATGCAATGGTCCCCTCCCGGTTCTAACACATTTCTTTACCCCAGTAGACGTAAGTACCCTAACCTAATAACAAGGAACATCGTAAAGACCGATATATGGGTAAAATTACAATAAATTGTGGGTAAAAGGAGTAATGAAATGGACAAGATCTAGTGGCAGCACCTTCGCTCAATGCTTCTCATACTGCATTCAGTATTACCATAGTACTAACCTAACCTAACTCACTTTGAATAAACGAAACAGCATTTACACCACTACAAGCTTGTGGGTTCTACTCTGCTTTTCGTTCACAAACCGACATACATCGCCCGCTAAACATACTTACGCTTTGAACTCTCGTCCATTTTATACAACCACGTGCGAACAACTCCGCGTCATACATCCACAGATTAATACCGAGTATACAAAGTCACGAAAATGATTCGTTGTTTCACCACTAGAGGGTACTAAGCATAGTTAACACTGATACTTGACTACATGCACGTCGTCTGTTTTTGCAGCAATGGTGTGAATTTGAGGAAGGTCACAAAAATTCAAAATGTACGGGATTTCAATCGTCGCTGAGCGGCAGTAGTAATACACCATATTGGCGACGTTTTTGGAGTTTTTCGAATCAATCTAAATACAAGGAAAAACTTAGATATTCTAATTATAATATATAAGTTGGACCGTTGTCAGAACGCAACTTTCGGTAAAGAATTTTGGGATACATTGCACGTAATTGTATTCCTGGTTTCAGGCAGATGACTGTCTGTCGTCGAATCTTTAACTCTGTGGTTTTTCGAATGTGCCAGTGGACCCTAAGTGCTTGTCGGCACCGGAAAAGAAACCGGCCAGCAGACACACCGGAAAGGGTTAGGAGCGAAAGTCTACCGATGGGTTTTGATTCACTTCGTGATACAATATACATGACACAAAATCTACATGTTTCAGCATCCAGGTGCCATCTTCAGGGAGTTACTATAACAAAGGTTTGTGCGCCAACCTGCCAATTTATGTTTTTTTTTTTTTGTAATTATAAGGTTCATTACAACATTCTTAAAATACATAAAATTGATATTGTTAATAAGTTACGGTGTTTTGATAATAAATTAATTATAAGCCACCTCAATAGTCAACTCTTGGTGTCTGTGTTCTGATGTTATATATTAATGAGTCAATTTGTTGCTCTACAGTTATTTATATGGGTATTGTATACGAACATAAGGGTTTACTCATACGATTGATCCCATCTTGTCCTGTAATTACATTAAATTTTGAGTAAATGGTGTAGACTAAGGTGCCTTCATATTCACAATACAGTTAATGTCTCACTGCCCGATACATTTTCAGTTTATTAAATCAAATATAATTACAGGACTAGATAGGATCAATCGTATGAAGTAAAACCCAGTGTTTGTATACACTACCCATATAAACAACTCTGAAGCGACAAATGTAGTGACTTATCATTGATATGTAACTGATACCAACAGTTGACTATTGAGGCAGCTTGTAATTAATTATCAAAGCACTGTAAACTATTAATATAAATTTTACATATTTTATGTATTTTAGCAACTAATATTTTAATTAAGCTTATAACAATGAACAAAAGAAAGTAGCAGGTTGGCGCATACACCTTCGTTAGATGGGACCTGGATACCAAAACACGTAGGAGTTTTTATGTGTTACATATGTTGTATCACAAAATGCATTTGCTGGAAAATAAACTGACTGTAGAAACATGCAGGGTATGAGTGACATAAATTTGACCTATACTGAGCTGTTCATCATTTGAATCCTGCCACTTATTTATAGAAAATCCTATGCTAATCCCAGCTTTCTTAATGTAATGGACTGTGGTAAAATTAAATACCTTGCAGTGATAATCATTAATTCATGCATTCTGTTGTCTTATGACAGGTCCATAGCCTCTTCCATATTGAGTTCTCCATAGAATGCAATCTAGTGCTTCCTCTTCCAATTTCCAGTACCCTCTTTTCCTAAAAATCATCCACTACCTGCTTCCATCTTCTTCATCTTCCAGTCACTTCTGGCCTTCCCTCTATCTTTCCTCAATAACATGTTTTAGAAGGCAGTTCCTGTGCAAGATGTGACCAATCCAGTTAGCCGTCCTTCTTTTTGCAAGATATTCCTCTCCACCTCGACTCTTGTAACACTGCTTGACTACTCAAATGATTGGTCCCACTGATCTTCTACATCTTGATCACACTAAAATAATGTACAGAGAACACGTCATTTTACCAGTCTGACTGCATCACTTACAATGAACTACACGGCACTGAAGAGGGCTACGTTCTGAAACATCTCAGTACTATAACAGTTCTCAGTTTTACAGTCCTCTGTTGTTTGCTTTGTTTTCACACAAACCAATCCTAAAAATTCTTACACAATATGAACTTGTTTCAAGCATGAGAATATGCTGCTTATCATAACACAGTGCAGAATATCTATTATTTGTGGTATGCCTTGTTCGTAACATTTCACAATCCTACATTGCATGGTATCACTGCGACAAATGCTGGAGAGACTGTCAGTGGCATCCGTGTACGGTTTTGTGGTCCAGAAATTACAGTTGTGGGGGCTGGGGTGGTGGCATTCCGACAACAATCATGCAGGTCTTCACTCGCTAGGGAAACTAGGCTACAATTCTGGACAGTGTGTGTGAATTTCCATCATTTCAAACTACATTTTATTTAAGCTTCCAAAATACTGACTCCATGGCAAAAAGCAAATTGTATTTACCCACCTTAATATTCAATATAAATACTTTTGTATTCTATATCAACAAATTGCAAGGAGGTAAAAATGCTTGCTGACATACTGACTGCACTGCACAAAAAATGTATTTGTAATTTAACATGGAATACAGCAAAACAATATTAAGTTCTTGCAGTCTTAAATATACAAGGACATTATTTATCTGACACATTGCATCACTCTTCATTCAGACCATTTCACAAGATGTGAGGCAGTGGAATGACTGCTGCTATCCTGATCTGCCATGTCAGGGTCCCCACATTTTAGTTCAATGTACTGCAGTTAATATTAGGTTTTTACTCATCAAATTTAAAGGTGCCACAAATGGTTTCATACGGCTTGCAGAAGTGTCACGCGTAACACATACACTGAATGTCACAGTTCTACTAGTGAAACTGAAAACACTCCATCCTGTATGCTTTTTTCCACATGATAGTCAGTACATGGATTATTACTATAGACTACCTCCTGTAACATGGGTTTAGATCTAGTGAATGAGGCCACATTCTACCTGCTTGTCATTCAGTCACACAGGATAATCTATGAACAGTGCAAAGAATTGTATGTGGTGTGTGTTCTTGCATGGACTGAAAAAATGCATAGGTTCACTTGTAATTGGACACATGTTCAAAACATTTGGTTGGAATGCATGTAATTTATCAGACTCAGAAAAAATGGGCCCAGCAACCCCAGCTGCACTCACAGCACACCACAAACCCCAATATTAACCTTATGTAATGGATAGGGAACCTTTTACTTTGAGGGTTCAAGTATTGACTGAGGTAAAACAAGTTTACCTGCTACACAGACTAGCTGTGGGGTTTATTTCTCATCCTGCATCCAATGAAGGCACACACTGTGCAACAAAAATGAAGTACTTAAAATTTCCAAGTCACCAAAATGACATGAGTGCACAGGTACCATCATAATTCCAGTCATTCATAACTTCCCTGTAATTGTCTGTGTGTGGCTTTCTCACCCTTCATTAGAATTATTCATGCCACATATATATGTAAACGAAAGACACCAACATATCCACTAACTTACAGATACAGCTCACTGATTTCCCTAGATGTTTTACTAGGTTTTGCATCATAGCAAAGATAAATTATTTCAAAATCTATACCCACTCTTAGCTGAATGGACAAGGCAGGTGACTGGTATTCCTCGCAGATAAAATATGGTAGCTCAACTTTGGAATTGGCAGAAGCTGTTTGTATTCAAATAAATACCAGAACTGTGCAGATATATTATTTAGCAATCTGTTTCAAAAGTTACTTGTGCTGTGCTGGTGAAGCTAGAAGTGTCAGGCCGCTACTTCAGTTATTTGTCTATGACATGCTGTTTATTGGCATTCTAATTTGAAGTGCCTATATTCGACTGTGACTGCAGATAATTTTATTTATGGTACATACAAGTTTTACAACCACTTTTATTTTTGAGGCACAAAGTAAAATGGCAGGAAGCTGACTGAATTTAGAGATTCAAAGCATAAAAACTGTTTTATGCGTCACTAAACAGAATCTCTTGCACTGATAGTGAATACGAACCCTCATCAGTTCTGCATGAAGAAACTTTCAATGTCTTAATCTTTTCAGCTACAGCAAACTTCATATGTCTCAGGATGACCAGGAATTTAAATACTGGAGAAATGTTTTGAAAAGAACAGTAGCTGCAGTTACAACACTAGCATCATGTGGTCTGCATCTAAAGAGGGATTACTGAGACTTTTGTAACCCCCACAAACAATTGCAGAACATGACTCCTTCCTTGCAGAGCAAATATCTACGTACAGAAACCCAAAAGAGGCCATAGATTGTACTTGTCTTCCTGTGCTTATGGCCAATCTATGAAAATCATGTTACATAGAGTTTTGAACACAACTGTTGAAGCAGCTTGAGACACCACATATTTTTCAATAAATGCCCATTCAGCACCTGGTGTGTCTCACCTAGATCAGCTCACTCTCATTATTTCATACTCTTAAAAAATGGATGACCCACCAAACACTTTGTAGGATTCATTTTCAGTCCACGATACAAAGCAGTAAAGCTGACTGCAACATTTCTCAACACAGGCTTGATACTCCTTGCCTCTACATTTGTAAACTGCTGAGGACAAACATATGACAATGCAACAAACATGCCTGCAGCATATACTGGCCTGCATGCAGAGAATAAATAAGTCTGTCATGTACTTGCTGTCACTGGAGATGTAATGCAACATATTCATGTTTCAAAGAGTGAAAATGGAAAAGTGCAACTCAGAATAAAGGTAGACATGAATTAAAAGGCTTTTTTTTAGCAAGCGCTCTGTGGAATCCCTCTCTGTTCATGAATTCAACTTCACAAACATATTGTAATGCACACCAGGAACATGTGTATGCAGCATATGCTCATGACATGACTAGGTAAAAGATTTCATCAAAAGGCACAACTGTATGCTATTTGCTTATGGAACAAGTATTGCAGGAAAAGCATACACCATTCGGGAAACTTCTCAATAACCAGGGATTATTCCATGTGCAAATAACATCCTGTTCAACATAATTTGTGAAATGCAAAGTGAAACCTCTATGCCCAAACCAGATATGGTTATCGGTGTGGTGGAATCTGAAGATAAGTTAGTGCAGCAATGAACTGCACACCTACAGCAGATTGACTTTGTCACAGAAAAAATGTCATTTACATGACACTTCTTATAGCTGAAGAATTCAGTATATGTATCACAAAAAATCCTCGAAGTGACTGTACATGATTCACAGATACCACAAAGCAGCGTGGCAGCTAGCCAGTGAGTGGGCTGTTTTACACAACATAGAGAGACCTGACAGGAGGTGACTAGTAATGTCTGACAGATAAAATAATGTCCCTTTATTTACAATGGTTACACTCAAAGAGCCATGTTACGGCCTTCAATCGATATTGTCACTGCTCGCCTTGCCTGCTTCAAGCGTTTGCTGTCGATATAGTTCTTCATGTGCTTCTCAAAGCGATTCAGCTGCTTCCTTGATGACTGAAACACAGCATCACACATATACAACAGAGTCACTGACCGTTGCTAAAACCATTCAACTTCAGTTTCAAAGGCCAAGAAAAATCATCTTCAAATATCTTTAAATAACTTCTAGAAGTTAGTTGAAAGATTGCTTAGCAAAACTCTACCATACTTGATTGCTCAAACTTTAACCCTTCATTACTGTGGTGGAAGAAAATCACATCCTTGGAGTAGTGGGGTGTAACAAACCCCATGGAAAATTTTGGATAAAAAATGCATATTTTGTTGATTTTCAATGCACAATTTATTAATTGCAGCTAATAAATATATGTACACCACTAAAACTTAACACCTGAGGCTGAAAATTAATTTGATAATTGTGTTCTTGAAACTTGCACTATAAATGCAAATAATACAACAAAAAGTACAAGCAACATTATGAAACAGGTAAAAAGTAGACCTAACAGAGATAATTTAGACATTCTTATTTACAGCTGATTTCAATACAACACAATGACTTCACTCAAAGATTTTCCAACCACTTTCCTCACAGTTAAGAATGTGCTCCAAACACACAAATTCATAACATTTGTGACAAACATATTTTGTCCGTCTGTCCTCAGGTCTTGATCAAGACATGCATCTTCCATGCTGATTTGTTTGTTAAGGGAATATGCGATGTCCCAATGCCAGTTTTCGCCTTCACATTCCCTTGGAGTTCCAAGGGATGTGGCCAATATGTTGTCACATTTTAAGAATCAGCTTCACGTACATACTCAGTCCCAGAGTCTTCAGGAAAAGTCTTGAGGAAATTCTATTTTGTTTTTCTTACTATCACAACAGCAGACAACTTCTATGACTTCAGTTTATCAGAAGACTGGGAAACATTAACAAACTGACCATGCATTGTTAGGTTTCCATTTGAAGCAGAAACTGGAGGAGTTATTCTTTCAGCCACATCATCAGAAGAGTAGCTGAACAAGTATGACCTCTCTAGGTTGTTCTGCTCTCACTGGCATGAGCAGGAAAACCGTTGGTATCTCTGTCATCTTCACTATCTTCAAATTCTATTTCTTCTTGCTTGAATGCCTCTAGCAACTTTCCCAACTGCTCTTTTTCTGTCTTATGAGCCATTCCATAATGTAAAAACATATTTCTATTGTAAATAAAAAATCAATACTTGTTCATACAGTAAAAAACAATTTACAACAACATACTGGAATAACAATCATATAGAATTTACCTTACATTCAAGACTGGAAACCCCAATGCCCGTGCTGTGACTGGGTATGAGAAATCCCAGCCACAGAAATACCTTTTACTCTATTCAGCAGCTGAACGAAAACCACTGGTTCCAATGTGAATGTACACAAGGAGTGGTGATGTGAAAGTACACAGGAGGCTAACTCCCACCCACCTGCCATCTCTTGACCATATACTAAAATACCTACGTTGGGGTGTGAGAAACCCCACCTCAGTAATGAAGGGTTAAATAAGCACAGATTTTTTGTGTGTGCGGGTATGTGAGAGAGAGAGAGAGAGACAGTGACCTAAGCTAACGACATGAGAAGTGACAAATACTGCAAGCCTTGTCCACAGTTCAGGTAAATATATTATGACTACAGGATTTTTTAAATATGTTACTACACTGTCAACTACTGGGGAATCACCATTTAATTTCGTATACTGCAAGAGAATCATTTTGGTTACTTATGAGAGAACAAACATCACATTTATTAGTTTTCACCATTAAACAATGAAATATAAAAGGGGCTATCAGAAAGAAATGCCTCCTATTTTTCATCCCCTTACATCCTTTTTTTATATGAAGAACCACTACATCAGTGAAGTCCCTGAATATTTTCAATCATTTTCTAGTAGTTGGAACCATCTCACCTGACATATGGTAGCACCATGGCTGATGCTAAAACAGCGAACACTGATGTGCATTGAAAACAAGTAATTATCAATTTCACTCTTACAAAAAGTTAGAAGCTGACTTGGATTAATGAACATTTATTTGAAGTGTTTAGTGAAGCACTTGCAGATGTCACTACTGTTTGACGATGGTAAGGCATAATTTGAAGACGATTCATCTGCCATTGTGTTTTTAATAACAAAAATCACACAAGAATCAGTCAAACACAAAAATAATGTTTAGAAACTGGAGAGGTTTTGGGAATTTTAATTTTAAAATAACTGGAAATTATATTATTCAATAAACATTCTTGGTTGAAATATACGGGGTGTAACAGGAGGAACGGACCAGACTTCGGGAGGGTGTTCCTTATGTTATACTATACCGATATAACCCAAAACACCTATATCCAAAGTTGAACGGTTTGGGAGATAAT
>Ga0123355_10012220_pt1 | contig 13294 bp, 12 predicted proteins | sample TergutEmb28metaG_3_FD_89872 | JGI IMG/M metagenome (GOLD analysis project Ga0123355, IMG submission 89872) | Embiratermes neotenicus P1 segment gut microbial communities from Petit-Saut dam, French Guiana - Emb289 P1 | ecosystem: Host-associated > Arthropoda: Insects > Digestive system > Gut ... | reverse complement strand
GAAATGGAGCGACAGGATTGTGCCTGTTAAGGAAAAAGGCAGCACAGTTGTTATTTCTAAAGTCGATTTTGAATCCGCTAATGATGCACTTGTTAAAAAATATTCGCTTGAAGAACGCACAAAAGAATCCGAAGAAAAAGCTGCTAAGGCTGTCAATCGTGATTACCAAAAAGAACTCTCTAAATATTGGAGAGAAAACCGAGAATTAAAATCTCAACAATCCATTCTTGTCGCTGAAAAAAATAAGCTAAGTAAAGAGCTTGCGGATACTCAAAAAGTATTTAGTCGCTACCCAAATTTTTGGCAAGAATTTTTACGACTTGCCGCAGAGCTGGAACGGATAGAGAAATTAGAAAACCGCATTATTCAATCTGAAAAATGGGCATTAAAGCAGCTTGAGAAAGACGAAAATGAAATGTAAAAAAATTATAAGGAAAATTACATGATGAGAGAATTAAAAACAAATAAGAAATTTGAAGAACTAATACCGCCGCTTAATGCAGAGGAATACGCTGAGTTGTACCAAAGCATAACGATGGAGGGCTGTCGCGATGCCATTATATTATGGAATAACACTATTGTTGACGGACATAATCGCTACGGCATATGCAAAAAGTTAGACATTCCGTTTAATACTTTAGAAAAAGATTTTGATGACGAAGATACCGCTTTAGAATGGATTATGCGTAATCAGTTTGCAAGACGGAATTTGATAGATGTTGAACGGGGGCGGCTTGCTTTGAAGTTGAAAAACATGATTGCGGAAAGGGCAAAACTAAATCAAGGGACAAGGACAGACATTTGTCCAAATTTGGACAAATGTTCGCAAGATGATTTTGTGCCTATTGACACCAAAAAAGAGCTTGCTAAAATATCAGGACTGTCGCATGGGACACTCGCTAAAATTGAAAAGGTGGACAATGAAGCTCCTGCTATTATTCGTGAGGCTATGGGAAAAACAATATCCATCGACAAGGCGGCAAAACTTAACAGTATTTTAAGAGAAACGCCGGAGGACGAATGGGAGGATGAGGAGGATATTTTATTCTTAGCGGAACTAAAAGAAAAAGAGAAAAGGATTTACTATGAAGAAAAAGTCATAAAGAAGCTGCACAATATTTTATCTGCGGCGATTATTGATTATGAATATATCACTGCGGAAAGCGTGGCTATTTATATGAAAAAAAGCCCTGTTCCAGCTTGGGATGTTGCAGAGTCTATTGACCGTGCAATAGAGTGGCTGTTTAAACTAAAAGATATGTTTCAGGCAGAATCTTTAGAAAGAGATGAAATAAAAGATAGAAAATACTAAAGCCGCTGTTGCTGGCTTCAACTGCACATTGACAATTTAATAAAAACAACGACTGCCTGCTTTGCGAGGCAACTATAAGGAGCAATTTTACAATGAACTATCCACAACAATTTATGAAATGCACACAACAAAACCATACCCCCGAAGATTTATTACTGTTCTATATTTTCGGCGAATACGCAGTAAGAGTGGCTGAAGTATCAAGCAAGCCACTAACTGAAATCACAATTTCAGATTTACCGATTATAAAACAAATGCCTATTCCGCCAAACAATATAATCACTTTTGATATGAAATCACGCTTTAAGCGTTCAGGCAGATTAGAAGTGACGCAAGAGATGAAAAATAATCTTGTTCGTTTTGCCAAAGAAAATGTAAAAGAATATATACAAAAATCACAAAAGCAAAAAACAAATATTGAATCAAACCCGAATCCGTTTGACAAGCAATACGATAGCGCAGTATAATTACATCAACTATACTTAATGTTATGGAGTCTTAATGGATAACTCGGAAATAAAAAGTAGCCTTGAATTATTGAGAGTATTCGCAGATGAAAAACGGCTGAATATTCTCAATGTCATCGGCGATAAAAAATTAAGCGGTGTGGATATATTAGAACAACTGCCTATGCCGCAACCTACTCTATCGTATCATTTGAAAATCCTATGCGACAATAAAATTCTTAATGCTGAGGATAAGTGGAGATGGACATATTATTCAATCAATAACGACGGAATAGAAAAAGCAATTAACATACTAAAACAACTAGAGGTGACAAAATGAAACACGGAATAATTTATGCAAGATACAGCTCTCACGCACAAAATGAGCAATCTATTGAGGGGCAGCTTCGGGAGTGCTATGCTTTTGCTCAGCGTAACGATATTAAGATTACAGGCGAATATATTGATAGGGCTTTGACTGGAACAATGGACAAACGCCCAGAGTTTTTGCGCATGATTGAGGATAGCAAGAAAAAGATTTTTAATTTTGTAGTGGTTTATCAATTAGATAGGTTTGCTAGGAATAGATATGACAGTGCAATCTACAAAGCCAAACTAAAAAAGAATGATGTAAGGGTTTTGTCGGCTAAAGAAAATATAACTGATGACGCAAGCGGTATTTTAATTGAGGGTGTATTAGAATCAATGGCAGAATACTACTCAAAAGAATTGTCGCAGAAGATTAAACGGGGCAAGGTCATAAGTGCGGAAAAGTGTAAATATCTAGGCGGCACTGTTCACTATGGCTACAAGGTTGATGACAACATGAATTTTGCGATTGACGAACAAGCTGCCTCTTATGTAGTAAAAATGTTTGAGATGTATGCTAACGGCACAAAGGCAAGACATATTATGAATTGGCTTAATGAGAATAGGGTTTCAAACGGTGTCGGCACTCAATGGACTAAAAATACTATCCACAGGATATTGGCGAATAAACGATACAATGGTTATTATATTTATGGCGGATCTGAAACCAAAGACGGTATGCCGCAAATCATCAATGATGAGTTGTACAATAAAGTTGCCGATATTGTCGCTAAGAATAAACTTGCTCCTGCACGGGGTCGTGCTAAGGTTAGTTATGTTGCTACGACAAAATTGTATTGTGCTGAATGCGGTATGGGCATGGTTGGAGTAAGTGCAAAAAGACAAGGCGATTCTGCTTACTATTATTATAAGTGTTTGAATAACATCCACAATAGAGGTTGCAAAGTTAAGGCTATCGGCAAAGATAAGCTGGAAAATGATACCATTAAAGCGACAAAAGAAATATTGACTGATGAGCTTATTGCTGAAATCGCCCGTGATACTGCTCTTGCTTTAGAAAAAGAAAAGAGCAATGGCAACTTAACTCATCTTAAAAAGAAACTTGCCGACAACAAAAAAGCGATTGATACTTTACTTAATACTCTATCACTAGGTCGTTCACAAGATTTGATTTTAGACAAGATTGACAAGCTGCAAGACGAAAACTCGGAATTAGATTATGCAATCGCAAAAGAGGGGTCATTACTGTTCCAACTCTCAGAACAAGATATTATAGACTTCCTAACCCGTGTCCGTAACTTCACAATCACCGACAACGACATAAAAGGCAAGCAAATGTTCTTTGATACCTTTGCCTACAAGGTTTTCTACCACAGCGATGAATCCCTCACCATCCTTGTCTACATGAAGGACGCTGACAACTCAAACCCAGCAAACTCACATGAAAAAAGGACTTATCGTATTCATAGTACGCATAAGTCCCATCTGGCGGAGGGCGAGGGATTCGAACCCCCGTGAGCTTGCGCCCTAACGGTTTTCAAGACCGCCCCGTTATGACCACTTCGGTAGCCCTCCAATAATTTATAAAGTCACAGACATTTTGTCGGTGGCTTTTTTTGGTGTGCGAACAAAAAATATAGTAAGGATTGGGCTATATGCAAATCTATGTCAGTTCTGTCGCACAGTTGGTGGACCCAAGGGGAGTCGAACCCCTGACCCCCACAATGCCATTGTGGTGCGCTACCAACTGCGCTATGAGCCCTTGTCAAATCAGTATACCACACAAATAATATATATATCAACCAAAATTAACACTTTTTTTAATTTTCTTAGCGTTGTTTAACATTCTTTCTTTATAACTACTTTGGCGAGAGAAAAACTTTACAAAACTTTACACAGTTTTTACAAAGCCTTACTGATTTTGTGAGGGCTTTTTTTGTATGATGTATTTGTCAAAACAAACAAAAGGAGTTTATTAAAAAACAAACAATGAAAAAATTAGTTAAATTAGGGTTAATCGCATTATGTGCTGTAATTGGATTGGCGGTGTTTACGGGGTGTTCGAGCAGTTTTAGAGAAGAACGACCCGTCGCTGTCGTATCAAGAGAGCCTGACAGTGGTTCGAGAGATTCGATTATGGAAATGCTATTTGGGTCAACAGACGCACCTAATATTATTATGCCTGAGGGTGTTATTGTCCAAAACAGCACAGCCGCTATTTATGTAGAGGTAAGCGGTAATCCGCAAGCTATCGGATATGAGAGCTTGGGACATCTTTCGGGCAGAACTAGTGTCAGAATGATATCAGTAGATGGGGTGCCTGTTACACCGGAGAATGTTCGTGACGGAAGCTATCCGTTTGCACGCAATTTGTCAGTTGTATATCATCAAGAAACATTGGATAGCAATCCTGCGGCTTACGCTTTTCGTCTGTTTATGGTATCAGCAGAGGCACAGGCTGTTATTGATTACAGAGGTTATGTCAGTCAGGTAGTTGATGCCTCTGCCTATGTGCCTGTGGCAGGTCTGACAGGAACTATAAGAATATCAGGCTCCACTACAGTGCATCCGCTTATGAATCGCTTAGTTGAGGAATTTAGGCGTCTACAGCCTAATGTCACAATGGAGGTTGCAGGTGGCGGAAGCGGTGCAGGGCGGAATAATATGCGTGACGGTATAAGTGATTTTGGTATGACAAGCGCACCGGTAACTGACGCTCAAAGAGAAAGTATGGCGGCAGGCAGAACAGTGCGTGACCTAACAATAGCTGACGATGCGATAGCTATTATTGTACACAGTACAAATCCGATGACCAATATTACTAGCGCACAATTGAGACATTTGTATAATCGTGATTCGGGAACTACCTTTGCCTCTTGGGCAGAGCTAATTGCATACGGAGCGTAAGAGTGGAAGAAAAACTTGTGAAAAAAACGCAAGACAGAGGAACATCTAATCTTATCAAAGTAAGGGAAGGCGTGATGAAGGGAGTATTTATCCTTTCGTCCGCCTTTGCTGTTGTTGCACTTCTGGCTATTTTTGTATTCTTGCTTATTCGTGGAGTGCCTGCTATTGCAGAGATAGGTTTTTTTAACTTTATTTTTGGCAGGCTTTGGCATCCTGTTGCAGGTTCGACAAACGAATCATACGGCATATTGCCTATGCTCCTTACTTCGATATATGTAATGCTGCTATCGACATCGTTAGGAGTAATACTTGGCTTATCTACCTCAATTTTTATCTTTAAGTTTTGCCCTCAAAAAATTGTCGGAGTAGTGCGTCAACTTATCAATCTGCTGGCAGGTGTTCCGTCTGTTATTTTTGGACTTTTTGGCTTGATGACGGTTGTTCCTTTTTTGCGTGAAATATCGCCTAATTTTGTCGGGCACGGGATTTTGGCAGCGAGTATTATTCTTGCCATTATGGTATTGCCTACTATTGTTGCGATAAGTCTTAATGCTTTTTATGCCGTGCCAAAGCATATCTACGAGGGTGCGCTTGCACTTGGTGCGACTAAAGAGCAGGCGGTATTCAGAACAGTACTGCCTGCGGCTAAGAGCGGTGTTATGGCAGGTGTGGTGCTTGCTATGGCTCGTGCAATAGGCGAAACAATGGCGGTAATTATGGTTATCGGCGGAAGTCCGAATATGCCGACAGGTGTTTTTCAGAGTCTGGAAACTATGACGGCAGTTATTGCACGCAATGCAGGTTATGCGGACGGATTGGCAATGGAGGCATTGATTGGAATCGGTGTAGTGCTGTTTGTATTTACGCTATCAATCAACTTTGTCTTTATGATACTCAAAAACAGAGGCGAAAAGAAATTGTCAGCCTCATCGTCTGACGCAAAAAAAGGCAAAGGTATCCCTGTCTTGCGAGAGGTTGCTTTTGGCTTGTCGTGGTTCTTTGGTAAAATCAAGTGGGGCATTATTTGGTTTTTTGGACAAATCAAAAGAGGTGTTGTTTGGTTTTTGCAGATAACCCGTATAACATTTGTTTGGGAAAAACTCCGAGATTTTGTTGATTCCAAATGGCTGCCAAGTAAGCAAAAAAGAGCTAAGTTTTTTGGACTAAGAATTGCCGTCTATATCTTTACAGCACTTGCATTATCGGCTCTTGTCGGTATAGTCGCATTTATATTAGTGCAAGGATTACCGCACCTTAATTGGAACTTTGTATTTGGCTCATATTCGTTAGACGCTCCGACATTACGACCTGCAATTACGGGCACGCTTATGATAATCGGGATTGCCATATCAATCGGTGCGCCTATAGGAATCGGAACAGCAATATTTTTGGCAGAATATGCGTCTAAGTCAAGAGCTGTCAAGTATATCCGTGTTGCCGTCGAAACCCTTGCAGGAATCCCGAGCATTGTATACGGATTATTTGGTTTTATTGTTTTTGTGGCACTGTTCGGGTGGGGGTTTTCGATATTAGGCGGCGGAATTACGCTGTCCATTATGATTTTGCCTGTCATTATACGGACTACAGAGGAGAGTCTTTTGGCTGTTCCTAAGACACACCGTGAGGGGAGCTTTGCGTTAGGTGCAAGCAAGGTCAGGACTACATTTTGCGTGGTGCTTCCTAGTGCGGCAGGCGGTATTGTGTCATCGCTTATTTTGGCAATAGGGCGTATCGTGGGTGAGAGTGCGGCACTATTACTGACAATAGGACTACTTTCTTCGGTTGTCCCCGGTAGTGTTATGAGCGGCGGAACAACGCTTGCCTTGGCGGTTTATTATTATGGCGGTTTTGTCCCCGGTGGTGCACCTTTGGCAGCGGCAACGGGCGTTGTCCTTTTGGGGCTAATAATGATACTTAATCTAACGGCAACCCTGCTAGGCAGATTGCTAACAAGAGGAAAAAGATAATAATAATTACGGAGCAACTCTAATGAAAACTTGTATAGAAGTCAAAGACTTGAATTTGTTTTATGGAGCATTTCAAGCACTCAAAAATGTTAATATAGATATTCCAGAAAAGCAAATAACAGCTTTTATAGGTCCGAGCGGTTGTGGCAAGTCTACCTTGCTACGGTGCTTTAATCGTATGAATGACCTTATTGACGATTGCCGTATTGAGGGTGATATTATTGTAGAAGATACTAATATCTATGGGCGAGGCACAGATGTCAATGCACTAAGAAAAAAAGTCGGAATGGTTTTTCAAAAACCTAATGTTTTCCCGATGAGTATTTATGACAATATTGCTTTTGGTCCAAGAACGCACGGAGTACGAAAGCGCAGGGAGCTTGACGAGATTGTTGCCGATTCGCTCAAAAAAGCAGGGATATGGGACGAGGTCAAAAATACGCTTAATAAGTCAGCTCTTAGTCTTAGCGGCGGTCAGCAACAACGGGTTTGTATCGCACGGGCTTTGGCGGTTCAGCCGAAAATTTTGCTTATGGATGAGCCGACCAGTGCACTTGACCCGATTTCTACCGGAATTATTGAGGAGCTTTGCGAGGAGCTAAAAAAGCAATATACCATAGTAATTGTCACTCATAATATGCAACAGGCTACACGGATAAGTGATAAGACAGCATTCTTTTTGCTGGGAGAGATGTTGGAGTTTGGAGAGACGGAGCAAGTTTTTTCTCGTCCCAAAAATGAAAAATGTGAAAATTATATCACAGGGAGATTTGGATAAATGGCAAGGAATAAATTTCAAAATGAAATGGAGACGCTCAATCTTGATTTGGTTTATATGGGTGCATTGGTTGAGCGTGCGATTGAGGACAGCGCAAAGGCTTTGATTTTGCAGGATAAGGAACTATGCAATAAGGTTATCGCTTCTGACAAAGAGATAAATGTATTGAGGGCAGAAATAGAAAGCAAAGCTCTCAAAATAATACTTATGCAACAGCCAGTCGCTTCGGATTTGAGAATGATTTCGACAGCGCTGAAGATGATAACCGATATGGAGAGAATCGGTGACCAAGCCCGTGATATTTGCGAGATAGTGCTTCATTTGTGTGAGGAGGAGTACCAACTCAAACTTGAGATTTTGTCACAAATGGGCGAATATGCCAAGCAGATGGTGTATGGTTGTATCAACAGCTTTGTTAAGCAAGATATTGAAGCGGCTAAAAAAGTTATCAAAACCGACGATGCTATGGACGAATTGTTTGCCAAACTCAAGCGTAAAATGGTAAAATTGATAAAGGAAAAGCAAGCATATGCCGACCAAGCCATATACTTTTTGATGGTGGGCAAATACTTCGAAAAAATCGGCGACCACGCCGAGAACATTGCCGAGTGGGTGATTTTTTCAAAAACAGGCGAACACAAAGATATAAAGATTATTTGAGAGTCGACCTGTTACGAAACTATAAATAGTCGCCCCACCCAAACTCTTGGAGATTGTTCAATCAATAGGGAATATGCTTCGGTCACCGTCATTGCGAGCCGTCACAATAGTAGGGAATAAGGAATTATTGTGCGGCGAAGCAATCTAGCTAAGGAATAGATTGATACATTATATATGTTTCCGTCTATTCCTTAGCTAGATTGCTTCGCCGTAAATACATATCCTTAGTATCTATTGTAGCGACGGCTCGCAATGACGATAGTCCGATACCATTCCGCACTAATTAAACAATGTTCCCGTGGAAGGGTAGGGGTCATAATAGGTCTAGTGAGGTAAATAAAATGAGTCAATATCTGATTTATAGTGCAGAGGACGATGATGCGATACGGGATTTGATAGAGTATGCTATCAAGGGCGAGGGCTTTGAGGCAAAAGTTTTTGCGGATGCGGACAAGATGCTTTTGGAATGCGAAAAACGGATTCCTGATTTGATATTACTTGACATTATGATGCCGGGGACAGACGGGATAAGTGCCCTAAAGATATTCAAAGAAAAATACAAATCGGCTGACACCCGTATTATTATGTTGTCGGCAAAAAACAGCGAAATCAACAAGATAACAGGACTGGACGCAGGTGCTGACGATTACATTGTTAAGCCTTTTTCGGTTTTGGAACTTATGGCCCGCATCAGGGCAAATTTGAGAAAAAAAGCAGCAACACCAATGCCGCAAAGCAAGCTAGAGGCAAATAATATAGTGCTTAGCCAAGAGTCAAGAACTGTAACTGCAAATGAGAAAGAAATTACCCTGACACACAAAGAGTTTGAACTACTAAAATTTCTTATGCTTAATGTCGGCAATGTTGTAGAGAGGGATAAACTACTCAAAGAGATATGGGGATATGAATATTTTGGTGAGTCAAGGACGGTGGATATTCATATAAAAAATTTGAGGGATAAATTAGGCGTAGAGGGTGACGCTATACAGTCGGTCAGGGGTGTCGGATATATTCTTACAAGGAGATAGGCGGTGAATTCTAATCAAGACAAAAGTTTGAAAAAAGCCATTATATTTAGAATAATGCTAATTGTTGCGGGAGCATTGTTAGCGTTTGTTATTGCTATGATTATTGCTATTCCGCATTTTAACAGGCAGAGTGCAAGAGATACTGCCCGTAGTCATTTGGCGATTTTTGGGGCGTATCTTGAGACACGGGATGATTTCGAAAATTTGGTCAATCTTACGGACGGGGATTTGCTTATTACGGTTATCGGACTGGACGGTATGGTTGTTGCCGACACTCGTGAAGCCAACCCTCTTGATATGTATCGTGGCGACCGACCTGAGGTGAGAGCTGTCTTAACTTCGCCGTACAGTATCGGTCAAAGTATCAGACGGTCTGAGACATCCAGAGTTGACTTTTTGTATATGGCAAAAATGGTTGACGCAAACGGAGCGGATGTCGTTTTGCGTGTGGCTATTCCTGTTAGAAATATTAATGCACACCTATGGTCACTAATCGGAGTTATGGCAGTGATTTTTGTGCTTGTTTTGCTGGCGGTATTACTGGTTACACCTAAAATGGCAAAAAGCATAACCGCTCCGATTTCTATGATTAAGCAAAAGTTAGAAACAATCGGGAAGCCGGAAAAAAGCCCCATTATTTTGACAAGGCACGACGAGATAAATAAGGTATTGCTTGAGATAGACGAAATAAGCGAAAAACTTAGTGGTGCTTTGACTGATTACCAAACAGAAAAACAAAAACTCAAATTGGTTTTGGAAAATATTGACCAAGGCATAATAGCCATTGATGACCAAAAAAGAATAGTGTCCAGTAACAAACACGCAGAGGAATATTTTTGCTTTGAGTTTGTTGAGCCGATACTAATCGAAAAAGTGATACGGAACAGGGCTATACTTGACAACATAAATCAGGCTATCGCTCAATCCAAATTTATATCTTATGACCATACACGGGTTAGCGGTCAAATTTTTGCGATTAGGTATTTTCCTGTCAATATGAATAATATCAGACTTGTTATTACAGTGCAGAATGTAACAGATATGCGAAAAGTAAGTATCGAAAAACAAGACTTTTTTGTCAATGCTTCGCACGAACTTAACACTCCGCTTTCTTCAATTTTGGGTTATGCTGAAATCTTAAAAAATGAAAAGAAGTTTAACGCAGGTTTTGTTGACACAATTTATTCGCAAGCATCACGAATGAAGGCTCTTATAGGAGATATGCTTGCTTTAAGCGAACTGGAAGAAGGTGCGGAATTCCCCGAAGAAACAATTGACCTTAAAGAACTTGCAACACAAGTTTTGACCGCACACAAGCCAAAAGCAAGCGGTAAGAATATCAAGTTGATACTAAAAGCCGAGCCGGTTACGATTACGGCTAATAAGGAAAAAATAACAGAGGTTATTTCTAATCTTGTAGACAACTCAATCAAATATACAGATACAGAGGGAACTGTGTCAGTAAGTATAAAAGAGCAAAATAATAAGGTTATCCTAAAAGTCAAAGACAACGGAATAGGTATTGCACCAAAGCATTTGAATCGTGTTTTTGAGCGTTTTTATCGTACCGATAAGGGGCGTTCTCGTATTGAGGGCGGTACAGGGCTTGGACTTGCGATAGTTAAGCATATCTGCAACATCTATAATGCGGAGCTAAAAATCAATAGCAAAGAAAATATCGGTACAGAGGTTGTTATAGAATTTTCAAGAGATTAGAGCTGTGATTAGTGGATAGTTAATAATCAGCTGTCCACTAATCACTATTTTTTTGTAGCCCCTTTATAATCCTTGCAAAAATATGTAGGGGTATGATATACTAATTTTATGACTCAGACGACTCAGACTGTATCTTCTAAGCAAGGGATTTTGGTGGTAATAGCGGCATCGGCTATTCAGTTGACGCTTGGTATCGCATATCTTTGGAGCTTATTTCAGACAGGAATCGCATATATTCTCTTTTCGGGTAATAATGCGCCCGCTGCGCTCACTTTTTCTATATTGCTTGCGGGACTTACTATCGGCAGCGTTATCGGCGGCAAATTAGCCGTCAAATTCGGGTCGACACGCAAAGTTGTTTTTGCCGGAGGTGTAATTCTTAGTTTAGGATTCTTTTTGGCATCTTTTGTCAGAACGCCCGTAGGTTGGTTGTTGTGGGCGACATACGGGGCTATGGGCGGCATCGGAATGGGATTTACTTATTCTACTGCTATAGCGTGTGCTCAAAAATGGTATCCGCACAAAAAAGGTTTTGTCACGGGATTAATTGTATCGGCGCTAGGTTTCGGCGGTGTTGTTTTTACTCCGATAATCGAATTATTGGTACGCAGAATAGGTGAATTCAGTACTTTTCAAGTTCTTGCCCTTATATTCTTGGTTGTATGCGTTGTAGGGAGTTTTTTCCTCAAAAATCCGCCCGAAGGATATAATCCGTGTCAGGCTCTCAAAGCTAACACTAATGTGTACGCCAAAGTCAACAAAGAAATGCCGCTGGAGCAAAAGAGTCATACAGCGATTGAAATGTTCAAAAAACCGCATTTTTATCTGATAACCATAGCTTTTTTGCTTGCTGTTATGGGCGGTCAAATGATGATGGCTTTTGCCAGACCTATCGCTACTATGGGCGGTTTGCCTGCGGTGTGGTTAGGCGTACTTATATTGTCGTTATTTAATTCTATAGGCAGACTTACATGGGGACTTGCCTCCGACAAGATAGGGCGTACCAATACTATAATCGTGTTACTTACTGCAAGTAGCCTGATGTCGCTATTTGTGGGACTTGTCGCACAGTCAATCGCACTGTATGTGCTTATGGCTTTTATCGGATTCTTTTATGGCGGTATTATCGGAACTTTTCCGTCACTCACCGCCGACACCTTCGGACCTAAAAATATGGCGACCAACTACGGCTTTGTCCTGCTAGGTTTTGGTGCAGGTGCGATTATCTCCTCTCAAATAGCCGGAGTTTTTGCCAACCGTGCCGAAACCGCCTCCAATGTAAACCTAATGATACCCGCATTTATTATCGGAGCAGTTTGTGCCACAGTCGGCGCATTATTGATAGTTGTGCTTAAGCTGATAGTCAGACAAGAAAACAAAGTTAAGATAGCAGACAATGATATAATGACGAATGACAAGTGAAACTATCATTCGTCATTATATTTTTAGTTGACAAGAGTAGTTATTATGTTGTATAATGATTGCCGTAAGGAGTAAAAAATATTTATGCAAGTTAAGTTGACACAAGAGGGCAAAAATCAGCTTGAAGAAAGGCTGGAACACCTCACCACTGTAGGCAGAACCGAAATTGCTAAGGAAATTCAAAAGGCAAGAGAGTTTGGCGATATTTCCGAAAATGCTGAGTATGATGCGGCTAAGAATGCACAAGCACAAATGGAAGCCGAGATTATTGATATCGAAAATAAACTTAGGCATGCCGTTATTATTGAAGAGAAAAAGGGCGGTGCAGAAGTCGGTATGGGTAACAAGGTCAAGTTACTTGATGTTGCTTCGGGTAAAGAGTACGAATACACAATTGTAGGTACAACAGAGGCTAATCCTATTGACGAAAAGCGTATAAGCGATGAGTCGCCTGTAGGCAGAGCTGTTATCGGCAAGCGCAAGGGCGAAACAGCTATTGTTGTTACACCTAAAGGCAAAAGAGAATACAAGGTAGTTAAAATAGACTAATAAAGGATAGAAGTAAAAGGTAAAAGGTAAGAAGTAAAAAGTGTTGATGAAGTTGTTTGCTTGTTTGCAATCCAAAATACTAAGTTTACTTCTTACTTTTTACTTCTTACTTTATTGCTGATGAATAACGATAACAATACAATACAACCCGAAGTGTCGGAGGACGAGCTTCGTGAGGT
>Ga0123355_10012217_pt1 | contig 13295 bp, 11 predicted proteins | sample TergutEmb28metaG_3_FD_89872 | JGI IMG/M metagenome (GOLD analysis project Ga0123355, IMG submission 89872) | Embiratermes neotenicus P1 segment gut microbial communities from Petit-Saut dam, French Guiana - Emb289 P1 | ecosystem: Host-associated > Arthropoda: Insects > Digestive system > Gut ... | reverse complement strand
GTAGTAGTAGTAGTAGTAGTAGGAGTAGCAGCAGCAGCAATAATATCAGTAGTAGTAGTAGTAGTAATTAAATTCTCAATTATTAACGTGCTAGTTTAACAGCGTAATTTACTGTTATGAAATCTGCACAACATAAATACAAGAGTCACGGGAAGACATGAATCCTACGGTGTAATAATAATAAATAAGTAGAAACAAGTCAAGGAAGTAAGGTAACCATATTGTGGAACCAACAAACACAAACTGACAGAACTATCCCCAACAACAAACCAGACATAATTCGTGACAATGAAAAGGGAACATGTGTGTTAATAGACTTTGCAATCTCAGGAGACAGAAATGTGATTAAAAAGGAAGCCGAGAAGATTCTAAAATATAAAGACCTTACAATAGAAATACAGCGCATTTGGAATATAAAAACAAAGGTGATACCAGTAATAATAGAGGCGACTGGGACTATTTCAAAGTCATTTAGAAAATACGTAGGCAACATACCAGGAAAACACGAAGTCAAGGAACTACAGAAAACAGTCATTTTGGGCACTGCACACCTACTTCGGAAAGTACTAATGTAAAAGTACAATAGATTCAACACAGGAACTAACGATATAAGCACCATGAATAGTAACAACAGAATAGCTGCAACACTGTATTCCCTAGGGACAGTTTGTCCCAGGAATATAAGTATAAATACCCTGCATAAAGGAGATGATGATGATGATGATGATGATGATGATAATAATAATATAACAAAATATAAAAGTTCATGTATGGAGATACAACGAATGTGGAACCTGAAATGTAAGATGATAGCGGTGACAATTGGAGCCACCGGAATGGTAACAAAAGCTTTAAAGAAAAGTTTGGAAGCCATACCAGTTCAGTAGATTCGCTACAAAAGGCAGCTGTGCTTGGAACATCAAACATAATACGGAAAGTACTGTAATCCGGAACTTTGAAGCCTGAGCGGTGGGGATCACAGTTGATTCAAGGGGAGAAGTATCAGGGAGAAAACGCTTGTGACGAGAGAGACGTAATAATAATAATAATAATAATAATAATAAAAGGACAATAATATCTGTAACAATGTAACATTTGAAATATATATCGTTCACTGACTGCAATACTGACACGACTCAAAAATTGTCAGTTGTAGTTAGTACTACGATTGAGCTAAAAAATATAACAAGTGTGGTAACTCGACAATACCGCACACTTGTTAGTCGAAACATACCCCGCTGGATGCCATTATTGTCGAATATAGTGGTTACATTTTTTAGTTCAATCGTAGTATTAGCTCTAAATGGGCAGTTTTTGGATTGTGTCACAGTTACATTCAGTGAGCGACACGTAGCTAATTTTTTATTGAAGTATATAAATAACGTTAACGAGCAAACTTACGAATGTAGAATAATACCGTCTGTTGAGACGTGACGCCGTGTACTCTGGAAGAAATTTTCCCGACTTCTGTAGGAACGTGCAATATCCGTTCTTTTGGTGGAAACCCTAATGTGAAGATAGAGGCGGCGTGATATAACGGTTATGTTTTCATATCTACAGCAGACAACGCTGTCAGTACTTCCCGGAAGAAGATATTATGTGTATAGTCACTTGGGTGGGAATCCCAAACCCCACAAACGTAGACACAGCCCTATTTCAACTCACTTTTTGGTGTCAAATATTTATACAAATTATCCTGTCATATTTTCGTATTACCTTTAATATTTATGTGCATCAAATATCTTTAATATTGGTAATGTTTAAACTCAAAATTCGCAGGGGAGTTTAGACGTAAGGTCTGGATGACATTAGACCAACTGTGGCAGTCACTGTTCAGACATGGACATACACGGCTTTATAGGCATAGTAGTCAGTTTCAACAGTTTTTTTTTTTTTTTAATTTATCTGCATTCTCTCTTTACATGCTTGTACCATATTAGTAAAAAGTAAAGTGATCCCGTTACAGGCCCGGTGTGGCCCAGAGGGTGGGTAGAGTTATACCTCTACTCTTCCATGACCGCGTCACTAGAAGGGGGTGAGTGGTCAGCAGCATGCCCCGGCCACACTTTACCCCCGGGAAAGACCCGGTACCCATTTTACAGGAGGGTGGGTGGGCCCAGGGCCGGTCTGGACGGGCGGAAAATCTCGTTCCCACCGGGATTCGATTCCGGACCGTCTAGCCCGTAGTCAGTCGCTATACCGACTGAGCTACCCGGCTCACGTACTGTATTTTAAATCCACTGACTAACCAACCGACCGACTGACCGACCGACGGACTAACTCCATGGAGCAGAGTTCTTCTTGAAAAGCTAACAGGTTCCCATCTAATTCGCCGCATTTTTATGGAACCCGAAGTTTCGTTACCGCATTCACAAAAGTCCTCAACCTGTCCCTATTCTGAGCCAGATCAATCCAGTCCATGCCCCCATCGCATTTTTGAAGATTCTCCCATCTAACTCTGGGTCTTCCAAGTGGTCTCTTTGCTTCGGATATTCTAAGTCAGTTAGCAAAGAAAATACAGGTTGTTCCGGAAACGGATGGAGGAAACAGTTCATGTATTAGAATTGATGGGACACTTGTGACTTGCTGAAAATATCCAACTAGTTCAAGAAAAAGAAGGAAAAAATGAGATTGGGTCATAATGTTAAATTACTGATGTCAGGGCACAAACCATATGCAGTCTTTTCAAATAATCGTGAGAGTTATACACGTATTATCTTTGTTATTTTCTCACTCTCCTCAATCTTTCTCCCTCCTTTTTTCATGTTATGCATCGGACTGCCTGTAAATGTGTCCACAACTATTCTTCCCAACATGACTGTATCACTGTTCATTTTAAAATTACATTATACATAAAGTTGGGAAGCTGACGATCGCTTGGCTGCTCAAGAAGTCCTTTGTCTTATGTGGAACTTGAAGGGTCATTACTGCGTTTACATGGGCCCACTGTTTTGTACTGTGACATCACAAACTCCTGTGTTGTTTGGCATGTATTGGCTATATGTTCTGACGTTTTGGAGGAGGTATTGCCTCCGTCTACAGGGTAACGGAGTTAGTTCAGGTAGGTGTTAGACACAGGGGAACAATTCGTCAGTTATGTAGGATGGTTTGATGTGGTTGCGTCAGTCACAACCTTTCTTGCTGTCTTTCTTAGCTGTGATTGGCCAGAGTACCTCAGACTACCCTATGTAAGTGAAAGAATTTTCCTCCATATCACTTCAGTATCTATTGAAACCATTCCAGTTATCCTGAAGATGGAAGCACTATGTTACTCCGAAAGTTTGGTACATGTAACCACTACACGGTGTAGAAGTGCGAAAGAAGATTGTTACCTGACATCATATTTCACAACACCATAATCTGAATAATCACTACCATGGGAACTTCAAATTTCATATTGTGACCTTTACAGACGGCCGTCGACTCTCGGACCTTCGACTTTCGTACATTATAAATTCTCACCCATAATTCATCTTTCGTACGCCCATTTTCGGACTTTCGTACACAGATGACGAACAGATATTTCGAGCTATCGCACAGTGGCGCTGTAAAACTGTGACCCTAAATGTATCTACTAAATGGCAGAAAGGCCGATCCCAGTGTTGCGCGGACTAAGGCGTGGGTCTATGGCAGCTCGCTTGCTGGGGATGGATGCCTGTCTCTTGTGAGTGTCGTGTTTTGTCAGAGGTCTCTGCGACGGACCGATCACTCGTCCAGAGGAGTCCTACCGATTGTGGCTTGTCTATGGCGGAGATTACAAGAGGCTACTTTACACATCATTCGCCAACGAGTTCAGTCAGTTGGCGAGCGAGCAGCGAGTAAACTAGCCGTGCCTATTGCACGTAGGGATGGAAAGGCTGGGCGGTCAGCTACTAGCGCTTTAGTTCATCATTCGACATCTCAGAGATCAACTGAAGAATTTTAGTGTTTTATAACAAGGCACTTACTAACCGTTTCATTTGCACTGAGCGACTTTGCAAGCGGGATAATATGCTAGCCAGCGGGTAAATTTGAACAGACGTCAACTACACCTGCTCGGATTTAGTCACCAGCGAGTTTTAAAAAAACTCTTAGTGAACTCGCTGGCGACTAGTGTATAAAGCAATCCCGCGTAATCCACGACCCAGTGTGGTCACGAAGCATCGAAAATGAGTAGGCCTAGGCCTATCAGGGCTGTCGACCCATGAAAAATTGCCAGAAGTGGCAGTGAGATAATTTTGATGCAACACGTAAATCCAGAAAGTTTATTTGTATTGTTTGTGTTTTGTAACCCAACTGACAACTCTGATGTTGGTGTGGACGGTTGAGTTGGCCATGTTGGCTAGTTTTGGCGAGGCTTTTTGTTCCTTGTTGTTGGCTATCATGGCCACTTTGATAACGTAATCTGGTGGAAGGAAGCTTAATTACATCACGATGGCGGCAATATGTGACTTGCGTGTGGAATGTGGTTGTTGTACTGTGAAACACATGTACGAAAATGTTCTAAACAACGTTTTTGAGGTTACTAATGGCTTATGAGTTTCGTTGGCCATCCATTATATAGCGATCAGAATTTTGGAGGATATTGTGATGGCGGGAACGTTAACAGTTATCCTTGGTTGAATTAGTGTATGAAGGTACCGTGATTGTTGCTACAGCTGTTTTGTTTGTTGCCCATTAATAGGTATTTTATGCACTTTTTAAGGAACGGAACTCCCGTTATAACATGTGAGTCTGTTGCTCGACTTTCGTACACGTTTTCAGGAACGAATTTTTTGCGAAAGTCAGGGACTGCCTGTGGTTTGAATTATGTTACAAGCGTGCTTATTTTTTATAATGAAACTTATCTTTGAAAAATTCTTTGGAATTTAACATTATGTATTCAATTGATGTTATTCATTGCAGCTTGATACACCACAATGGGAATCCATAAGCGAAGCAGCAAAAGACTTGGTGCGACAGATGCTGACATTGGACCACACTCAAAGAATCACAATCCAAGAAGTGCTCAACCACAAGTGGCTCAGAGTATGTATATTCTTACTGTGCAGAGTGCAGGTCTTTCTTTAACTGAAGTCATTATCTGGTACTTAAATGGTATTTATTAGCAATTCCTGAAACACATTTGATCAGGCTAGTTTTTTGCCTCACCCAAAGATATCATTACAGATGCACATTTTTGTAATTATGCACTGAATGCTGAAGAAGGAGTGCTGTGTCTGTAGAAGACAAGTGGAGGTATTGATTGTGTGCCTGGGATTTCGTTGCATTATTTGTCATTATCACAGTCTATAGTATTCGAAATTTTATTGGAGTTATACTCAAATTAAGCAAGTTAGGATTTATCAGTGTATTTACAAATAGACTGGGAATGTGATTTGAATTTGATCCACACAATCTTTAAGAATACTTGGCACATTGCTTCAAGGGGTGTGACTACCATACATACTACAAAACGAGTACAGACTGAATTTCATGTAATATTTAGCTGTTTTCTGTTAGGGGTTCGGTATGAAACAGACAGGAAAATTTTGTCTGTCTGTACTAGATATAGGAGGACCGCGGTAGCACAGTGGTTAAGGTGCTGTGTTACAAATCGTAAGGACGCTGGTTCGATTCCAGCTGGTGTCAGTGAATTTTTCATTGACATAAAATCCTTCCGATCGCACTATGGCCCAGGGGTCGACTCAGCCTCTAACAGAAATGAGTACCAGGAGTATTTCCTGGGGGTAAAGACGGCCGGTGCGTAAGGCTGACAACCGTGCCGTTGTCACGAAATCTGGGGACCTTAACTTCCTAAGAACCCTTTGGGCCTGTCCAGGCCTGTAATGGGACTGCTTTTTACTAGATATAGATCCATAATGTCAAGATATGGAATCACACACACAAAATCAAGGGTTTACAGAAGCACTCATAGAAGAAGTGAATTTAAAAGTCTTCAGATGTGCAGATAAAGCTGCCTCTATTAGATGTCATTGCCTTTCAAAGTTTCTACAATATTACATACCCTAAGAAATATTGTTTATACTGTGACCAAAAGAAAGACAAATTTTGATAAAATTGCAATAAAATAATATAGTAGGATGCATAGGTTGACAAAGTTAATGCTGTGAATACAGATTTAAAGGTGTAGTTGTTTGTACACCAAATCTTTTGGGTATGTCATTTTGTAATAATTTCTGTTTCATTTGGAATACATTCTGCCAATGGTACATGCATTTCAGGTTCACTCTTCAGTCTGCTCCTTTCTGTTCATTGCCTTTGTTTTTAATTGTGTCAGTGAATTGATAGTTCACACACATTAGTTGCTGTGAAAGGAAGCACTTTTAATAACCATTCTTCATTTCAAATAAAATTACTTATAATAGAATTTTTTGTTCAGTTAATAAAATAAATATTTATAACATGCCAGTATCTCTGTACTAAACTATTTTAAAGAAATAAAATACACTCTGTATAACTTTATGTATAAAGCATACCATAAAACAGATGAAAGAAAAAGTTTAGTGGTTTTTGTCTTTTATTTGCTTTGGTAGTTGGCCACCCTTGTAACTTACAAGTGTTAGAGAACTGCTGGCAGCTACCCTGGTGACAGGGCAATTATGTTATATTACATCATGTCTGACTGTAATTGTAACAAAGCTCAGTTTGGCATTGGAACTAGCTGAAAGACTGGGGTCATGTAAAATACAGTAATGTGATATTTCTAATAGACAATCCCTCATCCTTCTCACATGGCTGTACTAGCTTAGATTCATTTTGTTGGGGTATGTAGCAGTTAATTTGTTCTTATTGTCTTATAGGATCGAGATAAGGGAGTTACCAAAGTTCATTTGCAAGACACAGTTGAAGAAATGAAGAAGTTTAATGCCCGGAGAAAATTGAAGGGCGCAGTACTAGCAGCTGTTTCTTCACCCAAATGGACCTCTTTCTATTCGGACCCTAACAGTGATGGCTTTTCAGATTTTGGAGAGGATGAAGTGACATCTTCGGGTGAGTCCGATCATAATATGAGGAAACATGCAGCAGCATACAGCTGGTTGCAAAAGTTTGACCCTTTGTGTTGGTATTGGCTTGCAACATGACCTCTAAAATCCAGGAAAGGGATAATAAATCATGAAATAAGTTGTGTCTGACAGATGGATTTTGACTCTGGAATGAATGTAGTAGAGAATGTAAGCATAGCTTGTTTTTATACAAATGTGGTACTACGGGTTCCTTGTGTTTTCCCCATAACATAATGCTGGCAGTATGGCTGAGTGTGATAGCACACTGTGTATGTGTGTGTGTGTGTGTGTGTGTGTATGTATATATGTGCACAGAATAGATTCAAATATTCACGCACACAGAAATAAGTGTAGGCTGTCATGTGAAGTGGTTGTTAAACTATATAATACTCCAAGGAAAGTTCATGTAGTAGTTTGTGAGTTGTTATATGTACACAGATGGACAGTCTTATGGACTTAGCATTGTATTATGTTCTACAGTGCTAAATGTGCCAAAAAATTGAAATGCTTGTCCAGCTGTGAGGCATGCATGTATTATTGCATTAGTATAACACAAGGCCAATAAAGGATAAATATGCAGTGAAGCTACATTCATATAGTTTGTACATGTTAGTCTTGCATTCTTGTTTGTAAAATCATTTAACACTGAAAACATTAAATTAGCATAACCCAGGCAACACAAAAAGTTATTGAGTGATCACTCTACATTCTAACTATGCCCACACTGGGTGTGCCAACTAAACAGTATGAACATGCCGAAGTGAAATGCTGGAACAGACTGCACAGTTACATAGACCCATTTTCCACCTTTAAGTTGGCGTGACTCCTGAAGTGTAAAAGTTCTTTCTGTTTACAAAATCACAAATGTGGTCAGTTTACTTACACTTCATACAGAGAAAATTCTGTTTTGTTTTGCTAACTGAAGCTTTGAAAAACTGATTTGCTGAATTGTCACTCACAGGAATGGTAAGATAAGTGATCCACACTTTTGTGGAAACAGCCATTCAAGAATTCTTGTTGAAGTATCTGTACCCTGACACAAGTATCTCTTAAGGCTACTGATGCTTTACTTTCCATGACCTTTCTGAGTTGCAAGCACTTAATTTCCAGTGATGGGTGTGTGTCATGGCGGTATGGTCTAAGAAGGTTTTGAGTTCCCTTGCGCTAGATCTGTGCTTTTTGTGAGGAGTCCACCTTTGTTGCATAACACATAAAGCCTGTGCCTCTCACCATTCTCATATTGCTTACAATATAACCCTCAGGCGAGACTGTTGTATGAGCCACTGAACAGTTCATTGCCCACACTGAATGCTACTTTCATATCCATTTAGTTTACTCTTTGTTTTTTTCCAGTTGCAGAATTTAGGTTATATGAAGAGTGGTGTAAAGGGAAAGAAAGCTTGCATGCGGAATGGTATACAGTTACAGTTAATGGTGTAAACAAAAGTTACTTGCGTGATGTTCTGTGCATTACTAAGTTTATGTACAACCCAACTATTGGAATATTGCGAGATTTTACGTTCACACATCAGTATTGTTGAGGAAAAGAGTCTTGTGGGATGTTAGGCTCTGTTTTTTGGTGAGTGGTTTCTGATGTTTAGAAGGACAGTAATGCTTTCATTTTCGGTGTGAAACAGTTGCTTGTCTCTGAAGTTGGAGGCTCACTTGGCTGTTTCCTTTTCCAGTTTGTGGACTCAGTCTTAGAACATGCTGTGTGGAACTTAAATATGATAACCTAGATATATTTACTGGCTATTAAGAAAACTTAGCAGTAAAGGAAATACAATGGACATCCATATAATACTCACAAAAATTTTAACAATTGCAGTTTAATTACGTGATGAAGTACATGCAAATGTACTTCAGCACATAATAGGCAGTTGTTAGTGGCAGCAGCATGAAGATGGCAAACACAGTGAACAGAGTGTGCTCTGGTGACATGGTTTTGTCAGACTGCTGGTTTTATTGGCTGTCAAGTATAGCTGTAGGGCAGGAAAGCTCCAAACAAGTCTGTAATAAACAGATTTGTAAGAATGTGGAATAAGAAACCAACTAGATGTCACTTGGTACCAAGTGACATCTAGTTGGTTTCTTATTCCACATTGAACTACGATGCATGGTCAACCACACATCAGATTTGTAAGAAGTTTGACTATGGTCAACAGCAAGGAGAGTAATATAAATAGAGAGCTGACAGAATGTCAGGAAATAATTGTATGCATTCACAAGGAGGGATGCGGTTTTGGAAAATGTGTAAGATGTGTTGCTGAAGAACTTGACATAAGACATAAGACATTCACGTGACTATTTTGATGTGTGTGCAGTGTGTTCCAACAGAACTCAAATGCAGCAGTACTTTGGGCAGGGAGGTGACAAGAGTTTAATGTTTGTGGTCTATTTGTGCCTCTGCCAGAGAAAAATCCAAAGCTTAAGGCTTATGAATGAAACTTACTTTCACCAGAAAAATCTCAGAAAGCAGAATAAGTATGTGTGGGGCCCTGAAAACTTGCTGCAAAGTAATTTAGAAACTGTGACACCCCCAGAATGTGCATGCACTGTTTTGGAGGCCCTTTTTTTTTTTTCTTTCTTTTCTTTCTTTGAACTTACTAGGAGCTCTTCTGTCATTATTTCCATGTCCTCAAAGAACATTTTCTCCCTTTCCAGTAAGGTGTGGTCGTTGGTTTCATTCAAACATTCTTCCACTACAGTGATGCACAAGCACAGTCCTACACGCTCTGCATGGCGTATTCGGATAGGTGCTGCATAATCAGTTCCCAGCGTGCTCAAGATATAAGACATTTTACATACCTTCCCTTCTTGTAGAAAGATAGTAGGTTGATGAGATCGCTGTACTATTGTTGTGTGTTCCCCTTTTCCCACTTCTGGACAAGTTCCTGATTGTTTTTAAGTTTGATGTGACTATTATACCATTGGAGGTAACCTTGACTTTATGCTCTTTAATTTCTTACAGTTAGTATTACAACATGTGATTATGAATCTAAACAAGCATGGCATAACATATGACTCATATGTTTGTGACATAAGATAGATGGTCACTGGGAAAAGAATGTGGATTCCACTGAAGGTGACAGGATTATGAAAGAAGTGATGAATGATGATGATGGCAGATTTTTGCCAAGTTCTCGCTGTTGAAACCAAGAAAAGCTAGCTATCTACTCTGTAAAAGGTGTTGGTATTTAGTTTGAAAATGTGACAGCAGTATTGATGTGAAGTGGTAAATTTAAAATTATTCGTAATAGGTATGTTGACGATGCACGTGCAAGGCATTCAGGCTTTATGGAAATAAACATTTTTCGAGCGGAGGTCCTGCAGTGGAACTGATCATCCCATTTTTTCACTGAGAGCTTCGTCTCATGTATTCCAGGGTTCAGAACCTGTCATTGACAAACATGTTTTCTAAAATGTAGTTGCCCATTGTGTCAGGACAGCTGTGTAATATGTCTGAAATGTTTTAAATGTCATACTTAAATTGTGTTGGTATTTATTTGTGTCGTCATGTTGGCGCAGTGTCTGAGCATAACTGCTTCGAACAGCTGTGACAGCCAGTCGAGGGAATGCCAATGCAAGACCTGCCTGTTGACCTATAGCCCTGTTCTTCCTTTTGTGTACTCTTCATAACTTGTTATCCTTAAATGATGCCCTTAACATTACAATGGAAAAATCAAATGTAATTGAAAGCTTTAATAGGTCTTATTGAGGAGCAGTAACAAAATATGCAGTGAGCACATTTGTAAGTTGTGTGTTGGTCTTTCTCAAGGAGCTGTGAGCCTGGTTCTTGACTCGCTGGATGACATTCACTGTCTTCAAGAAGCACCTCTCAATGACCGTGACTTCCTGCATTCTGTCTTAGAAGACAGACAACTACATGCTCTCCTTGAGGTAAGTACATCCTATTTTCCTTATGTTCTGTATATAATTTTTTCTGCAAACTGCTGTAACAATAGTTGGCTTTATTGGAATACAATGCATATATTAAGATTCAGTATTAAACCCCCCATTTAATGTTTTAGAATTGGGTAAATCAAGATATTTAAGATGTGTAAATCACGTGTAGTTGGAGGATGATACACTTCCGTTTTTGGTGTAATAATTATAGAGATATCTCTGTCCACACTATAAAGACATTTATTTTGGGGTATAAATGGAAGCCATTTGTATTGACTGATAAACTAGATGGTAATTTGTTAAATGTATAAAGTTGTTAAGGACACATCTGAATTCAGGTATAGAGTCAGTCTGTTTCAGTTTTGGGTTTACTGCAAATTGTTTATTTCTTCCTGTTCAGTAAATTAGTTTGTTGAAGGTAATATATTATTGGAATTCAGATTTTAGCCTAATATATATGGTTCGGATTCCAAATTCCGAGTAAGCAGATTTTTCTTTTAATGTCTGTGGAAAGTTTTGGATAAAGCTAAATAATGCAGTGATGAAATGTGTAGCAGCATTTAATCTTGTAGTTGTATGTGATGCAGCTGGCTTGTCAAGGAAATGCTTGACTCATGTCTGTGATTATAGCCATGTAATTAAACTTGTTTTGCCCGAGTCACAGACATTGCATGTTCAAAATCGTTGGGAATTGCTGTCTTTGTGAATTGTAATTAGGCAACTGTGACCTTTCATTCTCACATTATCTGTGTGTTCATGGCTTGCATGTAGTAGCAGGACAAATTCTGATGTGAATTGAAAATATTCGGATTGCTGTAACTGATGAGAAAACAGGTATTCTGTGGTGTATTTACTGTGCTTTACTAGGAACGTTTACAAGCGACAAACTTCAACATGTCTGTCTTTCCATCCATATGTATCAGAGTGACTCCCACTGGACAAATTTCCATGAAATTTCTTGTGTGGGAATGCACTAAAATTCGTTGGTGGAGTCCATTTTTGTTTAAAATCAGACAAAAATGACAGGCACTGTACATAAATATCTAGGTACATTTATGATTTCTAGCCATTATTGGTGTTTGTAAATCAGTGTTCTGTGTCAGGTATGCGCTGATTCCGAAGAAACCATTTTCGATTTTTTTTATGAAATAAAAAATCCACCCGTTCGTCCGTGTCCTTCCTTCTGTGACCTACTATGAATAAACCGTTTGTCCAGACTTTTATGGAGTTGCGTACAGTAGTTTTTTACAGAAAATTGTCGAGAGAGCATGAATTTCCTAAAAATTAGCGCTGTGGCCGTCATACTTTACTTAAGGACGTAAATGAATTTCCACATTCTTGACCAGTTTGGGCGAAATCTGTACGGTCCGGGAATCGAATCCCGGTTGGGGCGAGATTTTCAGAACCCCTTCAGACCGGCACTGGGGCCCACCCAGTCCCCTGTGCATTGTGTACTGGGTCACGTTCCCGGGATTAAAGCGGGCGGGGCGTGGCGTTTACCACACACCCTATCTAGTGCTGAGTTTAAAGATAGAGTAGAATTCTACCTCTACCCACTCTGATCCTTTATGGCCTGGTGTATGGTGAACTTTACCGTTACCTTTGGGCGAAATTCGATAGATGAGATCTGTGCATGATATCGTTGAGCAGTTTTGAGTTTCGTGCGATTCGGTACAGTGGCGACCATGCTTTACTTACATTTTCTAAACTTTTCTTCCGATTTGGATAAAATGTATGCAGTGTCGTTGAGCAGTTGCGAGTTCCATAAAAATCGGCGGCGTGAGAGGTTTACTTCACCCTTGCGCGTAGAATACTTTCCACTTTTTTTGTCCGACTCGCGTCAAACTTGGTACAGGCATTGTCTACAAAATTGAATTGGATATCTGAGTTTAGTGAAAATCGGTGCAGCTAAAGCCATAATTTACTTTTGGGGACGTAAATTAAATGTCCTACTTTCAGTATTTATTGTTTGATTTGGGATGAATTGGTGGGCCGGGTAGCTCAGTCGGTATAGCGACTGACTACGGGCTGGACGGTTCGGGATCGAATACCAGTGGGGACAAGATTTTCCGTCCGTCCAGACCGGCCCTGGGGCCCACCCAGCCGCCTGTAAAATGGGTACCGGGTCTTTCTCGGGGGTAAGGTGCGGCCGGGGCGTGCTGCTGACCACTCACCCCCTTTTAGTATCGCAGTCATGGAAGAGTAGAGCTATACCTCTACCCACCCTCTGGGCCACAGCGGGCCTGTAACGGGATCACTTTACTTTACTTTACTTTTTTTTTTTTTTTTTTTTTTTTGTTTTTAGATTTCTTTAATTATTTTTTTTGTTTTTGGAGTGTTTTAAACTTTTTTTTTTGTTTTTGGAATTGTTTATACCACGGCCTTTCATTTTTTTTGTTTTTT
>Ga0123355_10012216_pt1 | contig 13296 bp, 7 predicted proteins | sample TergutEmb28metaG_3_FD_89872 | JGI IMG/M metagenome (GOLD analysis project Ga0123355, IMG submission 89872) | Embiratermes neotenicus P1 segment gut microbial communities from Petit-Saut dam, French Guiana - Emb289 P1 | ecosystem: Host-associated > Arthropoda: Insects > Digestive system > Gut ... | reverse complement strand
TTATACTACAGTGCCCATTTTGTTAATGTTGCTTGGAAGCTCTATAGGTCTACCTGACCGAGTGCAGCTACGTTCCAATGGCAGTACAGTCAGTTCTGCTAGTACGCATGTTCCGTTAACGCAGAAACGACCATACTGCGAGTGGTAGGTGCACGCTGTTCGCACAAGGCGAAATTTCGCATAGGCATGTTGCCTGATACGCGACTTCAGCAACCAGTGTGGAGATACAAGGCTGGATCTGACCCTATTCCTTCCATAAGCGCTATTACTTTCATTGTGCGATTTTCTCCAAAGCTTACTTACCTACTTACTTACTTACTTAATTACTTACTTACATACTCCACAGAGCAGAGACCTTCTTGGGAAGCTAATCGGTTCTCAGCCAGTCAAGAAATTCCCCGCATTTTATGGAACCCGAAGATTCACTACCGCATTCACAAGTGCCCGCCACCTGTCGCTATCCTGAGGCAGCTCGATTCGGTCCATTCCCCCACCTCCCACTTCCTGGGATCCATCTTAATATTACCATCCCATCTACGCCTAGGTCTCCCAAGTGGTCTGTTCCACTCAGTTTCCCCATCGAAACCCTGTATAAGCCGCTCCCCTCCCCCATACGTCTCCGAAGCTAAGTCTCACAAGAATGCAACTATCGCGTTTTAGAAGAAAAAGCTGCATTTATTAACATCACATGCACTATTTCACAAGTTACACGTATATCTACATCCTCAACTACCATCAGTCAAACAGCATTATTTAGCAATGTCCAGCGCAGTATTTCATCTGTTCTACACACACGTACACACACATCCTTAACCACGTTGACCGATTCATTAAATATTTCATGCATAATAATAAAGAAAACTGTCTGTCACAACTACATCATAACCATCAGGACCTAACATAATTACCATCCACTTGACATGGGTCACCGGAAATTTCATTTTAAACTTTAAACCACCATGTCTAACTATAATTGGTTTCGCTGTGGAACTTTGCCCTGTTCACAACGTATAAAGCGACCACAGTATTACCTCAACAGCAAGGATTAGAGACCCCACAAACTGGATCACTGAAACAACAAGTAAATTGTCAGCACTGGAATAACACGTCCGATAGTTGAAACATGGGTTTTGCATTTATGAAATAAAAAAATCATGGGAGATTTTTTTGTGGAAGACCATAAACACGCGTGGGTTATAAAAAGGGTAATGCTGGCGGGGGGAACGGAGGAGGAGGGGGGGAAGTGTTGAAAGTAAAATGTATTAGTAGATCGTAACATATGATTGCATTTGTTACAAACGTGATCTCGGTTATAGATATCACACCTGTGTCTGAATAGGGATTTGTAACGACGAGGAAGTACTTTATAGGTGGTAATTAAATTTTGTGCCCACGGAGAATACTCACAACACCCCCGAACTCTCACTTTTTTTTTCAATGGCCAATAAATAATACAAATCCCTTTCCTCCCACTATTATCCGCTTCCTGTCCCTTCATTTTTGCCTCGTATATGCATTTCGTCCTGTTCTCCGCTTTTACATAAATGCTACTGGCCCAGGTTTTACACAAGGAAGTGTGAGTGTAATAGAAGCAATAAAACCTTCTGCACCTATTTGGAAGGGAGTGAGTTTAATTATGAGTAACCATTTTAATTACAACAGCAAACTCCTTGTTATGCCTCGCCACAATGTAGGGCGACATTTGGTCTTTAGAGCTAGTGTTATCAAATGGAATGATCTTACGTATCGCATCCATTTTACAGCAAAACAAGGAAAAGACAAAGATGTCGATGCTATTACGCCTTTCTCCCTTTCTCCCGCTTACAGAATCCCTGAACCAAAGATTTTCTCTGCACAAAATTGTTGGCACTGATTTTTTTAGGACAATTTCTCAAATCCATTCGAATTTTACTCACGGATATATAAAGCACTTGGGAATAAAATTTCTCGCGAAAAAGTGTAATAAAAATGGAAATTACTTTACGTTTTCTTAGATATGTTAGCATTAGTCATGCCGTGTACATAAGCATATTGTTCACATTTAATTCCCTATGTGTTCTGACCCCAAACACGCTAACAAAAATAAGATTAATAATGTTGTATTCTTCCTTTTGGGGCGTCTGAGTTTTATATGCCGACATTGAGCTGAAAAATGCACCCACACAACGTGAACAGAAATGGCCGGACCTGAAGCAAATCCTGGAGGCCCTTTCTGCACAAGCTTTCACCGGAAACACGGTGGTTTGATCTCTACCATCCCATGGCTCCCCTTCCTCGTTCCGAGACAGGTCCGTTTCTCTCTCACATATTTTCTACTGGCCTCCATTTGGGTCTTTGCCCTCCACAGCCTGTTTCTCTGCTCGGACACACCCGCTCCCCGTCAACATCCTTGCGATTGACCAAACATTTTCCCGTATAAATACCCCAACAATCTCATTCCGGTTATTCTTCCTGCTTACACCGCCTATGAAGATAGAAGCGATAGAGTGTTCCGAAACGTCGGCATATAAAATTCCGAGGTCGGGGAATCACCCAAAAGAAAGAATACAACATTCAGAATATGGCGAAAGTTTGAAATCATGAATAAGATTAATAACATTTCAGAAGGAATATGGCAGACGATGTGAAAAAGAACTGAAGAGATCTAGGAAGCTGTACCAGCACGACTACCGCCTACATAAACACAAGTTACCGACTAATTCTAGACCCACTAAGACGAGCATATTCCCCCCCAAGTGAAGGTAAATATGGAAGAGTAAAGAGTAGCTCACTGAAACAAAATTAAAATGTTTCCATGCATTATTATAAGCTTCAAAATTAGGTATCGTGTGAATTTTAAATTATTCACGACCAAGCACTGAAGATTCGTTATGATAAATAAACCCAACAATTGCATACACAAATACGTAAATTTATTGTAATACGAACAGCGTAGCTACCTGCATGTTGTCGGCCACCTGTTGTGGCCAACTTCAGGTAGGTGATTTTGAAGGATAAATTACATAGAACGACAAAATAACTTACTATTATAAAATGTTAAGAATTAAAGTTTCAAAATATATAATAAGGTTGCCATCGTCGGACCGTAGCAATGGATGGACCACCCCGGTACTTCACATAATGTTGATAGCCCAGGCGCTTTCAGGGTTGCGGGAGTAGCAACTCCTGACTTCTCATCTTGTTCAGGTTACTGAGTACGTAAAGAGGCCACTGTGAAAATTAGCTACAAAAATTTTCGACCTTTCTGTTCTTATTTTGGGCGTATGCCTCAAGGTTTATTTATCATTGCAGAAAGGACAGTCCTTTTTTATACATGAGGTAAAGATGTATTCTCTACTGTAAAATTTACCGGTGGGCCGGTGGGCCATTCATGGAACTGTGCATTCTGTTACTATTTGCCAGTACTTGAAAAAGTTTTCCATCTGTTATTTAAATGTTAATGTGTCTACGCTTGTGTGTAGATTTTTCCTATAATTATGTGCTACTAGTACGGAGTTTGAAGCAAAATCTTGTCTTGCAACATTTTCAGCTGCGATTGTAAGATGCCAAAACTAGTTAAATACGAAGGTGTGAACCTTAAAATATGGAGATAGCGCTTGAAGCACTTAGAAACGGCTATATTGGTTTAAATGCAGCATCACTTCTCCCTCCTCTTCGAAAATGTACCTGTAGAGATACTTAGATGGGAAAATATATTTTGCTGTGGAAAACATTAAGGTTATTGCCGAAGGGGAATTGGTTAACCTTTTTGCAATTGGAACAATACGTGTTTTGTATTATCATCACTTATTTACTAAGTCTGGCTTTTAGAGTTGGTGAACTAAAACAATTTTTTTACGCACCGAATCAAGAGAGATACCGTTGGAACGAAATAATGCTGTGGGTTCACGAAACGACACTCACAACAAAGTTTGAGGCAGCCACATGCTACAAGAAGTCCGGGGCAGCAGGTTTCAGTTAGGACAATGTAAGTGCACTCCTCAATTTGTTGAAAGAACTGCTGAGCATTAAGTTAATGCTATTATAATTTGTGTGTATAAAGTAGATGAAAGTGCTTTAACAACAGTTTAGGAAAAACCCAGAAAAGAGATAATGGAGAAATGTAACATCGCATATTTGGTCAGTCCGAAGTGCTAAGAGAGCAACCATTACTATAGCAACTGTCTGCTGTGTCAGCGCTGCTGGTTGCTGTGCAACTCTTGCGGTCAATACGTGTACGAGGCAACAAGAACCTGTGACGACTTAAAACGTTTGGCACCACCATGATTTTTTTATTCCACTCAGAGAACAGCTATGTCAGCAAAGAATATAGTTATACAAAATATGATGCAGCGTGATTCAAAAAGATGGACTCAATTTCATACGTCTATATTTCCTGAAATGTACATGATATGTGAATGATCTGGAGATCCTAAATTTTCAAATAACATCGCTAGAGTTCTCCTCTAGCACAACCGTGCAGCAGCGGCAGTTGAGAGCAAAATGGCTTCTATGCAGCAAAAGATGTTTTGCGTTCGTGAGTTCATTAAAACTGAGTCGGCGACTGCTGTGCAGCGTGCGTTTCGTCTTCGTTTCAACATTCAACCTCAAATGAGGAAGAGCATTTGTCTTTGGAATTACCAATTTGAGCAAATAGGCTGTCTGTGTAAAGGCAAAAGCTCCGGCCGACCACGTGTATCAGAGGAGAACGTGAGACGAATTCAAGGGAGTTTTGAGCGTAGCCCACGCAAGTCAACCCGTACAGCGAGCAGAGAACTTGGAATACCGCAACCAACTGTCTGATGTGTGTTGAGGCGCAGTTTAATATTCAATTGAGTCCATCTTTTTTAACCACCCTGTACATTACTGCACGTGTAAACGTACATTTTCCCACGTTATCCATACGGTCCATTGATAGAAACAGTGCAGTCCGTTCATAGCACCCTAGTGCTATTAATGGACCAGCTGCAGAGTTTAATTTGTTTTTCCCCGAACAGTTGTCGATGAGTTACATTCGCGAAATTTGATTTCCTAATACAGAAAAGAGTAAAATATTTAAATCAATATTTTTCTGTGTCTCTACGCAACACATTCATACATTTTTGTCAATAATGTCAAACTGGCCCATCGCTGACAAACTTACACTGTCTCTAAATACAAAATAATGCAAAGGCGCAAGTCGATTTTAAATAAACTTGTTTTATGTTCGGCGGAATAAGTGAGGTTTATTTTTGTTGCATGACTTCTGATTGGTTTCTAATGGCTGATCTTAGGCTGTTATTATTTAACTTTCGGGTTTTGCTTTCCGATCTCGCATTTCAGGTCTCACATCGCCAGCCACACGAACGCAACATCTTCACTAATAACCTGGCTGTCTATACTTCTAACATATTCCCCATGCATTACTTTGATTTCCCATTTCTTGTTTAAGGAGTCTCCTAATCATGTAGTGCATGGTGTATGCCTTGCATTTTGCCACATTATTATATTCTAGATGTGATGTTATTTTTCTCTTTTCGGTTCTTGTTACTCGTGTATTTTTCTCATGTTCCTGTTCTGTGTCTGTAACTGACATTATGTCTCTTGTGCCTGCACATTAATAAAAAAATAAATTAACTATTACGAATATAGCTAGAAGAAGCTACAGCTGCAGGCATTACTACTATGAACAAGTCACTAACTGAAAAACACAAAACATAATAGGATAATAAAAGACAGCTACTTGAATCCAACTAAGAATCTGCTTTAAATATTTATTGTGTAATATATGTTTTAAACAATAATAGCACGTGAATAATATTGGCAGCTTATTTACGAACAATATTATATGGCGAAACTGAGCTACATTAGCTGACACAGAAAGGGCATAAGCCGAAAATAATTTCTGTAATGGTCGTCACCAGCAGTTCTGATTAGGTATGGTTCCTTAAATATCAGCATCTGATCCCTAAATTAATTATAAAAAAAAACTACTTCCAACCTGCCTCTGAGGATTTGTCGCCCGTAGCAACCCGATCACGCTGAGCCTTACCTGGAAAACAAGAGAGACGCAAATTTAAAACAAAGGTTTCTTAACACAATAAAAATTTTTAAAGAAAAATCTAGGTACTAATAAAATGTTATAAAAGTTTCCACTTCACCTTCTAATTCTATTCTTCGGCAGAAAGTAAAGAAGAAGTTCTTCTCAGATTAATTATATGTACACAGCTTTTGATTGTAAGTTCCATTTCTCCCTCTACTTATCTTTCTTCTCCTCAGTTCATTTCTTTCAACGCTTCCTCCAAATCATACGTCTTCTCATATTCGTTTTGTTTCATTGTTACAAATTATTCCTTATAATCCCTCCCAATAATTAACCCCTCCATTTCGTTACTTCTCGTTCCTTCCTCTTCTCCTTCTCGTCTACTCTTCCTTTCTCTTTCTGTTTCAAATTCCATACAAGCAACCTTTCCTTCCTGTCCTTTCTCCACTAATTTACCACTACCTTCTTTATAATTATAGTTAATTCCCACTTCTCCTTTTTTCGTTTTAAGTTTCTTGTCTCCATTAGCATTCTTCTTTTCGTTTGCACTGTGTAACACAACTCTGTCAACACGTCAGTGGCTACCGTGCAGAGTTCTGACATTCGCGCGGCAAAGAGATGATGGAGCAGTCGCGAGGCTGCCAAAACATACCAGTAGCTGAATTATTACTTACAGACCTCCGCCTTGACCAAGCTTACAGTTTCCATTTGTCTCAACTTTGCTTCAAAACATCAACCGAACTTAGAAATATTTATTTCTCACTCATTTATCCTCAATTCTTGATTTTATTTAGCGTCGAAATAAGATGTGGCTGTGAAGGGCCTGGAACAATAAAACACTTGCGTGTAGATGGGAGAACTTAATAAACCAGAAGCGTGTGGTGTTAACACGTGGATTAGAAGAATCTTGCTTAGGATAGGTCCCGGGGGGGGGGCCCTCTAGTGAACACGGTAACGTATTTTGGAGCGAAGTAAAGGGGAAAAATTTCTTGTTTAAGTAAACGGTTATATGTTTCTGAACAAAAAGTCTGCGCACCGGACGGCCACTTACAGAGTGTGACGATACCAGATGCCGTATAATATAATCTGACCTCCCGATGATGAGCACGACAGTGCTCGAAACATGTAGAGGTATATAATAAACTTATTATAGAACAAGAATTTGTGCATTAGTTTCGTCAATCGTTATGACAACCCGCATATTTTTCATCCACGCACAGACTTTGGTCCTCATTCGATAATGAAATAACGAGAGGAACACAAAGCTATTATTACGAAAGTACCACACGTGTGAAACGGTGGGGGCACCACGAAGCGGTACCAATCAAAATTTTGACAAGCTAAGAGGCCCTATTGACCAATCCCCAACGTCAGCTCACCGTCCCAATACTACTGTCAGGTACTGAAAATATACATTTCTTGAATTACTGCACGAATGATTTCGCAGGTTTGTGTGTTCCTGGCAACGGTATATATCACATTTGACTAATTACATTGTGGTCTTTACCACCTTCCTGTCTTAATGGTATAACACCACGTTGCTGGAACATGCTCGGTGCCCGTCTTCAGGTTAAATGAAGGTTGAAGCCTAAGAAGTTGGGTCCCATATGTAAAACGCCTCTTAACGTCTGGTCCGCCCATGTCACGTAACTAGCACCATACACACGTCAAACATGTGCTAAATGAGACCAAAAACTGAGAACAGCTTTACCGGCCGGGCCAAACCAGGTAGTTTCGACCTAATTTTAACGCGAGAGTGGAGACCAGTATTGTCCCACAAGAGTGGTGATTTAATTTTTAATACGGGATTACAACCGAATCCAATAAAGTAAATAATTCCAAGAGATATTGATTTATTTACTGCATTCATGCAGTCACCATCATAATTCGGAAAAAGTGAAAATCATATTAAAGCCAATTCACGAATCCACCACGGCACACCACTAACTACAAATTACCTAGCGATTTATAAGCTCAAACACCGTGAATACTTCAAATAAGGATGTACAGGAGCAGTACGTCATCCGACAAATCGCATCACTAATTCATGTACCGTGATATGCGTGACGGCAGGCAACGCAGCGATCGCCTGTATTCCAAGTTGCCGTGAATCGGGGTCCACGCCTTTCAGTTCAGTGCACTGCAAAATGTGTTAGGTTTGTTACTAGTCATATTTAAATAAGGCAGGATAAATGTCTTCCTTCTGCTCGCAGATAAGCGTCACATCCAACAAACATGTTGTTCATTGTTCGTCCAAGATTTATTCAGTTCAGCCGGACGGAAAGTGATTAGTGACATCTGTCGGACACATCAACACGCCTACAGAAAGAAACTGACAAGACGAAGTTGAAATTTTGAGAAGACATAACGTTCATTTGCGACAAGAGTGTCACATCTCAAAATCTGGCATTTTTGTGTTACTGGTATAGAAACGAACGTTTGCAGATGTACTTTGAACAAGTATAGTTTCATAACGCAGTTTGCAAAACTCGCCGCTGGAGAGCAGTTGTGTCGTCATTGTGCTCATAGAAGATTATAAAAGTTCAAAATCATTAAAAGCTTCTCCTGAAAAATCACAGATTTTGAGTTGTGACAATCTTGTCGCAAATGAGCGATATACGGAAATTTGTTGTGACACATTCTGATAAGAAACTTCAATCTCACATGAAATGGTTTAAGCAATTGCTGAGATGGTTCCCAAGATTCCAAGTTGCCACTACATGCTTCTCAAGTAGCCCTCCCGAAATAAATTTATTAGTAACCAATTTCATATTTTGTATAAATGTAAAATAACCACTGCCACCGGGTGACAACCCAATTGCAGTTTATTATTTTTATTATTATTATTATTATTATTATTATTATTATTATTAAGACAACAAGAGATAACTGCTGAGTTCCTAAGAATAACGCGGTACCAGGCACAGTGCCAGAGCGGTGCCGGCAACCTACCATCTCGGGTCTGGGGTTGTGGATTTAAATCCCACTAATGGCATGGTCATATGTCCACATAGTTCTGTATTTTGTTGAAATGTGAAAACAGAAGCACTGCAGTGAACTGAACTCCCATCCAAGAAATGTTAAGATGTAAGGCATGTGGAGATTAATCACTACGTATGGCAGCAATAATTTCACACAAACTCTCCGTTCGCTTAATGTTGTCACCACTTCACCCTCGTTCCAATCCCGTCAGCTATTTCTTTAGCACGGTATAGCATTATATCTTCAGGGAGGAACAAAATGAGGAGAGGGACGGTGAAAGTCAGTGACGTAACAGTCACAAAACCCCTTTTACTTGCCCAAACACTGATACAAAACACACATGTTGATATTTATTCTGGGGAGGGAGGAAGGGCGGGCATGTAATAGAGACCTCTATACGCCAGATGGAAACTATATAATGTTACGGAATCAGCGCCATCTGGTGCCAGGGAAGAGTAGTACCAACAATTAACTGTCGCCTGTCGCATGAAATACGAGAGCAGCTTTCTGCCCAAGCACTGTGCGGTGTATTACTAAGAGGGACATAAGAACCATTTACAAATTACGGTGCCCTGAAGTTCAATAATTATTTTAAAAACATTTAATTGGTGTTCCTGAAAATTACTTTAGTATTATAAAATTAATACGACCAGAAAGGCAGTGTTTGAAGAAAAATTTGAATGCCTAATACGACATCCAAGAATGTGTGGATCGTGAGTTGAAGTTAGTGGGTACGCGTGTCGATTGCACGCTTGGTTTTAGTATTATCTTAGAATTACTTATTTCAGCGCATTACACACAACTGCAACTGAAAGGATGAGTGAAGGTGAATGAAAGAATAAATGAGTAAGCGAGTGAGTGAGTGAGTGAGTGGACGATTTGCGTTTGGAAACAAAAGCACGCTGCTTCTGCTCCGAGTCGTTTGCGACATTCCGCCAACAAGAATGAACGTATCTCTTTCAAATTGCTGTTCCCTTCTAAACACAAGCAGCTGCCAGAGACCGTCTAGGATGAAGCAGACAGAGAGAGAGAGTGCACTGCAAATCTTGGTGACAGAATTATGGAAACGAGTTACATGAAAAAGGTGGAAGCCAAACACATGATGTTATTCTCTCCTGAGTGGAAAATTTCCCTCTAAATTCTCCGCGGTGGGTACGAAATATGCCCAAGAAACTCCGAGATCAAACGCGAGAGAGCCACTCAAAATGACTATTCTAAAGTTCCGTCTACATCAGCGAAAAACAGAACGGGCTTCTAACACTTTCTTTCATATATCTTTCCTCTACGACACACAAAATAATCCATCAGGTTGGCTTCACTGTAATGAGTACTATTTTCATTATAATATATCCTTCATCAAATACCAGTAACAAAGGCAGCCAATGCCCCGGTAGAGACTCGAACCTAAAACATCCCAAAAAGAATTGTAACATCATGAGATGACCTGCAAGGGTAGCTATGTACAAAGATAACAGGTAAACAGTTTATCACAGTGTGGACTAGAATCAACAGGCTCAAGATATCTTCCAATGGCACGCACGTCTGAACGTGTTAATGAATCTTCAGGTTCCCAAAACGGTTGGAATTTCTTTATCACGTGAGAAACATCGAGGAACTACCCAGTATTAAACTTCATTACGGATTAAAAAACCTCGAACATGTGGATTTTTGATAATGATAATTTGTAAGGTGGTAAAGGTAAGTTATGTTCTGAGTTTTTCATGATGGAGGAACTGTACCCCATGGTTTCTGGGTTCGGATACTGCGTGGTTGAGCAGGTAGATACCGAAATTTAGAATAAACAAACTGCCTCCATCTCTAGGGAATATCTAAAAGGTTCCCCCAGAAAATTCACGAACACCTACACGACGTCATAAACCAAAAATTAATTACTTAAGCATTGGAGATATCTGACCAACTTTATGTACTTTCTCACGTTTTTTTTTTTTTCTGGAAGATGTGAATCACAAACACCTTGAATTAGGATAAGGAACTTTAGATCAAGATACGAAACGGTCACCTCATAAATACGTAAGGAAACTGCGGGATCTGTACTGGATATACTACTGGTACTATAAAAAAAGGGGAACCGCGGTAGCACAGTGGTTAAGGTGCTGTGCTACAAATCGGAAAGTCGCTGGTTCGATTCCAGATGGTGTCATTGTAATTTTTCATTGACATAAAATCCTTCCGATTGCACTATGACCCTGGAGTCGACTCAGCCTCTAACAGAAATGAGTACCTGGAGTATTTCCTGAGGGTAAAGGCGGCCGGTGCGTAAGGCTGACAACCTACAACCATCCTGTGCCGTTGTCACGAAATCTAGGAACCTTAACTTCCTGGAACCTTCTGGGCCACTCCGGGCCTGTAACGGGATTGCTTTACCTCTGCCTTTTACTACAAAAAAAATATTGGCAAAAGTCTCTGCTTAAATCAAACCTGGTATAGTCTAAATGTCACATAACGTAATGCGCGAAAGTAAAAAGAATTCCAAACCCATAGAGCTCACATTGAGAAAAAAGCCCGGTCTGGTCAGACGCGATATATGACCTGCAAAACTCCAATAAAATACAACCCGGAAACGGAAATGGAAAGACAATCGCTGCAGGAGGACTATAAAAAACTTCCAGTAAATCCAGCGAAGTTCTACAGTTATAAATCACAACGCATTGTGATGTTGCGATGTCTGTCCGTTCCTCACCATGGATAGTAATATTGTCATTTGGAAAATTTCTCAACAACTTCCATCTTCCCACCCAGATAGCTCCCCAGAAGCTCTGACGATATCAATTTAAATATCTTTGTTACTTTAAAACGGCACTGTCCAGAGGGAAACTTCAAACACAACTTTGCGGCCTAACAAGCACCCAACCTGTAAGATTTAGCTCCAACAACGTCATTGACCACTGAGCAATCAAAATTGAGTCATGTTCCTGAAAAATTGATTCTTCAGGAAATTATAATTTTTTTTTATACCAAAAATATCTTTTCTTACTTGTTCCTTATATGAAATGCATAAAATAAAATTAAAATTAACTTCCTAGTTAGGCCCACAACACTTAATTGAGGATAAGCTAAATATAATATTATATATAATACAGTCATAAACAACTTTATAATTCATTAGATTATAATTCCAGGTACATGTTTCGGCATAACTGTAGGGCCATCTTCAGGCTGATCTTCGAACAGGTGGAGTGTGCAATATATAAAGCTTATAATTGTACACTCCACCTTTTCGAAGATCAGCCTGAAGATGGCCCTACAGTTATGCCGAAACATGTACCTGGAATTATAATCTAATATAACCTAACAAAATATAAAGTTGTGTCCGGCTGTATTATATATATTTTATATTATATTTTAGCTTATATTCAACACACAGGGAATGTCTCACTTGAAAATTTGAGGATATTTTGTTTTTCCGCCTCTTAACGATACAGTTTGGTGAAAACAGGGTTTACCAGGCTTACACTTTGGTTTCATCAAGTATTATGAGGTACACTGCAGTACAGCACATCAAAATCATTGAAGTGCAGCTTACGCGGTACCATCGCCAACACAGGATCGCAATGAAACACTACGAACATTATCGCCTTGTCGAATTGAGCAGTAATACCCCAATTTAAACAAAAATCACAAGGTACGAAGATTTCAAGTACAAAATCTTGATGTTGCAGAGGGCAGACAGGACTACGATAGGGATTCACCGGCATTTATTTTCCTAAAATTTTAATACAGACCACAAATGTATGTCATAATGGTTTCTACACATCTAAATGCCGAAATACACGTATTTTAATATTTCACTCTTTCAGATACAAGGAGAACATGGATGACGACATAACAGGAAAATGGTAACGAGTGGTTCGTGTCACACGACCGGAAGAAGCCAGTAACAACACATCTGAATATGTATATCGCCATTCGTCTGTGGAGATTTGAGGATATGCACACGAGAAATCTGAGACAAGATAGCTGGTAACATGAGCGGGATTGGAACTGAAGACTTTTCTGACCTTCCGTCAGATCCGACAATATGTGGTCTCTCAAGGTGGCAAAGCGTCGTGACATAACCACGGACTATGTCCGTCATGCGGTGGCTTCATGTTCAAGACAAAGACCACGTTTCTTGCTACGGATAAACTGAAAATACTCGGATGTATAATTTTGTATGAATATCTTATGTATATTGGACCGTGCATCATCTTGACAGTTGAATAAAGAGAGACCAACTTGATGTCACTTGCTTTATTATTTCATTATTTAATGCTCAACATGTTTCGGATGTTAATACATCCATCCTCAGGAGC
>Ga0123355_10012215_pt1 | contig 13297 bp, 7 predicted proteins | sample TergutEmb28metaG_3_FD_89872 | JGI IMG/M metagenome (GOLD analysis project Ga0123355, IMG submission 89872) | Embiratermes neotenicus P1 segment gut microbial communities from Petit-Saut dam, French Guiana - Emb289 P1 | ecosystem: Host-associated > Arthropoda: Insects > Digestive system > Gut ... | reverse complement strand
TGTACCACACAGAACCACCTACAGACAAAACAATTCGTGAATGGTACATGAAATTCCAGCAGAGTGGCTGCCTGTGCGCTGCGAAACGAAGTGGCCGTCCGGGCCCATCGGATGAGACTGTCGAGCGTGTGCGAGAAGCGTTTGTCAGGATCCCCCACGTCACCAAGGGTGCACATATCGAGCAGCTGTAAGGTTGGACAAAAACTTGGAGAGATTCTCTATCCATTGATATGATTCTTTCTGCCGTGTCTTTCTTGGTTGTTGCGCAGTCAATTTTCGAAATCCCGGAGGGACTTATGAATAACCCTGTACTTACCACTCAAAGTTTAGTTTTTAACATTCGTGCAAATACAATCGTCTCAACGTTTAATACTCCTGTGTTCATAAATAAAATATAATATTTTCATTATTAAACTTAGTTCAGCATGAAACACGAGCCATTCGGACACTCGGTGAAGTAATAACTACACAAGTAACATGAAAACACTGGAATCCAGCCTGAGTACTGCATGACTGCAGCACGCTTGTACACGGCTCCCATTGTAACTCCGCTTTTCGTCAAAGACGAAATTTTAACATTAACAAAACAACGAAATTCCTAACACAGACATATCGTTCCACACTGGAACTTTATTCGAACAAAGCTACTAGACAAATACATCGCCAAGTAAAGCAACCGCGCTGCACTGTTACGATAAACTGAACCGTACTTAAACTTGTGGAACATGATGGAGAGTTTAAGGGAAAATTTAAACACTGGAGACTGCATCTCCTGTTCAGGAGAGGCCCGAGAATTCCCAATTTTTGTGACGCTTTGTTACTCACCTGAACGATGTTTCGACAAGGTGAGCCGTTTATCAAGGGTCGCCCGAAGATAACGGACGTCGAAACATTGGATTGGCTCCCCGAAATGCTGTACTGCTCGCGGTTTTGGAATGCGCCTACCAGTCTTGGCAAAGAGCATCGCGGAGCTCTTTGAGACATTGACGGCGATCCTCCATTCACTCAGCCATCGCTCTAGGTCACTGGAATTAATCTCCAGGTATTTGACGAGCAGCGTCGGCTGACTGGACGTGGCTATGATAGCCGTGACTTCCGTGGCAAAAAGGCGAAGGCATATCATTTACATACAGGCTGAATAGGACTGGTGAAATAATTCCACCTTGAGCTACGCCAGCCCGAATGTGGCGACAAGGGGATGTCGCAGTTTGGAAGGACGCTTCGAACGTCCGCCCCTTCGGGTATGAGAATATGGTTTTAAGGAGGTGCGAGGGAAAGTTCTGTTCCCTTTAAGGCTATGTATGATATATCCACTTTAATAGGAATATTTTTCAAGAATTCATTACGTCACCAACACTGCTTTTAACTAAGGAGAACCTGATTGGTCATTTCAAGAAAGTCCTTGATTGGTCATTTCAAGAAAGTCCCTGATTGATCATTTCAAGGAAGCACCTTATTGGCTTATAAACCGTAGGCTGTTCTCTGCGCGGTCCGAGTGACTTTTACTCGAGGCGTGTCATTTGCGGCCGAAGCCATTGTGTTCTTAAACACGACACGATGGAAATGCTGAAGAGACTGACGTATTGGATTAGGGGTTTTCCATCTGTTGCGACAACGGTTGACGCAAGCGTCGGTACAGAAGCACCACACACCTCTGACGTAGGAACCATGACTAACATCTTTGGAAGAGAAACGTATTCATATTCATGTGAATATGTTTCACATGAATCATATTCATATTCATATGAATACGAAGCACCATCATCTATTCCGGTGGTGATCGGTAATCGTCAATACGATTATCGATCACAACCGGAAAGATTCGTTGAGTGGCGTAATACTTGGTAGAAACAAGGCTACCTTTTCTCTTCTCCAACGGTCCTTTTCAGGGCCATCAATCTTTCACAGAATGAGGAAATTTGTCGTTAAATGCTCCAACGTTACATTCTAATCAAATACTTTTTCGTCGCCCTATATATTCTCATTGAATGTTTCTTCCCTTCTTTCAGAATATCACCGATTAATGTTAATTTCAATGTAGTTTCGGTCTATTATATTCACTAGGCTACAAAATGGAAGACATGGGATTCACATCTACATTTACCGCCACAAATACTACAGAACTAATGGTAGAAATACTCACCACGCAAAGTTACAATGAATTAATTGTAAACACAATTAATTTCAGTTAGATTCAACTTCGAAATTGATGGTAAATCTAGTTACCACTACAAACTTTGCACACCATTTTTAATCATGCTTAGCAGCCGATCACAATGCGTGGTAAATAGTGTGCCTTTTGAGCTGGTAAGTATGCTTAACATTCATTTCGGTGGCTCAAAATGTGGAAAAATATGTGACTTATGTTGTTGGGAAGACCTGCAGTGACATCTACGTTTACCGCCCCTAATAATACTCAAATAATGTTAAGTATATGTAATGCCTCCCGAGATGGTACTCTGGCCTAACCATACCCGTTACGTGATGACACTATAATTTGATATATTATACATCGACATTTCAAAGATTTTAGAGAAGAAAGATAAAACTGTTATTGGTCTGAATATTTGTACTTTATATTTCCTTTCTGTTACAAGGGTTTTACTTTTGATATTTCAAACTTTCCCAGAAACATACCTCCTTTGAAATGAATGTCATAAACGTGCATTAAGAGGCCTCTTATTAACCTCACACACTGTTTGAAATTTTACTTTTTATATTTGTTATAACACATTCTGCTTCATTTTTGGTTATTGGCAACACAAGTATAGAATTATGACAGCAATCTCTTTTTTGTACTATTTTAGTGTTTATGTGGCAGTTATTGTGTTGTATTTATTCATCTACATTTCCTAAAAAATAGTAGTCCAACGTCTCTATTACCTTTTATGGATTTGTTATTGTACCTGTTTCTGTTTTTAATTGAATTTTTTATCATAAGATCGGAAACATTCAGCTTCTTCATTTATTAACTGCCACATTGCTTTTTTGTTTTCGTTTTTTTTGCCTTTTGGACAACCCTATCGTTTTCTCTTTTTTGTATGCAAGCTAATAGTGTTTATATAATGTGTGCTACCCTTGAAATAATATTTTTTTCTTTTACTGTTTTCAAAATACATTTTTCTACTGGAAACTTTTATGCCTGGAAAAATCCATTTGCTACTTACTCACATAGACTGATTTACTGGGCAGTGCTATATTAAAATAGTAACAAAAGTATCCATACATACCTGTAAGGTGGCATTAGCTTCTGAAGTTTTAAATACCTCCTGCCATGATTCTTTATTTAATAAACATTTAAATTCCTCTATACTTTTGCAGTAAATTGCATTGTTTTGGCTTTGTTTATGTCCTCTTATTAACGTATCAATGTTTAAATGCAATATTTGTGCTTTATGATCAGAATAACCCAAATCTACTACTGTTGTTAATTTTTCATGGTAATCCTTGTTTTTTTTATATAAAAATATCTATCAATGATATTGTCTTTTTTGTAATGCTAGTTGGGGATCTCACTGCGTTTATCAAACTATACAACAACAATAATTTCTCTAATTTGTGTGGTCTTACATTTTCTTGCATAAAATTTGTTCCAATCACTACATAGAATTGACCATTTCTTTCTTGCTTGCACTTTTTGAGTTATTAATTCTAACTGCTTAAAAATGTACAGAAATCCCCATCAGGTATTCAATTGCAGTAATTTCTAAGTACTTTTGCTTACTAATCCCCTGTAGGTGATTTACTTCTTTAGTGTGTAATTGTTGACTAACATAAATACAAGAACCATCACGATCACTTGTCTTTCTACTAAAATTACTTATTTGTTTAATTGTATAATATACTATATAACATCAGTACAAAACAACACCAATATAGTAATATAATGTATGCAATAGATTACACTGTGGCTACATGTTTCAACCGTAAAACCAATCAATAACATTTTGTTTAAGGTACAGAAAGGTACCTTTCTGTATCTTAAACAAAATGTTCTTCATTGGCCTGATGATGACCGTTTATGGTCGAAACATGTAGCCACAGTGTAACCTATTGCATACATTATATTACTATATTGATGTTGTGTACTGACGGTATATCGTATATTATACAATTGCTATTGCACAAGGGGATGGCTTCTGTAAAAAAATTATTAGTTTAAATTTGCCAGAATTAATTAATTAATTGATTTTATACACCTCCTTTAACCAGTGTTCTGAAAAACTTAAAACACCCACACTTTTAACTCAGAATGCAATAATACAGCTAATTCCAGTAATTTATATGCACTTTGAACAATGTGATGAAGGATTGATAACGTAAGATTTTGCCCTAATTCTTATATTTTCCTCTTTTTCTACCCTGACTGTTTTTTTGTTGGTAGTTGTCCATAAAAAATCCCTTCTTATCACAGGCGGCTTTTGACATTTTCTTGATACTCTTAGTATTTGTCGTATTTTCACTCAGACTGCCAATATTAGTTCGTAGGGATACATTAATATCACGGATTTCATTTGATTCTGTTCCTCCCCGAGCTTCATTTTCACCTTCTGAGATTTCATTTTCCTTATTTTGATCTTCCTTCCATTTCATGCTAATTGGTGTCTTTGTATTTACCTTTAATATATTCTTTATGTCGGCCAATATATTTATTACCATCAGTTCTTTGGCTTCGAAAAATAACCACGGTTCCTTACATCCTTGCTCACGTTAATATAGTGTCCGTATTAAGGGTACCCAAAATTAAACATTTATGTCTCAGAACTGATTGCAGATAGTACGAATACGCGCCAGTAGCATACACAAAAATACATTGCATAATTTTACCGTGTTTAAACTGATAGTCGCTCGCTTCGTGGGTACAGGCGGTTTCTTTATTAGATATTCCAACGGTCGTGCAAAATAAGTGTATCATCAATGAACTAAGTTGGGAAATTATTTTTAACAAAATATTCCGTTAGTTAAAAAAACGTAAACTTCAAAGTAGCCGTTACAGAGGTGCATCCACAGATCCGCTGATTACAATCTTGGAACCACTGGTGTAAAATCAAACCGAAGCCTCTCAGGCGGTAAGAGGCCTGTGGTAAGAGGTACCCGGAAGAGAGAGAGAGAGACTAATCTTCGTATAGCACGTTCGAAACGTGATGGCACACGCGCAGGAACCAGATTTGGTCTTTCAGCGAAACGAATCGGCGGGAGTTTCAGTTCAGTCGACTACTGGCAGTCGAGGATTGCGAATCAGTGGACAGCGATTGTATAGACCGTGTTCCGACGTACAGAGCAAGGCTCCTGGCTACCCACTCCATTCACATCTTTCCCCTCCCGTGCGTCACCGTGTGCCATCAGGATCCGAACGCGCTATACTAGAGGGGCGTAGGTGAGACTTCAAGCCAGTCACTTACCCAATGCCCTCCACCGTTCGACTGCAGAGCCTGTACTGGGAGAGTACCGGTACAAATATCACTTATCGCCGCTTCCTGTTAAGTACCGTGGCCTCTCGCGGCTATGTTTGCAATTCAGGATTCCCAAAAACTGGCGTAGAAGCATTTAATACTCGCACGCAAAAGTTTATCCATTGATTATTAGAGAGAATGTTAATACAGGGGAAGCAGCATGAGTGCCATGGCATAAGTATAATTTGCAAGTGTTTAACAAAGTTGGTTGTATTCAGGAATTATGAATTATGTACGATCCTTTTAGTTGATTGTTTCTAAGTCGACCCCATTAAATATTTCCCGCAATGTGAAAAATTAAGCAGTTGAGCTAATTTCAATTGAAAAAGGGGTGTGAGGACATTAGAGAATAATCAGTATAAAGGTAGTGCCTGGATTTTCGTTGGAGATTTGCCGTATGATTTAACAGAAGGCGACGTTATTTGAGCGTTTTCACAAAAACAACAATTATAAGAAAACAGTACCGACTGCTGTATTTTGAACTTGAAGTGCACATGTTTCGTTCAGAGAACACTACGGTTGTTGCTTACTGTCGAGACTTGTTATTGGAATTCCGGTTGCAACACATTTGGTTCATATTTTATTATTTCGTTAATGATTCAGGACAGCATACAAGTTTTTTGTTGTGTGTATATACAGGGGCATAGGTGGGGGGGGGGTGATTTCTCCACTTCGAGGGTCGGAGTCCGAGTGGCGGGTGAATGGATATTTCAAATAACATTTTACACACTCAATGAATTTTAAATTACTGAACCACTTAAAAGGAAATTCAACAAATGTTTGTAATTTTTTAAAATTTTGAATTTTTCTTAGAGATTGCCGTTGCGATTACTGTCCCCGGGAGCAAAAAATAAAGAAATTAAGCAACTAGCTACGGCATTGTATGCGTAAATAGTCGTTGTCGGCCTTTTCGAAATGTGCATAAGATTGTGACGTTAATGAAAGAGTGCAAGATTCCTACCTGAAACTATAAATTATATCCTGAGGTAACTAGTCCAGAACACGTTGGGGCAGTGTACGAAACTGATAATCGAGCTACCGACAGAGAGAAAAGTATTTACGAAATTGTGACCATATGGCCGCAGGTGTGGGGAAATGGTGAGAAATAAATGAACCACTTGTTATGCTCTTCTCCCTTGTAATGTAATGCAATTTATTTGCGTTCTATAAATCCAATTTAGAATACAATCCTGTGGAAATAGATTTTGTCAATTACATACTAATATAATATACATAGTGTTGGAAGAGGAGAACTTAAATGGAGACGAGAACGTTAATAGGGATTGGGAAAACATTAAAGAGAATATAAGAACCTCAGTTAGAGAGAGCCTAGGTCTGCACGAATGGAAGCAGCATAAACCATGGTTTGATAAAGAATGTGTAGATTTCTTAGATCAGAGTAAGCAAGCTAAAATGCAGTGGATAATATGAACAATGTAAGATGTAATGCTAGCAGATATTTTAGGAACAAAAAGAAGGCATATCTGAGAGCTAAAATTGAGGAACTTGAAACTAACAGTAAGGTCAACAATGTCAGGAACTTTTACAGACAGTTTTTCGCTCGCCTGTCGCCGTATGAACTGTCTTATAAACATAGTTTTTAGGCCCTCCGCTAACGAATTCTTCTATAAATTCGGAGGGTTTAAGTTCCGAAGTCATGGCCCCGAGATTATCACCGGTATCGAAGAGCGCAGGTCCGTTTCTAGGCTGGACGTACACAACGCTATCTGTGTCGCAACATATAGCCCGTTCTTGCAGTCTGTCTAGATACGAATACAAGTGCAGGCGAGCGCCGGCCGTCACATATGCTCCTATGACTTCTTTCATTTGACGTAAGCTAGGGATCTCTTCCTCCGCCATGAAACGCCACGATGCCCAGACTACGTCATCGCTAGCGAACACCAGGTTCGCCACTTCGATACCCGGAGTGGCCAGGAACCTGTAGAGTTCTTGAGGGGACGAGATCAATTTGGATTTCGTCCTGTTATTTCTTTCCGTCAGTTTGCCCCACATGGAATTCAGACAGAGTTTTGCCAGGCCACGTTTCGCGGCGTTCGGTCTTATCGCCTCTTTTTCTAGACGGATTCCCTCGCTCGCGAAGAAATTTCCGATGTAGCGATCCTCGTCCTCCGGGGTTCGAACCCATTCCGGATATCTGCTCGCCTCCGTCTTCAATTTCAAAAACGTATCTATATACTCGACGAAGAGACCGCCCTCACCCGTCTGCGGATCGTACTGCGTGACGGTGTATACGTATACCTCGATAATCTCGACGATCTCATAACCATTCTGCACGGCCATTCTAACTTCATCTATGACCCACCTACCTGTTAGGGCCCTCTCGGCAACCGTCTCGTGAGCGCATTCGCCATCCGCGTTGCACTCGTTGGCGCACGACCTACACAGGCAGAACATCAGCCAGCCGTTGCAGCGATATGGCAACATTGGATGGCAGAGTCTCTGGGGAGGTAGGATGCAGCATTTTATCAATCCCTCTTTCCGTAACACGGCTTCTCTTTCTTGGCATGCTTCACCCACATGAATTACGGGATGCCCCACGGGAAATTTGAAATATTTACACACGTACGGATAGAGACTTATCGCGTCCACGTATTGTGAAGTCTCTTCTCCCTCACGTACCTTATAGTGAAGTCTCATGACCTCCGTTCGACCTCCGTATAGGGCATCTCGCTTGTTCAGAGGACTGTGTCCCACTACAGGATTTGTCTTCAATTCGGGATGATATAACAAAATTTCCTCATCAAACTCACACTCCCACTGATAACCTGATAACCTGCGCGCGTGATCTGCTCTATCCGCACCACGTGCGGACGTATCTCTCCGCTAGCGTGTCCCCTCGCATCGTACAGACGTCACGGTAGGGTTGGCATATATGACCGTGGTAGTAACATCCGAGAAATTCATACACGGTCCTCGTCTCCGGGCAGAAACCGTCCGCACTAAATTGGGGGGGTCTGGGAACCTGTATTCGCGTCCGTTGCCCACGTGCATTATCTTGCGTCCCCCGCCGTCCATCATTTCCCTGTAGACCAACCACATCAAAGCTTTCTTACTGTAATTGACAGTGCCGCTGTATCCGCCCGTCGGGATGAGACCTATGGTATCAGGCTTGAGGAAACGTTTACACAACACCTTATTGCATGCGTTCGCGATAGTAATGGCTTCTACGAACACCTCTATGTTACGTATCTGCATAAATTCTTTTCGGAACCTTCGGCACGCTTGCCGTAAAACAGTGACGTCATCTTGGCAGTAAGCTTCCAGCACACGCCTGTTATCGAATACAGCCTCTTTCTGACCTTCGTAACAGGCGAGAAATTCTCTCCTCTCCGCTTCGCTCATCTCGTTCGCGCCGTAATAGAAGACGTCGGAGATAGGGCCTACGTAATCTAGATTTTCCTCAGTATTGAAATAGTGAGGGTACCACGATTTGCTGGCCATCAGACCGAATGCCACGGGCAGCTTACATAGCGGACAAGGGAGGAAGGACACGCTGTCCAGAAAGACCAGGTGCTCCATCTTCATACACATGAACTTTAACCCGTTCATGATCAGTTCGGGCTGCCATTTCAACATGATCGCCCTGTACAGAATGAAATGCAAGGCGAACGCTTTGGCATTGTGCGCAATGGCGACGATCTTATTGGCCCAGGGGCGGGGCTCCCGTAAATATAATAACAGCTCCCCCACCGGATCGCCCAGAACGAGTGCTTCCGCTTACCGCATCGCACACAGTCACCGCAATGTTCCACACCTTCACACTGCGAACAGAACTGTTGCACACAGACCAATTGTGGCCTTGTGAGGAGTACGTCGTATTTTACGTTGTCTCAAAGTCGTAAAATATGTACTGCACCCTGTCGCCGCCGGAGGGCAGCGCGTCATTCAAAGGTCTCACGTAACACAGGTGGCTTGCTTCTCTGTTCCGACCGCAATTCTCGCAGTATCGTTTATTACATTCGTGGTTTTCCCGCGTCACCACTACTCCACACGTGCCGCAACAACGCTTACGTTCGCATACGGATTTTCTCTTTGTGGTACTCTGCTTGTGGTTAGCGAAATACGTCCGGCTTCTAAAATGCCTGTTACACACGTCGCAGGGGAAACGAACGTCGGAGAACGCGCACGCAGGGCTGGTTATGCAGTCGCTACATGTCTGGTCACAGACGTGTGTTATATCACTGCTACAGCTTTTGTTGCACGCCCTACAGACGTACTTTTTGCCATAGCGCCCGTTACGTTTGTGATCACATGATAATGTCTTTCGACATCGTCGTACATTAAGTTGATACTTTTGGAAGCGTTAACATGACCTTCGAACATTATGCCGTCAAGGCCAAGACCGTGATACACAACTATCTTATAGTCCCGAAAATGTTCTTGGAAACGGTTAAGTTCTGGGATCCCCCGCCACTAGCCAGATCTATACATGTCTCATGTAATAACGTTTGAACTACGGGACGTATCTTCCAACCTTGACGATACGCTTTATACCTTGCATCATTATCTACTTTGGCAATCGCTATTATTAAAGCGTGGGCTAAACAATTTTCCTCTGCCTTCACTTCCACGTAACTTTTCTTGAGGTGTGCCATTACGGAGAGCGGACTGCCCCTACTCTTAATACCGTAACCAAACCCTACGGGCATCTTGACGGAATGCACAGTTACGACAAGAGTGTCCAAGGCGTTAAATCTAGCATTAGATTGCGAGACCCCCTCGAAGACATTCCATATCACTTCTCCGGACAGCTGATCTTTCCTCCTAAAACTGATTCCTGTGGGCTTGTCATTTTGATTTACCTGATTCTGGATGGTTATCCCCCACCATATCGCTATCACTCACGTCCTGCAATGTGTACTCTAAGAGTTCGTTCACGCTGGCAAGGAAATGTCATACAGGATCACTATTATCCGAGGGGGGTAATAGTCGCACTGTGAGCTGTGTTCCTACGGCATTGTACCGCCTATACCGTTTCCTGACCGTGTCATCTGCGTGCCATTCCCTCTCTAAAAGTAATAAAAGAAACGTATGTAGTTTCGACACATGTACAGACTATAACTTATTGAAAATGTAGTCAGATTAATACTTACAGTTCAAACTGTAGAGCCGCACTGTTATTGTCACGTACGCGCTGCCTCCTATTTATTGTCAGATGCTGACGTAATTTTCTTGTTTCTTTCAATCGCTGCTGCTTTGCGTCACGCACGCTCGGAAGACGACATGAGCCTTGCAATGTATTTTGCGAAACGTTTCGAAGTAGCCATTGCATACTGTTAGAAAGCACGTGTCGGAATGCGCTTACTGAAACTGCGTAAGTTGTGTTACAATTCGACACGTCCGATGCGACAGCTTTATGCATGCGCTGCGAACAGGGGTGACCATAGATATAGCTATGAACTTTTTACGGCGGCACGAGGCTCTGTAATACTACACACTTACTCCCACCTGTGTCCTTCCCACTCAGGCTAAGAACTTTTCAACACATATCCCCCAACTTATGGCAACGCTCAGTCGGGAAGCCTTGTAACACTTCACACTTACTCCCACCTCCGTATCTCGCTTCATTTTCACTCGGGCTACCGCACTGCGACACTCATTCGAGTGAGCTTGACACCTCAGTCTGAGCTATGCACTAAGGCGACAAAACTAGTTCGGGGCTAATACACATCTATGTAACAGGTAGCGTCAAATAAAACTTTGGACAGCCACTGTGCATGCTTCCCGGCGTGTCAGAACCTGCGAGCTGACTAAGTGTGACTTCATCACCCACCTGCAACCCGTGTGAGTCATGAAGGCATTCACCTCTCGCTAGACAAAAACATGCTTACATCATCTGTCATACACGCGGCGGGAAACATGGTACGATGCTATATACTTCACACACATACCACACTTACGGCATAATAAGCCTACTCTTGAATGCAATAAAGTACCAAGTCTTTTTCCTCATTTCCTTACCCTAACCTAGCTATATACCAATCCTCACGGCCGCAATACGTCACGACAAACACTACCTATCCCTCAAGGCTGCAAGCGCTACGTAGGTCATATATAACGACACTTAATTCATAGGCCTTTCTTACATACAACAACGTACCAATGTAACTCTACTCGTCTCCACTCATACCCATCCACACGGCGACACGAGCGGCGTAGGGTGAGCCTGGAGGCTGCCGCAACGACATCTTCTTTTCAAAACCTACAACTCATTTGCGAACAAACCCAGCGCCATCTTGATTCGTTCTTTTGTAATAATACACCCATCCACACGGCGGCACGGGTACCAACCTGGACTGCCTAACTTACTCTCTCAATAATATACGTCACCCGACAAAATACCTAATTCAGCTAGTCGAAAACCTGGCGACATAGATCCTTTTTAATAATATACTACACCCTGACAAAATTCCTACTTCCCCGGGCAAAAGCCAGACAACTTTAATCAATCCTTTTAATAATATACAGGGCGTTCCTTTCGACCGGCGACATCTAGAGATTTTTACGGCCGTGGCCTATTTCAACCCACCCTGACAAATAGATACTTCAACTAGTCGAAAGCCGACCGACATTGATCCTTTTTAATAATGTGGAACTCTCCATATACTATAATGGTTGGCAACCTGAGGCTTTGAAACACTCATTCTCACTTACCTTCTTAATAATATAATCCACCCTGACAAAATACCTACTTCACAAGTCGAAAGCCAGCCACCATCGATCCTTTTTAATAACATGGGCCAAAAGCCCTTTTTAATAATATTAACCTAACGACATGCATTAAAATGTCAAAGTCTCTGGCTCTAAACTGCCGTAGCCGATTCTTTTTCACCCCGACAAAATACACACTTCAACTAGTCGAAAGCCGGGCGACATATGCTACAGTTGTTGGCAACCTGCGGCCACTCACCTTCTTAATAATATACTCCACCCTGACAAAATACCTACTTCATCAATTTGAAAGCCGGGAGATTTATACTATAGTTGTTGGCAACCTGCGGCCGTGGCCGATTTTTTCAACCCCTGACAAAATACACACATCAACTAGTCGAAAGCCGGGTGACATGTACTTTAGTTGCTGGCAACCTGCGGCTTCTTAATAATATACTCCACCCTGACAAAATACCTACTTCGCAAGTCGAAAGCCGGCCGCCATCTTGCATCAATCCTTTTTAATAATACCGACCAAAAGCCCCCATTTACTACTCACTATTGCCAACTACATACAAAATTTTGCCCAACAGCCTGCTCTCAAGGTTAATTCCATATGCGGAGGAAGTTATTGGGGATCATCAACGTGGATTCCGATGCAACAGGTCAACCACTGATCATATATTCTGCATTCGTCAAATATTTGAGAAGAAATGGGAATAAAATAAAGCAGCGCATCAGCTCTTTATAGACTTCAAGAAAGCTTATGACTTAGTTAGGAGGGAGGTCTTGTATAATATTCTTACTGAGTTTGGGGTCCCCCAGAAACTGGTTAGGCTAATAAAAGTGTGTATGACTGAAACGTATAGTAGATTCCGGGTAGGTAAGAATTTGTTTGACATGTTTCCTATTAGGAATGATTTAAAACAGGGAGACGCTCTATCACCATTGCTTATCAACTTTGCCTTGGAGTATGCCATTAGGCGGGTTCAGGTAAACCAGGATGGCTTGAAATTAAATGGCACACACCAGCTTCTGGTTTATGCCGGTGATGTTAATATATTGGGAGGAAGTGTAGATACTGTAAAGAAAAACGCAGAAGCTTTAGTAGCTGCTACTAAGGAGATTGGACTAGAAGTAAATGCTCATAAAACTAAGTACATGACCGTGTC
>Ga0123355_10012214_pt1 | contig 13298 bp, 11 predicted proteins | sample TergutEmb28metaG_3_FD_89872 | JGI IMG/M metagenome (GOLD analysis project Ga0123355, IMG submission 89872) | Embiratermes neotenicus P1 segment gut microbial communities from Petit-Saut dam, French Guiana - Emb289 P1 | ecosystem: Host-associated > Arthropoda: Insects > Digestive system > Gut ... | reverse complement strand
TTTTATGACGTGTAGAGCAAGCTAACAATTTCGACAGTCAGTGTTAAATGAAGACATGCGTACCAAATGAATAGCTGGCTGAGGTGCATTTTTTTTTTGGTACAGTAGTGTACGAAAAGAGTTCAGATGTGTTACGTCACACCGCTTGGAATGCACTAGACATGTATAGTGCTTGGAATACTAAGGACATTTATGACATGAGTGCGAGTGTTTTTTTAGTTCAATTTAATGGTTTTGTGTCACTCAAAAGTGACTTTGATATTACGTACAGCTATTAATATTACAGAAATCACATATTCCTGCCAGTTTCAATATGTATTTGGTAATCAATAAGTGGGTAACAGCAGTCAAAGTTTCAAATTCTCTGGTCTTTATCTCCGTAAAAGTTCAACTTTGGATATAAGTGTTTTGGGTTATAACGGTACTGTTTAACATAAGGAACACTCTCCCGAATTCTGGCACATTCCTCCTGGGACACATGAATAACGTGTAATGATCGAACAATAACGGTAGTACTGCCACATGACGTGTGACAACAATTGTTTATCGTGAGAAGTGATGGAGAATACCGGTATATAAACTGTATTGATTGAAAAGTAACTGTAATACTGCCACATTACGTGTGATAATAATTGTTTATCGTGGGAAGTGAAGGGGAATATTGGTACACAACGCGTATTGGTGGAACAGTAAACGTAGTACTTCCACAAGAATAGTGACATTAATTTTATATCATTGGAAGTGAGGGGGAATACCGGTACATAACATGAATTGATTTAACATTAACTGTAGTACTGCAAAATGTATAGTGACAATTATTGTATATCGTGGGAAGTGAAGAGGAATACCTGTATATAACGTGTACTGATCGAACTGTAACTGTAGTACTGGCACATAGAGAGTGAAATTAATTGAATATCGTGGGACGTGAAGGGGAATACCGGTATATAACGTGTACTGATAGAACAGTAACTGTAGTACTGCCACATGTATAGTGACAATAATTGTTTTAATTGGGAAGTGAAGGGTAATAACGGTACATAACTTGTATAGAAAGAACAATACCTGTAGTATTGATCGAACAGTAACTGTAGTACTGCCACATGTATAGTGACAATAATTGTATATCGTAGGAATGAAGTTGAATATCGGTACACAACCTGAATTGATCGAACAGTAACTGTAGTACTGCCACATGCATAGTGACAATAATTGATTATCTTGGGAATGAAGGTGAAAACCGGTACATAAATTGTATTGATTGAACAATAACTGTAGTACTGCCACATGCATAGTAACATTAATTGTACATCATGGGAAGTGAAGAGAAATACCAGTACATAACTGGTATTGATCGAACTGTAACTGTAGTAGAGCCACAAATAAAGTGAAAATACTTTTATATCGAGGGTAGTGAAGGGGATTACCGGTATATAACGTGTATTGATTTAAAAGGAACTGTAGTACTGCCACATGTATAGCGACATTAATTGCATTTCTTGCGAAGTGAAGGGGAATACCCATACATAACGTGTATTGTTCGAACAGAAAATGTAATACTGCCACTAGTATAGTGACAATAATTGAATATCTTGGTAATGGAAGGGGAATAACTTGACATAAATTGAATTGATTGAAATGTAACTGTAGTAATGCCACATGAGTTGTGACAATAATTGAATATCGTGGGAAATGAAGGTGAATATCGGTACATAAATTGTATTTATTGAACAGAAAATGTAATAAGGTCACATGCATAGTGACATTAATATTTTATCGTGGGAAGTGAAGGGGAATGCAGTTACATAACATGAATTGATTGATCGGTACCTGTATTACTGCCAAATGCATAGTGACAAAATATATATATCGTGGGAAGTGAAATTGAGTACCGGGACAAAATATTTATTGAACGAACCCTAACTTTAAAAGTGCCACAAGCATAGGGACAATAATTGTATATCGTGGGAATTGAAGGGGAATCCTGGTACTTAATCTGTATTGATCAAACCTTAACTGTAGTACTTCCACATATATAGTGCCAGTAATAGTTTATGGTGGGAAGTGAAGAGGAATACCGGTATATAACTTGTATTCATCGAACGGTAACTCTATTACTGCCACAAGTATTGTGACAATAATTGTAAATCGTGGGAAGTGAAGACGAATATCGGTAAATAACGTGTATTGATCGAACAGTAACTATATCACTGCCACATGCATAATGACAATAATATAATATCGTGGGAAGTGAAGAAGAATACCGGTATATAACGTATTATGATTGAACTAGAAATTTAGTACTGCCAAATGAATAGTGACAATAACTGCATATCGTGGGAAGTGAAGTGGAATAACGGGAAGTAATTTTATTAAACGAAAAATACTGTAGTACTGCCACATGCATTGTTTCAATTATTGTAAATCGTGGGAAGTGAAGGAGAGTACCGGTACATAGCGTTTATTGATTGAACATCAACTGTAATAATGCTACATGTATACTGACTAAAATTGTATACCGGGGAATTGAAGAGTAATACCGGAATATAACTTGTATTAATCGAACAGTAACTGTAGTACAGCCACATGCATAGTGACATTAATTGTGTACCTTGGGAAGTGAAGTGGAAGACCGTTACATAACGTGTATTTATCGAACAGTAATTGTAGTAGTGCCACAAGCATAGTGACAATAATTGTTTATAGAGGAAAGTGAAGAGTAATGCCGGAATAAAACGTGTTTTGATTGAAATATAACTTAAATAATGCCACACTTATTGTTACAATAATTTTATATCGTGGAAAGTGAAGAGTTATACCGTTACATAACTTTTATTGAACTGTCAGTAGCTGTAATACTGCCACATGCATAGTGACAATAATGGTATATCTTGGGAAGTGAAGGGGACTAAATGTAAATAACAGCTATTGATGGAACAGAATGTGTAATACTGCCACATGCATAGTGACAATATTTCTATTTCGTGGGAAGAGAATAGGAATACCGATATAAAAATTAACTGATAGAACTGTAACTGTAAAACTGCCTTATGTGTAGTCACAATAATTTTATATCGTGGGAAGTGAAGGGAAATAGGTTTACATAACGTGTATTGATTGAACAGTAACTTTAGTAATGCCACATGTATAGTGACAATAATTATATATCTTGGGAATTGAATAGTAATACCGGTATATAACGTGTATTGATCGAATTGTAACTGAAGTACTGCCACATGTATTGTTACAATAATTATTTTTAGTACGAAGTGAATGGGAATAAACCTACATAACATGTATTAATCGAATATTAACAGTATTATTGACACATGCATAGTGATAAAAGTTGAATATCGTAGGACGTGAAGGGGAATACCGGTATATAACGTGTGGTGATCGAACTGGATCTGTTGTTTTGCCACATGTATAGTGACAATAATTGTATATCGTCGGAAGTGAATCGGAATAACGGTAAATAATGTGTTTTGATCGAACAGCAAATGTATTACTGCCACATATATGGTGACAATAATTTTATATCTTGGGAAGTGAAGGGAAATACCGGTATAGAACTGGTATTTTTCGAACAGTAACTCTATTAGTACCACATTTATTGTGACAATAATTGTATATCGTGTGAAGTGAAGGGGAATACCGTTACATAACGGGTGTTGAACGAACTGTAACTGCAGTACTGCCACATGTATAGTGACAATAATATAAATCGGTGGAAATAAAAGTGTATTACCGGGATAAAACATGTATTGTTTGAACAGTAACTGTATTACTGCCACATGTTTAGAGACAATAATTTTATATATTGCGATGTGAAAGGTCAAACATGTACATAACTTGTATTGTTCGAACACTAACTGTAGTACAGCCACTTTTATAGCGACAACAACTGTATATCGTGGGAATTGAAAGTGAATACGTGTACCTAACTTGTGTTGATCGAACAGTAACTGTAGTACTGCCACATGTATAGTGACAGTAATTGTATTTCGTGGGAAGTGAAGGGGAATACCGGTAAAAAACTTGTACTGATCGAACAGTAACTATAGTACAACCACAAGTATAGTACCAATAATTGTATATCGTGGTAAGTGAAGGGGAATAAAGGTACATAACGTTTATTGATGGAACAGTAACTGTATTACTGCCACTTGCTTAGTGACAATAATCGCGTATCTTGGGAAGTGAAAGGGAATAACGGTACATAACTTTTATTGTTCGAACAGTAACTGTAGTTTTGCCACATATGTAGTGAAAACAAGTGTATGTCTTTGGAAGCGAAGAAAAATACCTGTATATAACGTGTAGATTTGATACATTTATAGTGACAAGAATTTTATGTCGTTGATATTGATGGGCAATACCATTATGTAAATTGTAATGATAGAACTGTATCTGCAGTACTGCCATATGCATAGTGACAATAAATGTATATCGTGAGAAGTGAAAATTAAAACGTGCATACAATGTGTATCGTTCGAACTGTATCTGGATTACTGCCACATGTATAGTGACAATAATTTTATATCGTGGGATGTGAAAGGGTATACCGGTATATAACTTGTAATTATCGAACCGTAACTGTGGTATTGCCTCTTGCATAGTGACAATTATTTAGATCGTTTATGTGAAGGGGAATACCGGTATATAAAATGAATTGATCGAACAGTAACTGCAGTTCTGCCACATGCATTGTGACAATAATTGTATATCGTGTGAAGTGAATAGGAATACCGGTATATAACGTGTATTGATAGAACTCTAAATCTAGTACTGCCACATGTATAGTGACAATAATTTTAAATTGTGGGAAGTGAAGGCGAGTACCGGTATAATACGTGTATAGATACATCAGTACCTGTAGCACTACCACATGCATAGTGACAATTTTATATCGAAGAAATTGATTTTGAATAACTGTAAATATTCTTTATTGATCGAAGAGTAACTGTAGTACTGCCACATGCAGAGTGACAAAAATTGTATATGTGAAGGTGACTACCAATACAAAACATATATTGATCGAACAGTAAATGCAGTATTGCCACATGCATAGTGACATTAATTTATATCGTGGGAAGAGAATGGGAATACCGATACATAATTTGTATTTATCGAACTGTAACTGAAATAGTGCCACATGCATTGTGACAATAATTGTATATCGTCGGAATTGAAGGTAATACCGATACATAATTTATATTGTTGGAACAGTAAATGCAGTACAGCCACATGCATTGTGACAATAGTTTTATATCGTGAGATTTGAAGGGGAATACCGGTAAATAACGTGTATTGATCGAACAGTATCTGTAATACTGCCACATTCATAATGACATTAATTTTATTTCGTGGGAATTGAACGTGAATACCGGTACATAACGTGTATTAATCGATAATTAACTGTAATACTGCCACATGCATAATTAAATAATTTTATATCGTAGGAATTTAAGGGGAATAGTTTTATATCGGGAGATTTGAAGGGGAATACCGGTAAATAACCTGAATTGATCGAACAGTAACTGTAATACTGCCACATGCATAAAGGCAGTATTTTATTTCGTGGGAATTGAACGTGAATACCGGTAAATAACGTGTATTGATCGATAATTAACTGCAGTACTGCAACTTGCATAATGACATTAATATTATATCGTGGGAATTGAAGGGGAATAACGGTACATAACTTGCATTGTTTGAACAGTAACTGTAGTACTGCCACATGCATAATGACAATTATTATATATCGTGGGAATTGGAGGGGTTAATATCCTTTACTGATCGTACCGTAACTGTAGTACTGCCACATGAATAGTAACAATAATTATATTTCGTGGGAAGTTAATGGAAATACTGTTACATAACTTGTATTGATGGAAAAATATCTGTATTACTGCCACATGCAAGATGAAAATTCACAGTAAGACTGACAAAAATTTCACAGCGTGTTTCTATTCATATTTCACACCAATACTCACCAAATGACACACAAAACTCTCTACGAAGCTTAATAAGAACCTTTTCGATTTACACGGATTATTTATTACTTTTATATATTCTTTGTCTCCAAGTGTGTTATTATGTTGACTGGTACAATATCATTTCTTCTGTATTTCCACTCCCATTCACAGAATTAATTAATTTATGTTATTTGTATTTCGACGACCCGAATTTTGACTTCTTCATTAAATGATAAAGGATTAAAATTATCTTCCAATTAGGAAAAGTGCAATTAATTTGAAGACTGAAGTCAGGTTCGAGGAATTACGTGAAATTATATTTGTTCCAAATTATAAGATTTCTTAATATAAAGAGCTATTTTTTTTTCAAAATATTTGGTGAAATTTGACAGCAACGTCGATATGTTGCAGCAGTACCGACGGGTTCTTTTTGTCATTTTTAATTCCAAGCGAAATCCAGTCTCTTTTCGTGACGGTACCATAAATTTATTTGTTACCGTATATCTAATATTTACAGTGCTGTAGTTTAATTTTCCTCTTATTTTCGTGACGGTTGTTCGATTACTTCAAAAGTATTCCAGTTGCAATTAAACTGTACAGAGGCTCAAGTACTAATATCTGTGTTAGTAAGTCTATGGCGTTTATAGATATATTTATTAACATATCACGAAATTGGTAATATTAATTTGCGTTCTTTAATACCGTGTGTACCTTTGCATTGCTCGAAGTCAACTACTTAAAATTTTTTATTCTGATGGCGCCCTTCTGACAAACTTATATTAATTCTGTTCCAGAACAGTTGTTACTGCAGTAAACAGCTCCCTGCAACATATGGCTGCCATATCAGTTTCACCCAGCCCATATGCCATTTTTGTCACTATTTCATACAACGGTAAACAAGGCCCAAGTTTGTTTCGAATTCCTGCGAACGGCTTAGCAAGTGAAGGTTGTAGTGATGACGTTTGTAACTGGCTTATGCGGTTTCGGGCAAGTGGCGTATACTTCTCTTGATGTGATTTAGTAAATTATTTTGGATATATTGAAACAGATTCGTCCCACATCCTCCCATATTCGCTTTCCTTTAACCAAATTTGACAGTAGATATTCTGACATTCTAACATATTTTGAATTCAAATCATAAACTGTACCACCCTGAATATCAATATGCCGTAAACTAAGCAATTGTTTACGTTCTTCAATATCTTGTACCGTATATCGATGAGATGTTTGAACCCATAACAACGCATTTTGAAACAAACCAAAACTTCTGATAAACCGTTAATTCTGGTACAGCTGTGGCATTCTAAATACAGTATATTAACTGTCTTTATTAAATATTTTACCGTTTCGCAGACGAATTATTTCCAAAGATACCACTTTTGTTTATTGATGCTATCAGAATCTCGGAGTATAAAACATGTCATGAAGACCTAATGCATGAGTGGCGGTACTGATCCACACTTTCTTAACTTTGCATTATAAGGAGATGTGTGCTCAGCTTAGCGCCTCAACATTTTACCCATTGGATGAGAGGCTGGATGTCTTTCATTGCCTGTCTGCATGTTTGTAGAAGAGAAAATGTTGTGTCTGTGTCCGGAACCAAACACCAACTGCTGTTACAAATTAACTCTGTGGAACAGATTATGTTTTGAAAAGTTAATAATTTTCTCATCTAGTCAAGAAATTTCCTGCATTTTATGGAAACCTCTCCATTTTTACCGTATTTACAACAGCCTGCCATTTGACTCTATCCTAAATTACAGGAATACAATCTACAGCCTCCTATTATATTTCATTAAAATATATTTTGATATAACTCACATCTACGTCTAGGTTTCCTAATTTGTTTCTTTCAGTTTTAGCTGCTGAATACAAATATCCATTTCACTTCTCCCCAGTAACTATCACATGGTCCGACAAAATCGCCCCCTTTAAGTTATAATCTTTTGTCTTAAACTTTACTTATTAATGAACAAAACATAGAGACGTGTGACTTTTAAAATAAACCCAAAAATTTCCATCTCTTCACATTTATGTAGCTGAGGTGTTCTTCTGTGTGTGTCATGAAACGGCCTCAAAATTTTCCAAGGCCATCACCAGTGACTTGGCAAAACAATCGTACTTCAGATGAACTGACAGCTGAACAGAAGAATTGTTTACAGCCGGAAGCCACCGTCTGTAACATACATTATATGCCTTCTGTTGTGTCGTGAAGTTGTTTGAAATGCACACGGATTGGTGAGGTCTGCTTTATAGTGCGCACAGCAGGATTGTGAAGCAACACCTAATTTTTCTGTTTGCTGCACTGAAAGACTCAGACGTTATATTTTGCCCATTGCACGTTACATTCACAAAACACAATACGCGGTTGTAAAGTGCGTGCAGTCGGTCTGAGCAGCGCTGTTGTTCAGAATTGAAACTTTTAATAAGATACTTTGTTTGCAGTTGGCAGACGGGGGAAATTTTGAACTTATTATAAAGATCTGATGTCTTATTTCTTCAAAAGGAATTACGTATACTGCCAAAACTGCATGACAATTATTTTATCCGGACAATCAATGTGTACACAAAATTTGAACACGAGGGGCGATTTGCGTGTATACATATCAATGAGGCAATTTCGCGGAAATTAGTTGTCTTGGAAAACCAATACTAATTACGTACTGTGTGTTGCTGTAGTCTCTGTTATCCAGCACACTTTGCACAAGCGCTCTACAATACTATCATCTGAGGTCTTCTATCTTCTCCATAATTTTCCACGTTATATTTAAAAGACACGATTTTCGAGACAAATATTGAATACAGAATTTGGATTTAGATTTTATCAAAAAAATGTTTGCCTGAAACATTTCTCATTCTAAGAAACACAAAGCAAGATATCTCCGTAAATGTTCACAAGTCCTCATGTAAAATATCCGGTATTTTTGTGATTTCTTAATGAAATCTGAATTTTCGCGACGGATTCTGGAAAAATATTCAATTATAAAATTTCATGAAAATCTTTTCTGTGGGAGATCAGTTCTTTTATGCAGACGGAAAGACAGACACGGCGAAATTATTATTCGCTTACCGCAATTTTGCGAAACTCCAAAACATATATATCCAATATAATTTTTCTTCTTTTGTGTTAATTGACGTAGTATTGTCCATGTTAAATTAACAATGACAAAATTTGTTGACAACATATAATGCCTGTTTCATTTCATTTTTCTTCTTTGTGATCCTTGGTTTTACCTGGCTTATTATTTAAACAAGTTACCGTAAAGCATGTAACTGTACTCCCGCAATATTTGGGAAATGTTTCTTCTCATTCACATTAGTCGAAAAGGTAAATTTAGAAGTACGTACCTACATAGAGGAGAAATAAAATTTCCTACGTATGTACCTGATGGAATGTAGACCAGTCGAAGTGTCTGTGATTAGGCTGGAAGATAATATTGGATTGGAACTCGAAGAGTAAATTTTGCGACAGCTGTGTTGGCTGAAATTTATTTGTTCAACATACAGTTTCAGAGTTACCTTCTTCAGTAGTAGTATTTGATAAAAGGAGGTGAACCTCTTGACTACAGCATGTACTGAACACAATTCTGCAACTCAGAATGTCGACTGTGCAATTCTGCCTGTTTGTGTTCAGTAATGCAACACTCGTGAAATACAATTGTGCCTAGAATCATCTAAACTTTCTAAGGAGTACATCGAAGGATTGAACAACTCACATAACTGTACATACCAAGAAACAACATTCTTTAATATTCACAGACACATAGTGCATATAATTCAGCACTTTTCAAATGTAATTGGAAATGGAAACAATGAGATTTATTTGATTAATTCTAAGCATAAAGGAATAAAATAACAAACTGCCACTAAATAAGTACATGTAACCGCCGAATACCAAGATAACACTCTAATATGTACACAGTCTGTTATATTTATCTTAGTGTCATACGTATTACATAAATGCGCAGGCATAAACAAGTACCGCAGGTGTAATTACTGAAGTTTAGTTCCTGAGGATGTCAATAATCTGCAGCAAGATATAACGCTTTGTGAATAATGAAAATATATTGAAAGAAATGTGCATTTTACTGTAAGTGTAAACCCTTTATTGTTAAACTTAGGACCTATAATTAAATATACATTTGGATCATGAGTCTGTAACTTTTTATAATTAAAGTGGTACATTGAGGGTTAAAATGCAGCGAAATATTCGGCCTATAATTTTCCTGTAAATCTTTGTAGTCATAAAATTGAACACAATGATTTCAGTGCATGGTTTCAGTCTAAAATGCTTTCCTGTTGATTGCTCTTGTGTTAAAAGTTCCACACATGCTGTATTAAACGCATAGCTTGCGGGACGACTTTGACCAAGCTATTAAACTACTGGAATTATGTACCTGGAAAATCAATGCTCGTACAGTGCTGGAACTCCATTATTTTTAGTTTGTACAGATGCCCACTTTGTACAAAATATTACAAAGTTTAGAGCTGCTGCATGAAGTTTGCTTACGTCTGTATATTTTGGCGTGGAATTGCAAACATTCCAAGTGCATTAACAACAAATATATTTAACAAGGACATTATATATCTGTTTTATATCTGTGTTCCTCTTGTGATCAGAAATGGTACCTGCATTATTGTTTTAGCGGGAAGTGTTTATTGCACTGAACTGTATCTGTGGAGTGTTGGGGGAACTTTACTGTTAATTCATATTAATTAAAAATATAAATTTGTTGGTTAGTTATTGTGCACAGTAAATAAATTACACTTTTTCTCACGGGATACAGAGCAGCTGGATAACATATGATTACGTGTAAGGGTAATGTGTAATTGACATTAAAGAAACAACTTTTTGACTAGGCGGAATGAATTTAATTTAATTTGATCCATACAAAAACTTCAGAATTCCACTATCGACTACGACATTTGGTAGAAAAAATTTAATGCCTTGGCGAGTTGATCTAGTTCTGTATGGCGGCTCTGCACTTGCACAGTGTTGTACCGCCTGCTTACGTACAATTATGCAACACTCACGACTCTCGTCTAAGCTTTCAAAAGAGTTCTACGAAGAGACTAGAACAACTCAAATCGCACTACATAATAAAATCACTTTCCTTTCTCATGCACAAAATCACATGTAATTAAACATTTTGTGTTTTGAAGTGGGAAATAAAATAATTTATTCGTTTATGAATTCAAACAAAATGTTTTCTGTATTGAACAGCAAACCTACAATCCAATAAGCATACGAATGTAACTGTATAATATCAATAAAGCTCTCCAGCATCTCTACAGTATAATCTTATTAATTTGAATAATATACTCACATACTTGAATATACATGAATAGAAGACTGACTTTAAATTGCTAAAGAGTAAGTTCTGAGGAAGTAAAAAACTGATAAAATATATAATAATATATATAATAATAATAAATAAAATTATAAAATATATAACTATATATGAAATATAATTATACTGAAAATGGTGCAATTGGCTGGGCGTGTAGCATATATACGTTAAAGCGATTGTGTCCTGAATGTACTTCGTGTCTCCGAGACAGACAAAAATGAACCTAAGGCATTACGTTCAAAAACCAACGGAGAATAACATTTTAGTGCGTAATAAGTGTATTGAACTTAAGCTCCGATTTGAAAACAAATTCGAAAATATTTTGTTCCAATAGAAATTATATGGAACTATTGTAAAGTTCATTTTAGTAAATGAAATGTTCTGACGTCCTTTAATTTGAATGTGGATTTAATATTGCAAATTATGAAATTTTGTATAATTAACATGCATTACCTCACAGCCACAGCAATTACATTTATCCTTATTCTACGTTACAAGATAGACATTTTAATGAAACATACAGTCTAGTTTTAACTGAAGAAAATAGTCAAAATATCTACAAATTAAATGTCTTCCTTGAAGTTCGAAATCAGTAAGAGGGGAATTTGTTGGTGCAACAGCGGGTTAAGTAGCGTTTGAGACGCATCCGGAAAGCAAGACTGGTACAGAACACTGCTACAGGATTGAGACAAGAATTAAGACAAATGAAACATGTACTTATTTCCTTCAAGTACAGTACAAAGGAATACCGAACCAATTCGCTCACAGTCGTCCAGTAGTAAAATAAATTAAATGTCAAGATGAAGAAAGCAGGCACATAGCTGATGGCAAAAACAATAGCAAGTCCCAACACAACTTTGGCAGCATTTCTGCGTTTTTTTATTTGGTGAATTTGTGCCATCCCAGATATGTAAAAGCGGGTTTTCACAAGATGGCGGGAAGTCCAGCAGTAAGAGAAGTTTATCACACAAATAGGAATTATACAGAACAATAGGAGTTCAAACAGAGAGATAAATTGGGAATATGTATCAAACGGAAAAAAAAATCCTGGTCCATATGTACCAAACAATAAAGTTCTAGGAACGGCCAATAATGCAGCCACAATCCACACTCCACAAATTGTAGCCACAGTAGCACGCCGTGATGTTTGTGAAGAGACACGGACTTGGAGGGATTTCACTGTTACCCTGTAGCGCTGGAAGCTAAGCACAGCTACAGAGTACGCTGTCAGACCGACTGCCATTTGATAGCAGAATTGGAAGACTAAAGCTGCAATGTAATTGTCATCTAATTTGTCGATTTTTAGCAAAGCGAAGGTATTAATTAGGAATAATTCAGTTAAAAAAATCAGATCGCTTATACACAAATTAAGAATGTACATGTTGGGAATAGTTCGCATATCCTTGTTGCATGTGATAATGATGACAAGGATGACATTGCCTGTTATAGCGAATATAGAGAGAACATACACTACTGGAATTCGTATACGTCGAATTAATTCGTACTTTTCATTAAGTATAGACATTTGTTCCCTAATTTCGGGATTTCCAAAAACCAAGTCAAATATAAATCCCATAATAACTTTTAAGAACGGATGTTTCTCTGAATCCCTCAAAGATACGCCCTTCCAGTACCACGGTGTAACACATTCTGGAGCCTTTTCCTCATAGAATGTCGTTATGTTACGATGCTGACACAATAGCCACAATACCAGCATCTGATTGTTGCAATGTAGCGGGTTTTCATAGAGGTACAGTACGGACAGTTCCGGCAATGCTTCTAATGTATTTACATCTAGACTTCTCAGATTATTGTAGCTCAGATCAAGCCATTCCAGTGCCGGGAGGTTCACAAATGTCGCAACTGACACTGAACTTGCATTGCAGCCTGATATAGCGAGATGTTTCAAGGAATGTGAAGTGATGAATGGACGGTCGGTTACTATTTGAAGGTCAGAGTTCTCTGACAA
>Ga0123355_10012212_pt1 | contig 13299 bp, 8 predicted proteins | sample TergutEmb28metaG_3_FD_89872 | JGI IMG/M metagenome (GOLD analysis project Ga0123355, IMG submission 89872) | Embiratermes neotenicus P1 segment gut microbial communities from Petit-Saut dam, French Guiana - Emb289 P1 | ecosystem: Host-associated > Arthropoda: Insects > Digestive system > Gut ... | reverse complement strand
TATATTTATTCAACAAATACAGGTACTGAATATTTTAAACATGGTATATACTCTCTGTTTTTTTTTCTCTTCAAAATGCAGTTTGTTTCATAATTCTAACATATTTGGTTCCTGTTTTATTCATATTTTATATACAGGATGTGCTAAAATTTAAGAAAATAATTCCAGCGCCAAAAGGTTAAATATGTGTGTGATTTCTGGTCGTTGACATTAACGTGTAAAATAGGGGCTTGCTTCAGTTGAGTTCTCTCAAGAACAATTTGTGGGCAGTCTTTGTGCCCAAGGAGCAGTGAAGAGATCATTAACACAGAATATACAGTGCGTTCGGAAAGTCACTGTGCATTTAGGCTACGGTAGAGTCTGGTTGACATGTGATGCCACACGGTGATGCATGGGAGGGCAAGTACGGAAAGTCACTGTGTACTTATGAAAGGTGTTGGAAGTGATGTCCACGAGTGTCTATACAGGCCTGAACCGTTTTAATTTTATTTGCAAACACTTTCTGCATATCTGCTTGTGTGATGTTTCTTATATATGTAGTTATTGCAGTTTTTAATTCATTAAGCTTGCATGGGCAATCACAATACACTGCAGATTTTGCTGCTCCCCACACATAAAAGCCTGGTGGAGTAAGATCTGGTGCACGAGGGGGCCATAAGTTTCTAGAGATGACGTGTTCTCCGAAAATCTCATTCAGAATTTTCATGGAGTTGTTAGCTGTGTGCACAGTAGCACCATCTTGTTGAAACCAGGAGTAGGTGATTTCGTCTTCCTCAAGTAGGCCGATGAAATCATGGGGCATTGAACAATAATGTTTACTGTTCACTGTTTCTTTAAAGAATAAAGAGCCAACAATGCGCCGTCTGGATATCGCAACCCACACTCCAAGTTTCTGGTCATGCAATGGTTTTTCATGCAGAGCATGAGGATTCTCTGACAACCACAGTCGTGTGTTTTGTGTGTTAACATAACCTGAGAGGTGGAACCAGTCCTCATCTGTAAAGAAGGTGACATCAAGAATATCAACAGTTTTCATTTGATTAAAATTTGTTAACCATTCAGAGTAACGGATTCGTTTTTCATGAGCCGCTGTTTTCAATTCTTGCACCGCTGTTACTTTGTATGGGAAGAGTTTCATTTTTTCTCGGACCGTTTTATGCGCTGTTGTAAGCCTGATATCTTCTTCTTGTGCCAACTTGTGCAATGATTTTGATGGACTCCACAGCATGGAGTCAGAAATGTCCATCAACTTCTCACCGTTAAGTTTAGATAGTCTCCTACTTTGTTCAGCGTCTAACACTGAGTCTGTTTCACGAAATTTCTCAATAAGTCTACGAACTGCATTACGATGAGGTACAGGTGTTTCTGGGAATTTTCCAGCAAATTGCTCCTGCCTTAAGTCGGCGTATCTAATGCCTTCTCGAAAGACATATTCAACAACAAAAACACGTTCCTCATTTGAAAGAACTGTAGTGAGTAAACACTGAATTAAAGAGTTAAAAACTTTGTCGGTATTGTACTTCACCCACTGTTTAACAACTGAATACAGTGAAATGTCACAGAACAACAGAACACTTCAGTAGCAACTTCAATACTGACAACCAAATCTACATAGACTGCGTTTGACTAGCTACCCACTCCACCTGTTTTCCCTTCACTTCCCCTCCCGTGCATCACCGTGTGCCATCACAGTTCAACTGGACTCTACCATAGCCTAAGTGCACAGTGACTTTCTGAACGCGCTGTATAACATACAAGGTAGTCAGGAGTTGCATAACACTGGTAACTACTGAAGGTGGGAGCGGAATTATGAAGAGTCGTGCAGTTGCTGTATGTGGTTAATATGAAATGAAAGAAATGTACCACTGATCCAGATAAGGGTCAAAGATGGAGTCATGTCCATGCAGCCTGTACTAAATCATATGTTTTGTATGTGTGGCATAATTGGCAGCCAGTGAGAAGATGCATACAGTGCTGTGAGGCATGTTCACTGAAGTGCTATGGATGTCATCAGAAGAGAGATATGTCTGTAGTCTCATTCATTGTCTAGTTTGTGTTATGGCAGGTCCATACCCTCTAGTTCTCGACAGTGTGTGATCTAGTGCTTCCACTTTCAATTTCTAGTATCCTCAGTTTCCTTAAGGTCATCCAGTAGCTGCTTTTTCTTCCTCCTCATCTTCCAGTAACTTCTATCCTTCATTCTGTCTTTCATTCATTAACATTTGGAAGGCAGTTTCTATGCAAGATGTGACCAATCCAGTTAGCCTTCTCCTTTTTATTGTTTGTAGGATATTGCTTTCCTCCTTGACTCTATGTAATATATCATATTTCACACAATTGGTCCCACTGATTTTCTCCATCTTCCTTCAGCACCACATTTCAGTACTTCCCAGGTATTTCTGGTGTATTTTCTGAAGTGTCCAAGTTTCCAGCACCATGCAAACTATGCTCCAGATGTAACAATTTACTAGTTTCTTCCTTAAATTTAATTTCTGTTTGATGGTGAAAAGATCCTTCTTGTTGAATGCTGATCTTTTGTGTCAATCCAGGATTTAATGTCATGCATACATCTTGCATCATTTGTTATCGTGTTACCCAGATAGATGACAGTATCTGTAGTGTGTGAAGTGAAATATATTAACCTCTTCCAGCTTCACATAAAGAGTGTTCAAAAACAGGTTTCTCATAGATGCAGGAACTGATGGCTGTGTCTTGTGGTACAGAAAGTATGAATACAGTATTGCAAATTTGTGCCAGGTGAGGTAACATTTTGTTAGAAGGGGTTTCTGATACTCAAATTTTTGTGAAAGCAGCATAATATGTAGAAGTTGGTAATGAACCTGCATGACTTCAAGCAAGGTGTACTATGTAGAACTGAGTTCAGGTTTTATGATGAGGGAGGATTTCTGACTGTAATGAAATTTCTGATTAAATTGAGAAACAAAATAAATTTTAACCTTTTGTACCATCATTGCACAAAACTTTGGCCGGCATCGCAGTCAAGTACATGAAAACCAGTGATGAATGTGTATTTCTCATGGAAAGTGGAGACATTGTGGCTGTCAATATTTGGTCACATTTTATTTACTATTGCCACCATTTTCTTTGTTATAATCATCAACATTCTCTGGATTATCATATTTACTCAAAAATAAGAGGAATTTCGTCTTAATTTGTCATCTGAAATAGTAGGGCATTGCCATATAATCATGCAAAAAGATTAACGTTCTGTGTAGGTAATTGCATGAAAAGACTGTGAACAGGGGATATCTTGTATTAGGGTAAATGGGTAAACATGATATTTGCTTCCTTCTTTTTGAGAACCTTTACTTCCTCCTTTCCTGTTAGAGAAATGCTGAAAACTGTACCATAATACTTATCTTTTGATTTCAGGAATAACATTGATCTCTCATATGTATGGCCAACTTTTTTTTTTTTCATTGATCTGAGAATCATTTGTTTACTGCTTCGCAAGTGTTTGTTTGTCCACCTTTGACTGATAGGGCCAGTTCCAGACTAGAGTGAAAGTTACTGTATATATTGTGTAGTCTTTATCATGTAGTTCTTCACTTTGGGTCAGGACCACTTTATCAGCATACCCTAAATTTTCACTCTTATTTAGCTCTGTTTGTTACTGTAATACAGTCTCTCTTTTATTGTTATCCTAAGCAGTGCAGCCAATATGGGGTGTCCCAGCTGATGCTGGTTTTTCATGCAACAAATTTGCCTCACTTGAGATGATAAAGATAGATCCTGTGTATTAGCATATTTCAAATGTATGCAGTTGCAGATTTGGATAGAACAGCTATGTGTCTTTACTAGGAAAGCTGCTGTCCTGATGCAAATGAATTGTATAATATTGTCTTCTTTTTCACACCAGTGGGCTTTCATCCAGAACCACATTTGAGACTGGTGTGAATATGTTACAAAGGTGTATGTATGTATACTTAAAGGCACATTGTACTTAACTTTGTGGATGGAGGAACATTATTCTGTCACAAAATGGAAGAATTATAGGAGTACTGGTTTGTTGTTTGGAACAAGCTGGAGGAGTCAGATGTTTGAAGTGCATTGTGTGATTAAAAAGTTTCTAGTGGAACTCCAGATGATGCCACTCACTACTACTAGCATGAACTACCATCAGAAGTAGGTAAATCTGCCCAGTCATTTCCTGCTTAAAATTGAGACAGATGCTATGGAAACGTATGATATGTTGAAAGTACCTTTTGGAGAGCAAATCAAAATTTTGGGTGGAGTTTCCAAGTTCAGAAATAGCCTAAGATGTCATGTGCTTCATTGATGGGCAAAACAGATGAAAATCTGAATTGAGGGAAGGAACTTTTTCTTGAAAACAGAAGAATCACTGTCTGTGAAGTTCCTTACATGTTTGGAATTTCACTTGGAACATTTCAAATGACAATCTGAACACATGTCAGATTGGCAACCAATTTTGCTCCACCTGCCAAGTGAAGAGCAGAAGGAGAATCATGTCAGCATATGCCAGGGCTGTCAATAGAGTCTTTAAAGAGGTCCATAACATTTGAAGATGATCATAGGTGATGAGACAAGTGTTCAGGAGTATGGCACAGAAACCAAGTAACAGATGTCAAGAGTGTAACAGACACTCATCTCCATGGCTGAAGTAGGCAAGACAAGTTTGCACGAATGTGAAGAGCAAGCCCATCATTTTTATCACCTCTGATGCCGCTGCTGCTGCTGTTGTTTTGCTTCCACAGAATTGTGTATTATGAATTTGTTCAAGGACAAAGTGTATACCAACATTAATACATTGACACCTTTGGTATCTGTGGGAAAATGTTCGGCTGAAAGGCCTACAGAGTGGAATTCAGGATTTTGTTTCTCCAGTGTAGCACCACTTCTGCTCACTCTGCTTTGTCCATGAATTTCTACCTTCAAACGTAATGACCACCATTCCATACCCTCTGTACTTAGCAGATTCAGCTCTGTGTGATTTCTTTCTTTTCCCACAACTCAGAGTGACATTAAAGGGAAGGAAATTTAATGATATTTCCATGATTCACAGAAAACTGTGGGATGACATGGTTGCTCCATTTCAAACAGTGCACGTAATGAAATGCTTTGAACAGTGGTGCTGTTGCTGTGCTCATCATATAAAGTCCTCAGGAAGAAGACAGCATTGATTAGAAAGGAAAAGTTGTGGAGAAGTTCCTGTGATCTTGGAATTAGTTGATTATACCTAGTACGAATTTCTTTGTGTAGCTTTCTTTATGTAGCTGAGCTGAAAAGTTCTGGTTTCCAGGTAATTGACTCCAACAGAATTGCTGCAGTAACATTTTCTTTGAGAAGATGTATTCTTCCCTTCCAAATCTTGGGGACCTGGGAACGTAATTCTGTTTACATGTTGCTGTGTGGCATGTCTGATGATCTTTGTTACAGTTGGGTGGGAAATTGCATCCATGAAAAACTGTTCAAATGATTTTAATAAATCATTTACTGTTGTTTTATTAATGGCAGCCCTGTAAATCAAATTTTTCAAAGGGATTGTCTAATTTAGGCCTACTTATCTGTTCGAGGTTTCTAAAATTTGGACTAGTACATGGTCAAGAGGTGGATCAGTATGTTTGTTGTTGTTGTTGACGTCGTCCATGTCATTGTCATCGTTGATATCACTTCCAAATCACTGATGCTTTTGTTGCTCCTTGAATGACTGTCATTTGCTTCTGTATCATCATCATCAGCATCATCTTTTAACGAGGGTGAAGTAACGTCTAAATCTTCACCTTCATTATGTTTTGTATACATGGCAGTGTTTGCAGGTAGCTGTCAGATCAGTGCATGCTAATTGTAAATAATGTATTTATAATCTCTACCTGTCCAGTGAAGCCAGAAACATGACAAACAGTTTCACCTTTCCTAGAATGCTGCTGTTTCTTCCAATGAAGTATTATGACATAAAAGGTGGAGCAGCATAACACAACAAGATCTTGCTTTGAAAATGGAGGGTTAATGCCCGAAGTGAAAGATATTGTTGTTGTTAATGTTAATTTTAAATTTATTCTCACCTGTTAGTTATTAGGTGATGGTCTTCTGGTAAGTCCAGATCTGAACAAGAGATCAAAGCGATTTACCCCAGGACTTCACGAATTATGTGTTCTGTGCTCAGTAGTGTGATCTTCTGTAGCTCTGTGACTGATAGGTGATGTGAGAGCAACTGTAGGTTCTGATCTAATCTCTTCTTAATTGTTCCTTGTGCTACAGTTATAACTGGCATATTTTTTGCCCTCACTTTCCACATCCTCCTGACCTTGATCTCTGTCTTTGTATTTGCTTAGTGTTTCAGTTTCTTTTTTGTTAGTGTTTTAATCATCTGGTATGGCTATATCCATCAGTAGGCAAGTCTTCACTTTTTATTATGCAGTATTGTATCAGGTTGGTTTGCTGGTATTGTACAGTCTGTGATAACCGGCTATTTCCTTCATAATAGTGGTATCATTGATGTTTATGACACTTTCAGTTATGTGTACAAAGTACTTGTCAGTATTGTAACGCCATATGCTTACATATTGTCCAGTTGATGTAACAACACACCTTATTGTGTCTGTTAGTGTATTCAGATGGTGCAAGGTGTTGTGCATCACGCAACAATATGTTTTGTGTGTTCTTTTGCTTTATAGCACATCCTGCATATATACTCATTTGGTTGCTTCATGATTTTACTCTAATGGTAATGTGTATTGAGTGCTTGAACTAGGGCTGCTATTATTAAACTCTCCATTTCTCCCTGTAGTCCTGAGCTAGATAATCACACCAGGGATTTTGTTTGTCTATTGATTGTCGTTCAAGGTCCCATTAGAATTGTCCATGCATTGCTTTCCTCTTGTGTTCTTCTGCCTTTCATTTTCAGTGCTGGACTTAGTTGATTCTTGATGTTTTGGGCAGCAGTTTCTTATGTTATATATATTTTTGCTTTATTAGATGAGCTTCTTTTTGTAGAGTGTATTTGGTTTTCCTGACATATTCTTTCATTAATCTGGTAAGCCTATATTTATATTGCTTGAAGTACTTGCAGAGACCAACAATAGCAGCATTATATGTGGACTCAAGTTTGACTAATCCACATACATCATCGTGTCTTTCGATATAGAGTCTATTAATGTCTGCTTTCAGGTGGTGGGTTCCTTGTATAGTTACAAGCTTTCTCATTTTTCAGTCTATCTTCTCCAGGTCTTTATTATTATTAAACAGATACTGTTCAACTTTACATACATGCTGCCATCAACCACAACCAGTTTTATTAGTCTTGTCAATACAAGCTACATGTTGCAGTAGTACTGACCATCCTCTGGCATTAAGTACATGATTTTAAAACTCAAAATGCATGTATATTATAAATTTGTGAGATCTCACAAATTGTATAAGTCATGATAGTCTATATGTAGCAATTAAAATGTGAACATCTTTTATATTTCTCATTTGTGGATTCTCTGTATTGTATGTCTCCTGTTTTGTCTAAAAGCTGATAAAATCCTTATTTTAACTTATGGACTTTATTGCCTGACATTTATAAATTCAGTATAACTGAAACATGTAGCATGCATTGACAGGATTAATAAAATTTGTTGTGGTTGATGGCAACAAATGTTTCTGGGGTGTCTCATCCCCGTTGTGTGTTTAAACTGTATGGTGAGGTAAGTTCAGTCAAAAACACAACTGTACATATATGGCTAAACATTGGTGTTTATTAGCAGTGGACAAAATACATGATTTGGCCTATAGCAGCCATCTTCAGGTTCAACAGCTTTCTTGCTAAAAGAGTTTTATATAATATTTTAGACATATTATATAGAACTCTTTTAGCAAGAAAGTTGTCAAACCTTAAGATGGCTGCCATAGGCTGAAACATGTAGTTTGTCCATTACTAATAAACACCATCGTTTAGCCATATATGTATAGTTGTGTTTTTGACTTAACTTAACTCACCATACAGGCAACAAATGTGTCAACTGAAATATGGTATACCACATTATGATGACTTTAAAAAGGTGGGGGGAGGCTGTTCACTCTCCAGATTTGTTGTAGTTTGATACAATATGCCTGACATGTTTCAAACTGTTTAGTTTATCATAAGGGACTTGCCTAGTTTTCTGTTAGGGTTTTTTACAGCTTTGTGTGTGGCATATGATAATTGGCCCTTATTTTCTGTTACTTTGAAGTATTTTAGTGAAGGTCATGGTCTGCATCAGTAGGTATCGTAGCCAGCAAGAGGTACACAGTACTAGAAGCAGATATGGATGTAGTGCAATGCATATTGTATTACAATATCATATAATAATGGGGTGTGTGCTTATACCAGTAAGACAACTGGCATAGTGAAATAGAGGCACATATACACTAAAAATAGGAAGTTTAAAAACAAAAACTGTTTGAATAAAGGGCTGTTTCAGGGTACATAAATAAAAAATCCAACACATTTTGGAGAATACAGTAACTGACTGGATACATTAAAAGGACAGTTACCCAAACCATATGGAATGTGATTCCCAAGTATAAGCATGATAGCACCGTAATTATAACCAGTATGCGCCAACAGGGTTTAACAATACAGATACAAGATATCCTGATACGTACCATGAGTAGCACTAAAACACTTTGACAGAACTTAATGTAAGTTATCATATGCCATTGGAACTGCTGTAAAATAAAACTCAGAGACCTATGGAAGTCCCTTTTCAGAAACCTCTGGAAGCCCCTTATCATGGACCAAATCATTTGAAACTTGTTGGTGTACTGTTAAAAAACTACAACATGTATAGTGGTTGTATTAAGCACTGAACAGTGCCTATTCAACAATACAGTGGTATATCAGTGAATGTAAATGTACTTTTAGTGCTCATTTTGGGTGTCCAGGGTTCACTAATCATGCAATTTGGTGGCTCATTCTTGCTTGTAGGCATACTACCGAGCTGCCAAAGCATGTGATGGACAAGGTAACAGAAAAAAGGCGCGTGCATACTTGGAAGATGGAATTGAAAAATGTGTTGATTCTAACACAGAAGATCTGAGAACTTACCTTGATCAGATGTTGTATGAAGACAATTTTTCATGTATGTATTCCAATAGCAGTTCAGATTAGTAAGACTTGAAATGAAAATCAGCCCTGTTTGTCGCATATTTGTGACTGTTTAGTGTCAAGGCCAGTTTCAGGTTACATTCATATGGAATATACAAATGTCTGTCTGCAGTTATGGTCGGTGGCTATTTACTTGTTGCTAATCTGTCATGAAAAAATCAGCAGTGAAGGAGTGTGTGTTTATGCTTCTCATTCCACTAAGAATTCCAATGATGATCCAATTCTTCTGGGTCCAAGACTGCTACTCCCAGGATATGGATCAGTGTGCTCTGATATGTGGTAACTGTGTACTAATGGACATGGTGTAACATTGCAGAAGACTGAGTCTGTTTTTAAGACTCCCATGAGAACCTTATATCGCAGAAGAATTCTAGTATTTTGTGACTGGAAAATTCACAAATAGTCAGAATACATAATACTGATTTCATTTTTAGTGTTTACTACGTATGTCACATTGTATACATGCTGAAGGTTTCTGAAAGAGGGATTAACAGAACTGTGTATTGCACATAAACATTTGAATCCAAAGTTGTTTCTTTGGTTGTTTGGTGGATGACACTTCATTCTTCACAACCCAGTTAAAGACTTGCTTCTTGTATATGTGTTCCCTTCATTTCTGTATGGTCTTACATTGCAACAGGTGATAAGTTAATTTGCGTGGATATGGTCGTGCCCCAAGCCTGCAGCGTCCAGTGGTATTCATATACTTGTATTATTTTGGCTGTTACATCACTTCGTTCTACTTGTCTGTGTATAGTAGTGTTCTTCCATAATTGATAACATGGATAAGACAGAGGCATTGTAATAGACCTTGAATAATACACAGCATCCCACCAGGTTGAGAATGCACATAAGTGGCTAGCTTACTGCCTGTTTGACTCATTTTCCACTAGTCTCATCATTGCTCAGTCCTTTACATAATATCCACTACAGGCTTGTTCAGACACACAACTTGATAAACAGCATAAAAGAAATACAGACCATGATTTACAACTAAATTAAATACATTTAGTTGTGATTGTCTGTGCTTCCTTTCTGCTTTTCATATATCACAATGGGGTACCATTGATAAAGACACATTGATAGAAGTTTATCATTTCAGTCTAATAAGCTGTGTGTGATGAAAATTGTTGTTTTTGAATGTGATGTACAGTGTAACATAGAATATGTTCTTTGTTGAAGCATATAAAGGTAAAGGTCAGCCTGTAACTTGCCATTGCAGGCACAGTGGGGAAATGTGATATGGCTTTAGTCATTCTAGATGTCAACACAACCAATAAATACATTAATTTGTCCTGATATGCTTTATGTCTAAGATTATCTTCAGGGGCATAACACTTGTTACAATATCCATTGAGGTTTTTATGTCAAAATTTGCTACAAATATGCTGTTCAGAGAAAGAACCAGTTAGGCAGCAAAATGCAACGCAAACACCAAGTGCCAAAAAAAACTGTTCAGCACATGTGGAAAATGGGCCTAATGGTAAATGACAAAAGAAAATGTGGACGTAAAAGAAAATAAGCTTGTGCCATATGTTATGTTAAAATTATTGTATGCAAAAAGTAGTATCACATTGATGGTAGATTCATTCATTCTGTATTCTCTCTTATGACAGGTTCATAGCCTCTTCCAAAGCGAGTGTTTCACAGAGTGCAATCTTGTGCTTCCTCTCTCAATTTAAAGTATCCACTCTTTTCCTTAAGGTCATCCAGTAGCTGCTTATGTCTTCTTCCTCTGCTACCCATAACTTCCATCCTCCCCTCTTTCCTTTGTTAACTTGTTTTAGAAGGCAGTTCCTATGCAACATGTGACCAATCCCATTAGCCTTCCTCCTTTTTATTGTTTGTAGGATGTTGCCCTCCTCCTTGACTATTTGTAACATTTCTCCAGTTCTCATACAGGTGGTCCAATTGATTTCCATTCTTCTCCGGCACCACATTTCAAAGCTCTACAGGTAATTCTGATGTACTTTCCAAAGTGTCCAAGTTTCAGTACCTTACAAAGCTGTACTCCATATGTAGCACATTACTAGTTTCTTCCTTAAATTTGAGTCCAATTTGCTGCTTTTGCCATGGCAATCTTGGATTTAAATTCCCTTGTGCACCCTTTGCATCATCTGTCAACATGCTTCCCAAATAGTTGAAGTAATCCACATACTCCAATTGTTTTTATCTATCATAATCTGTATTTGGGATAGCACTGCTTCTTCCTTAGCCAGTAGCACAAGGTCATCTGCAGTGCGAATTACTTGTCCTCCAATTCTGAAGTCTCAAAAGCCTTCAAGAGCTTCCTGGGTAGGGTATTTGCTGTACACAAACAGCATCCTTGTCTAACTCTTCTTCCAGTCTTTACTCTTCTGGTCTCCCCCTAGTCCAGTTTTAGTTTAACACACTGTTTCAGCTTTCATTTCCTTGTTGGCAAGACTGTGGTGCACAGGAGGGAGGCACTTTCTTTTTCTTCCTATTTTGTTGATATGTTTATCACTTCCTGTTCGTATCTTGCCTGAGCAATGTATGTAAGCTATATGTAACTCTTGTTTCTTTGTGCAGCAGCAGTGGGTAGTGATGTATAGCAGGATAGGCAGTGATTGTGTTGTAGTAATGCTGAACCCCACAATCCAGAGATTTGAACTAAATACAGCCCACTTACATCAGGATTAATCACATACTGATCCATTTACAGTTTGCTGATCAGTCTTCTTTTGCACCAGCTGATACCATTTACCTTTAGGATCTTCATTAATTTGGTGCAGTTCACATGGTCAGATGTTTTCTGCCAGTCTATGCAGCAAGCACATAATTCCTTGTATATGTACAAAGTTCATTCTGATATTATTCTCAGCATTCCATTTGCATTCCTAGTTCCTTTTCCCCTTCTAAATCTCAACTGATCTTCTCTAAGTACATCCTCATTTTCCCCCTCAGTCCGTCTTCTGAGTATCGTCACTACTGTCTTTGCTGTATGTGCGATAAGGCTGATTGTGTGATTGTTGCTGCATTTTGTAGCTCTTGGATTCTTCTTTATGGCAATCGTAACTCCAGTGGAATCCTTGGGCTACTGTCCAGATGGTAGATATGGACACTTAATGTTGATGACACAAAGAGGACAGTAACAGCGAATGTATAGAATTATTTTGACAAAAGTATATTACCAGACCGTGGAAATAAGATAGTTTGACCGTTGTGCATTTTAGTTTCAAGTCTTTAAAATCACCATAATTACAATGCAAAAACCTCACTGGGTAGTGTAATAAGTGTCATGCTCCTGAAGATGATGTAAGAGATAAAACATATGGTGTGAAGTATACAAATAGACATATTATAAGTTATATTTGATGGCTGTTTACTGACTGACAGATAAACATTATTGTTGCTTTGACAGTGAAGGATTGAATTTTATTTGTTATTTTAACACTATTTATTATGTGCATTTTTATTGAATTAATTTGACTTTTGTTTGTTGGGGTCATGAATAAAATATTTAATTTAATTTTCTTTGATTTCTTTGATTGTGCAGGTATGGAAGTTGCAGTCAGAAGGTCACAAGAAGATATTAGTGGAACTGTAAGTGTCATATTGTGCACAAGTCTTGTGTAGTTTTATAACAGACTTAGTTCTCACTTTGGGTTTATGATTATTGTAGTGTGGTCATTCATAAAAGTTCTTACCCCTTTTGTAGAAGTAATTCATAGATTTATTGAAGTGTGCCTGCATTTCCTTGAAGGTGAGAGCACTACAATACTTTAAAATGTTGGGCGTTATTGACTGAATGGCACAACATCATATCCACGAAGGGTGGAATCTTCAGCAACACTGCATGAGAACAGATCTCACATATTTTTGTAATGCCTGCCCTTGTGTAATAACAGCACCCACGCACACTGACCATTTTAGATCTAACTTTACACGTCAGTCGTATGTTGAATTTATTGGCTTGGTCTTGTTAATTTTAACTCATTACTGCTATGGTTTACCAGGCCTGTTCATTACAAATCACCATGTGAGAAGCTTGGTACGTTAGTATTGTTACTCAATTTGGTGCTGTCTTTGCAAGACCAGTTATTAGATGTGAATAAAAATCCAACAGATGCAACAGTATGCAGATATTTATTCACTGCAAAACTACTCTACATGTTTCGGGTGTCACAGCATCCATCATCAGGAGTATTAAAAACTGTACCCGCAGC